>Ga0181343_1000342_pt1 | contig 21512 bp, 28 predicted proteins | sample Su13VDMLBSD_FD_130110 | JGI IMG/M metagenome (GOLD analysis project Ga0181343, IMG submission 130110) | Freshwater viral communities from Lake Michigan, USA - Su13.VD.MLB.S.D | ecosystem: Environmental > Aquatic > Freshwater > Lake | place: USA: Michigan | collected 2013-07-15 | reverse complement strand
ATTATAGACCAAAAAAGGGTCTCCGTGAAGACCCCTTGTGCCAGTTCTTCAAGTGTCCTTTACTACTTCACACATAGCAAAAATCCTAGTCATAGAAATAAATCCAGGTTTTGTGTATTTGTCCTTATAGTCTGCTGCGAATACCTTTGCTTCTTCTTTGGTTTCAAAAGGACCAAGATACCTGTGATATCCTTCAATACCTTCGTATTTTGTGTAGAGTGCCACAAAGAACTTATGAGAATGTTTTGGATAGGTGTCGTTTTCAGCAATCCAGTCGTAGTATGCGTCCTTATCCATAAAGAAACTCAGCAGGTGGGTTGTGAATAAACATAGACTTCTTCATCTTTCCAATCTTTGTCTTCTCTGTAAATCCTTCTGGAATAGGTCCATCCCACCCATTCTTCCTTGCTTGTCCTACGGATGGAAACAATTCCATTTCTACTGCTAGATGTGCTAATGTCCAATGTGGTTGTATTTCAATGTGGTCATTTGGGTCAAATCCCCACCAGTCAAACTCTGGCAAATCAAAGACTCCTGGTTTTACAAAGTTGAACTCAAACTTCATCTTTCTCTTGTTCTTCTATATCAAAGATAGCATTTAGAAACTCCAGACCATACTTGCCAACAACCCAAGCATCTTTATCATCAAAGAACCTATCACCAATGGTTCTCATATCGTAACCCTCTTTGTCTTTATCAAAGAAAGCAATCACATAACAGTTCTCTTGTCCTGAACCATTAGATTGATACCACTTGACGAGTTCATACTTGTTGTTGCATTTGCTCCAACGGAACTCTATATTACGAAATCTCATTTTCCAAGTCCTACTGGTGGTTTGATGTCGTTGAGTTCATCATACAGCATCTTTGCGAACCCATAGTGAGGTCTTATGCCAGTTTCAATACTGGTACTTGTGGCAACCGTCCACATAATATCCAGATCCTTTTTATTGGGTAGTGGTTTCATTCTTCTTCCCAACTGTTCCAAGTAAATCCAAGCAACTCAAAAGCAAAACTAAATTTCCAAACCCAGAAGATAATATCGACCAAACGATTTTGCCCAAATGCAATTTGGAGATAGGGACTTCCACAATAATCATTCCAAGAAACTTCTACCTGAATAAAAGACCTTTCTTTACCTTTGAATAGAGTGAAGATGTGTTCAGTTCCAAAGTCTTCTTTTTGGTAGTAATCAATCAGTTTCATTTTTGATTTCCTCCGCAAGTTGAAGAAGGTCTTGTTTATCTAATACAATCAGGTCGTTTTGTGCCGTGTAAAATCTTACATATTCAGCAGCAAGTGTGAGAATAGCAGCAACTAACTTCTCTTCTGTATCAGCACCCTGATTGTTTCGTTGTTCCCATACGAAACTCATAAACTCCTGTGCTCTTCCACTCATTTTAGCAACTCCTCAATACCTTTGTTCAAATAACCATAATCCCGTGCTTCAGTCACAGGTTTTGTTTCTCCACACACATCACACTTACCTTCCCAAACAGAAGAACACCCAACAGAATACTCACCATACTTAGTACCACAGTCCTTACAAACAGTATAAGCACCTTGAAGTTTACTCACAAGTGCATCTGCAACATCATTAGACATCGCATCCATCTCTTCCTCTGTGTAGTTAGGATTATCAGGATTCTCAAGACGGGAAAGTTTTGCTTTTAGATCACGGATTTCTGCTTCCAACTTACATACTTCAGAGGTATAATCCTCAATCAGCTTCAAATCATACTCTTCAGCGGTCTTACGCATTGCTTCTGTGCTACGCATTTCGTTGAATGCGACATATGCGGCACCCCTTGCAATACCATCAGCATTATGCCCCATAGCATAACAGAACTTCTCAAAGAGTTGAAAGAGTTGAATGGCATTGAGGTCTTCGGCAGGAACCTCAAAAGTAAAGTGCTCCTCTGGAAGTATTTCTTCATCATAGATTCCACGAGTCTGTTCCCAGGTGGAATCATACTTCAGAGTAACTTTTGCGGAGTAAGTCATAATCTGGTGTTTTGATGCTTATACTATAAAGCACCTCAACCCGAAAGTCAAGGTGCCTTGTGTCAGTTTTAAAATTGGTCAGGGAAGTTGATGTCTCCTTTCCATATCACTATGCATTTCAGCATCTTGACGATGCTTTGTTCTTATAGCATCTCTTTGACGCCAATATGTTTGCTTCATTCTTTGTTTGGATCTTTCAAATGCGAGTTGATTTTGCATTGCCTTTTTGGCGCTCATAGATGGAGATCCAGCTTGTTCTAAAAATTCCTGAAAGGTCTTCATTTTAAAACTTTCTAGTTATTTATTAAACGAACCAAGTAATGATAGAATACCGAGTTCCAGAAGTTACTGGCATTATTTCGTGAGGATATAAGAAATTAGAAGGAAATGTAATGGCAGATCCTTTTTTAAGTTTATACACAACTTCTCTATCAAAGAAACCAAATTCACCACCTTCATAGTCATCATTCAAAATGAAAGAACAAGAAATTGCTCTAGGATTTTCGGTAAAAGAATCAGTATGTTGGGTATAAAATCCACCAGTTTCATATTTTAAAAGATCATAACCACTATCTTGACTGATAGTGATTGTTTCAAATTTAGTTTTTAAATCGTTAATTATAAATGATGCAACTTCAAAAACTTTATCGTCAAGTTCTTTACGTATGAAATGGTTTTTAGAAATCGTATTTTGTGATGAAATTGACATTATTTGACAATTTCTAACTTTTTTGTTTACTTCACCATTAGAACCTCCACCAACCATAGAATCTTCCCAATCACTGTCATTCTGATATTGTTTAATGATAGCGTCGCACAAATCTTCTGGTACAACATTTTCATAAATTTGTATAAAAGATTCTAGTTTAGATGATAACTTTATTTGACTATTTGTATCAGTATTACTCTTTACTTTATCAAAATAAGCATAAGATCTTTCACCTCTGCTTCTCACATAATGTAAAAATACTTGCGAATAAAATGATCCCTCAAAGGCATTTCTCCAGTGTGGAGCATCACATCCAAGATATAAAAGGGCATCTCCACATTTTAAAGTAACTGGAATTTCTTTTTTATCTGGAGATTGAACATAAATGATCCAGTCTTTATCACCATCTAAATGAACAGTTAAAGAAACCTCACAAGCATCTCTGTCTGTATGCTTTGTTAGTATGTCACCATTCTTATAAACTCTGGCATAACAATATGTTGGCAATACTGTTTCTTCAATAACTTCAGAAATTTCTGGAGTTTTCTCACAAAGCAATTCTAAAAATGATTTATAATTATACTGAGCTGGAGTATTTGGAATTTGAATATCATCTTGGATATTATTATCTTCACAATATTTTTTAAATTCTTCAGAAAGTTTTTTAGATCTTTCAGCACTAATAAAATTTCTAACAACTAAAAAATTATTATCAACTAATTCCCGTTTCATAATCAATTATTTTCTCTTTTTCCAATTATATATCCTAACAATAACCCACACATAAAACTAACAAACAAATAAAGTTCGTGAGAAACAAATTGTATAAAATCCATCAGTCACGTCTCATGCCATCATCATCGTTATGAAAGAAATCAATAATATCATCAACGCTATCAAATCTTGTACGATGTTGTGTAGGATCTGGATATCCTAAATCAAGAGCATTTAGGAAACCATCCATACTATCTTCTGACATATTTGGATTTGCTGCCTTTCTACGTGCCTGGCGTAGCATAGTAGCAGCAGAACGATTTGCTTTTGCTAACTTCTCCGCCCATATCATATCTTCTAATTTTACCTCTTCATGATTTTCAATTCTACTGCAAATAAATTCAAGACGAAGACGATATTGGGTGGAGAGCATATGTATTACTAGATATAGTGTTATTTAGATCTTATAATCCTGTTCATAATAACCACTTATTACCTTATCATAATTTGCAGTTGGGCAGTTTGAAAGGCGATGATGAAGATGATTTAACCCAGAGATTTCATACTCTTCAGCATAATTGTCTTGTAGAAGACCAATAAGAGTTTTTCGTTCGTTTGCGGTCTTGGGTTTGCGAAGAGCACAGCGATTGATTCCTTCAAGATTGCGATAAGTCCTAGACATAGAGTTAATCTCCAATCACTATACTATTTTATCACTCTTTATCTTTTTGTGCAAGTTCATCCATTAGTTCTTTTGCAAGTCTCATAGAATTCCGCCACATAAAGTAACGAACAATGGGATTTGCTGGATTGTAAATAATCCACCATTTAACTTTTTCATATTGTACCTGCGCAAGTTGGGTCAACATATAAAACCCCTTTGCTACTGATTGATCTGTAATGATCAAATAAGCAATACAAAAAAATATGATAAAGTAAATATAGGATGTACTCATTTTCTCACAGTTTTTAAGTACTCTAAAACATTATCACGAACTGCCATGAGTTCATTGTAACATTTTTGGTTATGAGCACATTGGCGAAGTTCAGCATCAGGTTTATGTACTGATTCTATAAAGAGATCAAGTCCCCGATTCCATTTTATATCCTGAGATTCTCCGTCAGGGACTGGATTTTGATCGTTCATTTGGCTTTATGATTAAAGGACAGGAAGGAACTACTTTACGAAGTTCAAATAAAATTTCTGTTTTTTGTTTACTAGAAAGTAAATTAATGTTTACTAAGCGATTTGCTATCGTTAGTACTTGACTACAAGATAATACTGTAGTCAAAAAAAGAGTGCCCATAGGACTCTCAAATTGTTCAAATTATTTATTGAGCAAATCCTTTCGATTTTATATTTTCCTTATCTTTTACAATTATAAAATCCAAAAAATTTGGAATCTGCCGTTTTTCCCACCAATACCTATGAGTGTCCTCCCAGTTCTCAAAAATTATGTTTTTACCATTTTTGAGAACGATTTCGTAGTTGTGCCTATCATAAGGAACATCAGATGTGCAGGTAAATGTGTCAATCATAGAAATTTATCCAAAGATGAAACTGATGTACCTTTTACGGACTTTTGAATGTAGGATTTTGCGGTTTTATAATTGTTGGCAATATGGACTTGATGTCCATTATGAATGATTACAAACTTTTTCCCACAGGGAACCGCTGCCCATTCTCCGTTTTTAGTCACATATCCATTAGGATCTCCCGGAATAGGATTCAAGATACCTTCATTTTGAACATTCATCAGAACTTACCATTCACACTAATCACCTTTGCCTTTGGATTACGGGCAAGAGCAGTTTCTTTTGCATCCTTGTAATTAGTAGCATAAACTTCTTCCTTGAAGACCTTACCAGCAACGTAGAGTTCAACAACGAATTTCATTAGAAAAAATCTCCTGTGTGTTTGAGTATTGTAGCAGAAGGGTCAGCGGCGCACAACGCTGATGGCAGGTTGCCCCTGATTGAACACGGTGTCCACCACCGCCTGCACCGCCTTGGCGGTGCTCACACCCACGTTAGAGAACACGGGGATGCAGACCAACCCAAACGATTTGGTGTAGGTTCCAAGGGCACCAGGGGCGATCTCACCGCTTTGCAGGCGGCGGGCATCCTCCTTGTGCAGGCGGATCACCCGCCCGATGGTCTGGGAGATGCCGATGTAATCCATAGAGCGCATAAACAGCACTGCCTCCAGACCAGAAACGTTAATGCCTTCAGAGAGAATGCTGTGGTGAAGAACAACAAACTTCTTGTCATCATCCTTACCCCAAGCAGAGAGAGTGTCAAAGAACACCTCACGGTTCACTTTCTTACCGTCAATCACGGCACCAGTCTTGGCGGTGATATACATCCAAGAGAAACCACGATCCTCCAATTGCTGGCAGAAATCAGTCTGAGAAATCAGATTCTGAATCTGTTTGGTTGCCTTGGAGCAGATCAGAACCTTGCTCACTTCCTGCTCGTCAATGGTGGCAAGCATATTCTCAGCATCCACATCGGCAACCAGTTGCCCCTTGGAGAGCATTTCAAACTGCTTGACCACAACCTTAGGGGGAACGATGAAACCGCCTTGAACCAGTTCAGGAGCGGGAACGTTGCAAATCACCTGCCCATAGACGGCACTATCATTCATCCCAGGTTTGGAAATAGTGACAGAATGCTTAGGAGTAGCAGTGAAGAAATAACAGCGGTCAGCAGAAGAAGAGAAATGCTCGGTGGCAGGGAAGAAATGGCGTTGAACAGAGTTGTGTGCCTCATCAAAATAAATGGTATCAACGTGAAGATCTGCCTGCTGCAGGCGCTGCAGGGAGTTGTAGGTAGTAAAGATCAGTTGGTGCTTGTAGGCACGGCGGGACCAGTTGTGAATCTCAGAAGGTTTGGTTGTGCTCTGGTGATGAGTCTCACCACTATGAACGTGCAGTACGGCAACGTTAGTGATAAACTCCAAAAACTCACAGGACAGTTGCTCAGCAAGCAGAATGTGGGGAGCAACCACCACGATGGTTTTAGGAGCATCAGATTGAAACTCACGCAGAGCATCAAAGATAGCAACGTTAGTCTTGCCACCACCAGTCGGAATAATCACCTGACCTTTGGAATACTTGGCGAGGGCATCCAGAGCACGCTGTTGGTGGGGGCGAAGTTGGATCATCGTTTTGCGTTTCAATACAGTTATTATACAGCAAAAAACAAGGGGACCGAAGCCCCCTTGTGCCAGTTTGTCAATTGGACAACTTGAGCAGTTTGGTAGCATCTTCCTTCAAAGAGTCTTGTGGAAGAAAACGATGCTCACAATCTGGATGATTCCACGGAATCATAGAAGAATGACGATCACTATCCAAACCATAAATGTTTGAAATTTTACGCGCCAAAGACTTCAGACGATCCGTAAAAATTTTCTTCCTAGTGGTATTCAGTTCTTCGTTTGAACGAAGTTTCACACCAATAACCAAATGAAGAGGTTTGTTAGAGGAAGATGCTTGATCAGCAAATGTGATAATAGATCCAATTCGGTGATCCCAATTTTTCTCATTAATATAGAGAGTAATTTCGGAATCATTATTGTAATAATCATTCACCCAAGGATCATCACTCTTTTCAAGAAATTCATCAAAAGCTGTTTCATTCCAATCATAAAGGCGGTTAGCACCGTTGGATTTTCCAGTCAGACGGCGTTCAGCAATAAGTTTGTTATGGATTCTTTCCCATTCTGGTTTGCTAATAGCACCCCTTCCAAGATCACGACATTCTTTTTTGATGTCTTCATCTGTCATCTGCGTCAAAGACATCAATTCCCTCACGGTTGTCTCAATATCTTTTGCTGTGATTGGATTAAAAACATCCATCTTGCGCTTGTTGGATACTAAAGCAAAGCGAATTTTTGCTTGTTTAGTCTTAAACCGAACACCAACCATCATCCATCCTTTAATACCAAGTTGCTTGGAGGAAATTTCCCGATGTTCTCCGTTGTTACGTTCATATGTATCAACATCATAGTAGACCATTTGGCAATCGGTCTTGATGCCATTCTCCTCAATATCTTCACAAAGTTTTTCGACCCTTCCGTAGTCAACACCATCAGCACGACCAGGATTTACCCAGGATTTTAGATCACTCCACGCTTTCATATGCGGACCAACCACAATCTCAACACCTTCTACACCATAAGTGCTAGGTTGATAAGACCAGTAATTTGGATCACAGTGATCTGCTCCCCAATAAGAACAGATAAAGTCGGAACAAGTGTCAATCAATACGGTCATAATAGAAACTTTTGAGTTTGGAACAAATGTTGAACACGAGATCAATATACGGTGGATCAACCCCCCTGTCAACCCCTCAACCCATTAGAAAAACTTTTCAATACCGATAAGATTTCCAAATGAGTAATCATACTCCAGAGCATCAGCGCACACATAATGAGGATGATCTACAGATACACCTAGACGCTCGCAGAGTTCTCTATGATTATCTTCCATCATTTCAACGGCATAAATCATATGATCTAGAACGTGTTTCTCGTCGTGATATTGACACAAACGATTTTTCAATCCCACTAGAAAATTCCCAGATCCTGCCGAGTTATCAATAAATGTGCTAGTAGGATCTTGAAGTAATTCTAGGGGAATATCATCAATCATACTCTCAACGAGATCCATTGGAGTAAATACTTCTTGCGTTTCTTTGATTCTCTCGTCGGATCTTTCAATACTAGATCCAACTTCTAGATTATGTTTATTCTTTGCCATCTCGTTCCTCTAGACACTTAATATACGTCGAGATTAAATCATTTTTACCAAAATGCCTTCTTCCATTACAACTAGAAGCAACTTCTCTAAATCTAGGCGCAAACTCGACGAGATTCTGAATCACTTCAGGTGAGCGAACCTTAAGGAAATGATGTCCTTTTGCATAATGTGTAAAGTTCTCAGTTTTGACTCTACCGCTGGGTCCTGATCCATATTCACCCACAAATACATCTGCATCAAATCTTTGATCATATGGTAGAAATTCAAAGTCTGGATGTTCTCTAATCATAGGAATTTCACCTACACCTACTTGAAATCTCGTAGTATTTCTTACTTCCCAATATTGCTTAACGGCACTAATACCACCAGGAAACGTAGATGGATCCAAATCATCATCAACAACACAGTGAAGATGTCCTTTGATCTTATTTAAAGAAGAAGGTTTGCGTACCGAAGTTGGTAACACAAACCTTATGTCGTCTGTAATTTCTGAAGTCTTGTTCAAGAATTTTATAGCAAGATTACCTCCAACACCATATGGAGGATTACCAATAGCTAAGCTAAATCTCATACCTTATCTTTAACGACCACAAAGCGATTCTAGTGGAATTTAGGGATTATGTCAATAGAGTGTAAAGGATGTTGATGCAGATCCCACTCTAAAGTATAATGTGCTCCCAATAACTTCTATTCTTAAAGGTCCACCTGCACCACAATCAAATCCTCCAGTTGAAGTGATTATTCCAGATGTAACAATTGATACGGATCCTGTAATATCTCCTGATGATATATTAGATGCGTTTAAACTAGTTAATGTTGATCCATCTCCTGCAAATCTATTTGCAGTTACTATGCCACTAGTATTAATGTTCTGAGAACCTATGATATCTCCAGATGAAATATTGGATGCATTTAAATTTGTTAATGTTGATCCATTTCCACTAAACCTAGTTGCAGTAACAACGCCAGTAGTATTGATATCTAAAAGACCACCAAGTGTTCCAGAAGAAATATTTGATGGTCTAATTAAAGTTACATCAGAACCGTATCCAACAAAACTTCTTGCCGTAACTATTCCTGCAGTATAAACATCTCCTCTTAAATTTACTCCAATTCCACCATCAGAATATATGGGTTCTCTACCAATTTGGAACAAATAAGTTGGTAAAGTTGTTCCTATTCCAACCCTAGAATTAAATAGTGCAGTATTTGCTACTGTGAGAGTGGATGGAGAAATACCACCAGACAAATAAATGTTTCCGCCGAAATAAGAGTCACCAGTTATGGTTGAAGTTCCAACAACATGTAAATTGCGGGACGGATTTGTAAGACCAATTCCCAAATTTCCACCATAAGTTAATGTCATTAATCTAGATAAAGACTGTCCATAAATCCAATTAAAGGATCCTGTACCAAGACCAGAAGAACCTAGATGTAGATAATAATTTAGATTACCTGTGCTATAATTAGATATATCGAAAGATGTCTGTGTACTATCTGGATATCCAGTATCAGTATTACCGAATTCTAATTCTGCATTATTTGTGGTTAAAGAAACGTCTCTTCCAATTACAAACCTAGATGAGTTATTACCATCACTAGTAATTTGAATCGCTGCAGTCCCATTTTTACGGACATGAATATCTGCATTTGGATTTAAAGTTCCAACTCCAATATTACCTTCTACGTGTAATTTATTTGTTATCGTCGAGATTCCAGAAGTTGAAAAACCACTATTAATACTATTAACGAAGATGTTTGAAGTACTAACCAATGATATTGCCGTACTAGCAATACCTACAAGATTTCCTCTAAAATGAGTGTTTGCCGTAATTATCCCCGAAACACTAATATTTGAAGGTAATCTAGAATTATTTAACGTTCCTGAAGATATATTCGACGCATCAATCAGTGTTATACCAGATCCATATCCAACAAAACTTCTTGCAGTAACAACACCAGTTGCTAAAATATCTCCTCTATTGTTTATTCCGATACCGTTAACAAAACTAGAAATTACATTATTTCCACCAATTTGAAAAGCAAATCTAGGATCTGTTGTTGCTATTCCAACATTTCCTTGCGAATAAATGCTAGTAAATCCAAGTCCAACATCCGCATCTAACCATTGTGAAGTTGGTAAATTAAGAAGGTTTCCACCATCACCATAATAAGTTACCACACCCGATATTGCAGATATGATTCCAGATGTGATTGAAGTTAAACCAACGTTCAACGTTGTAAAATCACCACTCTGATTTTGTAGATTGGATGCAGAAATACTATCTACTGTAAGAGAACCAGAAATAACCGCATTTCCCCTAACATCCAAAAACTCTGTCGGTACAGATGTTCCTATACCAACCAATCCAGTTGAGGTTACAATAAAATTATCTTCATCAACCTGAACACCATTTCTAAAATTAAATGACCTTCTATAACTTGCCATCTTAAAATGATTTTATAGTTATTTATTTTATAAAGTTACACCACTCTCATAATGTAGAATAATGCAAAATATGGAGGTAAATTAAGATTTGTTCCAGAAACTCCCCTTGGATCAACCGTATGTGTATGATCTCCAACTCCAGTTACTGAACCTGTATGGGGGTGTTGTCCTCCAGAAACACTAACGCTGTGTGAGTGAGGACCACCATCTGATATAGTTATTGTATGACCGTGTGTAGCATTAGCAGTATTAACAGATCCTCCATGTGAGTGAGTTCCTGCGAACGAAGTGTTTCTTGGGTTCTCATTATCATTAGCTCCGCCACTTCCTGGACCATCACCATCCTGAATTCCTCTTATGAAATATTCATGTCTATGGTTTCCATCTGGGTTGATAGTAAGTGGGTGATTGTGTGGGGCATTATCTGGATTTGCAGTACCAGTATGTGAGTGCGTTCCCCCACTTGCACTTCCAGATAATGATAGTGTTTCACTTTGATTAATTGTAATTCCATGAATATGTCCACCATCACCACTCAAACTATGATCGTGTGTGATTACAGAACTATCTTTATTTCCACCAGTTCTCTTTAATGTTCCCTCTATACTTGTTCCACCATTTCCGCTAGATGCTATGACAAATTGATTAGTTAAGTTTGGAACATTAAATGTAGTTGTTGCTCCAGGTTGATCAGTTACTCCTGCAGTATATGCCGTTCCACCGTAAGTATCACTGATAATTGCGTGAAGAGTTCTATAAGTGTAGGTATTCAAAGATTGACCGTTACAAATCGACCACATAGTAATTCCTGGATTACTTGGAAGATTATCAGATCTTCCTGCCCATAAAACTATACTTCCTATTGGAGTAATGTTTGGAACTGCTAGGTAACTTGCAGTTAAAGTTCCACTATCTGCACCAGGGACAACACTATTTCCACTTAGAGTTAAATTTCCAGAAATAGTCGTAGTGGTTGTAATTGCAACATTACTTCCTTCTGCAGAATTTAAAACTAAATTACCACTTGAAGTGTCAATAGTTTGATCATTAGTAACACCAATCTTAAGATTTCCAATATAAGCATCACTAAATGGTAACGTAGATGTTCCAATATATGCACCCTTAGAAGTATCTGGAACTATTCCAACACCTGCTGTAATTAAATTATTTCCAGTAATATTACCATTAACATTCAAGTTCTTAGAAATTCCTACTCCACCAGAAACAGTTAATGCACCAGTACCAGAAGAGGTAGATTGAGTTTTATTAGTAACTCTGAGTTTTCCAGAAACAGTTAAATCTGTATTAAATGTTACATTTCCATTAAATGTTACTGGACCATCAAATTGAGATAATATTGTTCCTGAGTTTCCACCTTCAACTAATAATCTTTCTTTAATAATTACTTCATCATAAACAACACTCAATCTTGATGGATCCTGTCCAGTAATTGTTGGAACTGGGATATCAAAAGTAGTTTGTTGTCCACTAGATGCTGAATATTTTGTATTACCAATAAAGAAGTCACCATCACTATTCATTCCTGTATAGATAACACTTCCACCTGAAGTTTCTTGAGATTGTGCAAGAAAATCTTCTCTTTCAGTTATTGTTTTAACTTGTAATTGTGGTAGACCAGTAGAATAGTTTCCTGGACCATATCCAAGATATTCAAATGTGTGTCCAGAAGCACGTAAAATAGATGGTCTACGGAATTCAATCGGGATTAATTTAATTTTGCGAATTAGTGATCCAGCAACGTGATTTTCCTTTAAGGTTCCCATTGCACCACGAATTACAGAAATTTGATTACTACTTGCACCACTCAAAGTGCTAGAAGTAATTCTCATAATTTCATTATCAATTTGAATATAGCATCCTAATGGGAATCGTTTTGTTATCGCTGTAGTACCATTAAATGCCTGAACTGCAAAAGTTTGATCATTCTGTATACTAGTTGATAATTCTAGTATCTCATTATCATAGAAAAATGCATCTCTTGCTGCAAGACTTTCACCAGTATCATCTGCAACACCATCATTTGCATTCAGAGCATATTTGAGAATATATTTTGGTGCCGAAGCCAATGAAGAAGTCTTTGCAGTAAATTCAGTAACAGAACCACTTGTTATTACAAGGAAATCTCCAAGACTAACATTACTTGAATTTACAACTCTAAATCTATTTCCAGAAACTAATCCATGTCTGGCACTACAAGTAAATGTTGTTATTCCAGTTGCCGAATCATAAGAAGTAGACGCAACATCAATTCTTGGATGACTATTAATCGCATACTGTCCTATAATAGGAGTCACATCTCCAGAAGATTTAGCAATCGTAATTTGATTTTTTGCAGGTAAAGCAGTAATCCTATAAACACCATCAGTGACGGTTGTAATGCCAGTTAATTGAATTGTATTGCCGACTGCTGTAGAAATGCCAGACGTTGCAGTTGTATAATATGCACTAGGAGATCCACCAATTACAGTGCTATCAAAATACAAGTTTTCTCCATCATTGTATCCAGAACCACCAGAAATAATCTCTGCAGAAGTTACATTTCCTCCTGCACCAACTACTACCTTTGCGGTTGCGCCATCCCAAGAGGAAAGGAAACTGTTATTATATAACTTGACATTATAATAAGTTCCTGCAGTATGACCACTTCCACCAGTCACTGAACCAGTAACAACTCCACCTAACCCGTGCTCTCTATCAAGTGTTATTGTTGCTGAAGTTGATGATGATGTTACACTGGTAATAACTGGAGAAATTCCAAATAATTTGTTAAATTTATCTACGGTTTCCTTAGTAACACTCTTCTTCAGATCACTAGTTACAACTTCACCTAGTGGACTTCTCTTTGCATATGAAACAGATGCTGATGGATTATCATTCTTATTATCTCTATCTAATTGTGGATATAAATCAACAATACTTTGAGAATAGAAAGAATCTGTAAATTCACTTTCAATTCCATTTGATGCATTAATTAAATAGGCGTAATAAACTCCATCCTGCACATTATAAATGTATGGTTTTATAACTTCTTTTCTGTAGAGTATAAAGTTTCCAGTATTATCTGTTCGTTCAAATCTAGGTAAAGCAATTGTTCTTGAATTAGTATTATTAGTGAACGTCCCTGGAGAATGTAATATTCCATACACATCAGTCGCGCTATATGTGAAGGATTTATCATCAACTATTGATAATACAGTAAAGACTCCGTTATACCCCCTGTTCGGTGCTGCTCCTGTGTTAGTAGAACTAGTTACGTTTTTAACAGTAATCTTATGCCCCACTTTCAAATTATGCGGCAAATCACTTATAACTGTAATTATTTTGTTTACTGAGTCATATGAACACTTACTAATAAATCTAGGATTTCTATTATATAAGTAATCAGAACTAGTGATAGAGGTAAGAGTAAAGTCAGAAGTATCTCTTACACCAGTCGTGCTAGATTCTTGAATAATAAATCCGTCATTTGGATCTCTTGCATTTTGAAGTTCTTTAGGAATAACTATACGAACTTTATAGATTTTTTCATCAAGACTTCTGTTATCTTCAAATCTTTTAATATAAGATACATCAGTTCTATCTGTTAATATTTCGGAACTTAATGTTGAAATTGCGGTATAAATGTCGTTATTTGTTCCAACATGTATATACCAATTTGAGTTTGTGGAATCCCATTGAATTGGTGATCCAATATTCCCTGCTTCTTTATCGGATACTAAACTTAAAACTTTAAGTTGAACTCCACCATAAATCCTAAGATATTGTGGGTTTGCAGAATCTGCATTTGTTTTGGAAGATGCTATTTGTATTTGATCAACCGATAATGAAATACCATCAGATCTAGTTGCGTTTGCTTCACTGGTAATAGCATAATAAACTCTATTATTTGTTATATTTTCTGGAAGATCTCCAGTTTCACTAATAATTCTTATCTTTTCTCCATTTTGGATATTATTTGTACCAATATTAATTCTAAATTGACTATCTGGCCCAGAAGATGTATAAGATTTTTCTGAACTATCATCTCCATAAGAAACATCTGAAACAATGCTATCAACCATCAAAATTGGTGCAGAATATGTATTAGTTGTCACCTCATCAATATCTACATCAATATAAAGTGTATCAGATATTCTAGAACCAATACGATATCCTTGAGTGATTACTGGAGGAATATCATCTTTCTTATCAAATCCAAAGAGATATAAATGACTAGAAATTCCAACGTTCTTTGTCTTATTAACATCCAACGCAATCCAATCAATATCAGATTCTTCAGTTGTTATTGCTCTAGGAGTAACTATAGATGTAATAAAGGCCTTATCATCTTTATCAAATGATTCATTCTTAAATCCATCACAACCTAAAGAATGTTGACCAAAGTTTGAGTTGGAGTTTGTAATACTTCCATCTCCACCAGATCTGGAATCAAAATGTTTATGGAATCCAATAGCAAATACGGATACTACCTGAATAAATGAATCATTACTAATTTTGATATGACATGGTTGCCACCCTTTTCTGTAAACAGCACCAGAATCAAGGTGATAAACTGTTGCGATATTAGTCGATGCTGATCCAGAAGATAATCTTGCTCCCGTTACTTTGGATATATTAATTCCATCATAAGTTCTACTTTGCTCATTATATTTTACAAATGCTCTGTCGTCTTTTTGTAGAGATACGCCAGTGTACTGAGCAACAACCATGGAACGGAATCCAGATGCAATTGATCCATCTGCATGCATTCCGTTCATTCCCCATACGGATCTTAATGAACAGTTGAATATGTATGGAGATGCTCCAGAAACGGTGTCTGTTTCAATAGTAACTGTTGCAGAAGAAGCACTTAAACCAGCTGCGGAACCAGCAGGGAGATTATCTCTTACAAATGGTAACAGGTAAGTGAAGGTAGTTTCGCTGATAACACTTTGAACTTTTGTTGAAATATTATAATCGTCAACATTCACTCCACGAATTTTAATAGGAGTATTAGTTGTTAAATTATGAGCATAGTTTGTAGTTACGGTAACAACCTGACCAGGTGTTGATCCGTCGCCAGAAATTATAGCTCCAATGTTAATCGGATCCGTAGCAAAGGCTCCAACAATTTCCCATTCTGGTCTTTGTTTTGCCAATCCACCAGATTCATCTGGATATTTTTGGTCAATATTTCTACCTGAAGAATTATTATAAGCTCTTGTAAGCTTATAATAATACATATCCAAATCAGTAGCATCAAATTGAGATGGAATATTTACACCATCGGCATATTCAAATACTGTTAATTTATGGTGAGAAAATGTTGGTTTCGCACGATTATTAATTGAAAAATCAACTGGATCGGTATATACGTTTTCAATTTCAATACCATCAAAAATGGACATCTGCCAGAAATAGCAAGCGCCAGTAATTCTAAAGATTGCACTATTTTTTACGTTAGCATCAGTGGGGTTTGGAACATATTTTGGTCTTATCTTTGTTTTTCTTAAGTCTAGACCAACAATAGAAGTTCCTCTAGGAACAATTACACCACCGTATATACTGTTGAATTTATATAAAACATTATTCTCTTGAGTTAGATCAAAATTCGTAACTAAGTTTAAATCAAACTCAGAAATAGCATCAGACTCCACCCCAGCAGGAGAAACTGCTTTTGCTGTGGATGAAACTGTTCTTATTCCATATCCTGGACGGTTATCTATAATATATTCGCCAGGAAATAAAAGAATAGTAGTTTTTTCTGTTATATCGTTATCGTTACCTCTTAAATACGAAAATCTTGCACTCTCAATAAGGGCTCTTTGAAGTGTCTTAAAAGGTTTTGTTAACGAGTTTCCTTGATTCTCAACACTATCTGTAGCATCAAGGTCATTTGGATTAACATAAAGAATACGACCTTCTGTATTCTTAATAAAATTCTCTAACTTATTAAGAGGCATCGCTATATATCGGCCAAATATTTCTATGTCTTATTTAGCTCGTTAAATCTTCTTCATCATAATTAAATTCTAAATCATCTGGCATATCTTCTGGATTTTCTATCTCAACTGGAAAAAAACAAGGATGAACTTCTTCATCTATAAGATAAAAGGAACTTTTATATAAATCTTCTGGTTCAAAGGTACGTGACTGATCTGCTAACCCACACAAATCTAGATCATATAAATGTCCATCAGGTAATTCGTCAAAAGTGAATGGAACTTCATTGATGAAATACATTTTCACTATCATACTGCCATTATTATACCAACAATATGATTGAGTGATTTTATAAGACATAAGAAATTTCTCATATCTTATATTTATTTTTAGTGCGAGTAGGGAGACTTGAACTCCCACGGGCGTGATGCCCAACAGATTTTAAGTCTGGTGTGTCTACCGATTCCACCATACTCGCTTGTAGGACCATTATAACTCAAAAAGTCATAGTGGTCAAGTGCTCCTTGTCGGGATCGAACCGACCTTAGCCGAATTATGAGTTCGGTGCTTTCGCCAGAGAGCTAAAGGAGCATTCGCTATTCGCAAACAGCGAATGGGGATACTGGGAGTTGAACCCAGACTAAGCCCTTATAAGGAGCCCGCTCTGACCATTAAGCTATACCCCCGTGATCCAGATCAATTATAGCGGATCTGGAACGCTTTGTCAACAACCTTCTTCGTGATCCGTGTGTATTCGTATCAGGTCATCAACTTCTCTGTATTCTGCATAAGGAATTAGAATGGCATTACCATATTCACTCTTGATAAGAAAGGATTGACCTGCCTCAACCTTATCAAGATATTCTTCAAAGTTTTCTTGTAGTTGTTCAATCGTTAGTGTTTCCATAGATGGCGAGATCAGCGTATTCAATCTGTTCTGGTTTGAGATTAGCAGTTACAACTCCTAGTACATTCATAAACTCTTCGACAGTGTCGCATTCTACCATACGTTCGCTGCCTTGATCGCTCAGAAGGAGAAACGTGCGAGTGCAAAGATCAATTACAATACCCTCTACACACTCTTGTGCGGCGTTCATTCGGTCGTTTTCTTGATTACCCCCATATTATAGGGGATATTGGGTGAGGTGTCAAGCCACCTCATAGGGCAGGTTGTCCCAAGTTGAGAATCCATTTCCAATTTTGAGATTTCCAGTATCAGTCTCATAACATTCTATTCCTTCTCCTGGAATTGGATTTTCAATTTGCCACGTTTCTAAACTTCTGGAAAAACGATACCTTTGTGATGATGGAACAAATGGTAAATCATTCCATTGACTAATTCCATTTCCAAATTTTCTTTCTCCAGTATCTATAGATATAGAAATAAATCCAGCTGGTAAAATTTGATTATCATTTTCAAATTTTTGAGAAGTATTAACAATTTCAGTCGGTCTTAATACTGTTATTTCCGAAACATTAATGGGTGTAATATATCTAATTGGTATATTAGAAAATGAATTATTGATAACACTCCTAAAGTTTTGAATTTGATGATTAACTACACTTAATTCTACTAAACAGTTTTTAATAGATTCTTGCAAATCTTGAATCTCAAAAAGTTCTTTAATTTCGTAGATATTAATACTTAATAATTTAAATTTTTCTTCCAATGAAAGATTACTTAAATTATCAAGTTTTAAAATGTCTTTAATTTCTAAAATATCCTTAATATTATCAATATCAATATTGAGTAAATTTATTTTTTCCTCTAAAGAACTATTAATAAAATCAGAAATTTGATTTTCTATTTTAGGAATATCCTCATTGCCGATTTCACTTGTTATTAATTTACCCAAATCTTCTAAAGAAATACCAAGTAATTTAAACTTTTCTTTAATATCTAATTTTTCAACCTCACTCTCTTGGACCTTATAAATCGGATGCAGTCTTTCCCAAAAATTATATTCAAAATTCCATTTATAATTATCCTGATTAAAATCTAAAGGTGGTTTAATTTCTGTATGATAATTTGGTTTTTCAAATGGATTTTCATTATATACAGAACTTCCTGTAAAAATATTATAATAATATCCCCTTAAATCATCTATAATGTTCCAAGTCTCATTTTGTGAGTCAAAAATTTGAATCTGATTTTTTTCAACTGTGGGTGGTGGGATAAGAGTTGCTGATGAAGAAACTAGATATTCATTTTCATCCATCGGTGATTTAAAACACTCAGATGATGAAATATAATATTTGTACTGGGGATCGTAATTATATTCTCTCATTTTTTATAAAACTTATATACAATATATATCTTACTGATATTTAATGCAAGGTAATAGAGCAATATTATGTGGTCTGGACTCATCTGGTAGATTTGTTCCAGCTGCTGGATCTGCTGCGACAGTTACTGAGATATTATATGTATTATTATTATCTGTAGTTCCACTAACTGTTATAGGTCCTGATAATCCAGAATTTACTGGATGTCCGTGTGGATGATTATGTGGAGCAGATGCAGGTATACTTACCCCTGTTGCACCTGTGGGGTAGGTTTTTGATGAAGCATTTCCCTGATTAATATCAGATACTGCATTGGCCGATCCTGCTTTTTGGTTTTGTTGGAAGGTAATTGTTACTGGATGTCCATGTGGGTGATCATGAGTTGCATTAGCAAAAGTATTATCTTGACCTGTGGCATAGTTTCCAGAAGGGTGCTGGTGAGCTCCTGCATTAAATGCATGAGTGTGAGCATTCGCACTTCCACTAGATCCTGGATGGGTATGTGATAAGTTTCTAGTGCCTTGCTGAGAACCAAATGTTCTTGGACTATCAAGTGGACCAGTTCCATCATTCCACCCACGAACAAATCTTCCTTTTAGATCTGGAAGATTAAATGTGTTTACGCCGTCTCCAGATCCAAATGTTATACCAATCACTGCAAATAATGAAGAATAAGTAATTCTATTAATTGCAGATCCATTACAATACAAGAAATCTGTGGGTGCAGTGTTTTTTGTATACCATATAACAGTTCCAATAGGTACTGGAGAACCGTTAGCACCTACAACTCCTTGAGTTCCTTGAGCACCTTGTAATCCTTGTATTCCTTGAGCACCCTGAGCTCCTTGTAATCCTTGAGTTCCTTGGTTATTTGCTAAATTTCCTTGAGTACCTTGATTTCCTTGAGTACCTTGAAGACCTTGTAATCCTTGAGTTCCTTGGTTATTTGCTAAATTTCCTTGAGTACCTTGTGCGCCCTGAAGTCCCTGAGTTCCCTGTCTTCCCTGAAGACCTTGAGTTCCTTGAACACCTTGATTACTAAGTCCTTGAATTCCTTGAGCACCTTGAGTACCTTGAGTACCTTGTCTCCCTTGAAGTCCTTGAATACCCTGATTACTAAGTCCTTGAATTCCTTGAGCACCTTGAGTACCTTGAGCACCTTGAAGACCTTGAGTTCCTTGAAGTCCTTGAGTTCCTTGTCTTCCTTGAAGTCCTTGAGCACCTTGATTGTTTCCACCCTGTATTCCTTGATTACCCTGAAGTCCTTGAATACCTTGTCTTCCTTGAAGTCCTTGAACACCTTGATTACTTAATCCTTGGTTACCCTGAAGACCCTGTATTCCTTGTCTTCCCTGAAGTCCTTGAACACCCTGATTACTTAATCCTTGATTTCCCTGAAGTCCTTGTATTCCTTGCCTTCCTTGAAGTCCTTGAACACCCTGATTACTTAATCCTTGATTACCCTGAAGACCTTGAGTTCCTTGTCTTCCTTGAAGACCTTGAACACCTTGAGTGCCTTGATTACTAAGTCCTTGAATTCCTTGGAGACCTTGTCTTCCTTGAAGTCCTTGGTTGCCTTGATTTCCTTGATTACCAAGGCCTTGAGTTCCTTGAGCACCCTGAAGGCCTTGAGTACCTTGTCCACCTTGTCCACCTTGAGTTCCTTGTCTTCCTTGAAGACCTTGAATACCTTGAAGACCTTGAATACCTTGACCACCTTGAGTTCCTTGGAGACCTTGAGATCCTTGTCTTCCTTGTGTACCTTGATTGCCTTGTAATCCTTGTGTACCTTGATTTCCCTGAAGTCCTTGTCTTCCTTGAGTACCTTGAACACCTTGATTACTTAATCCTTGGTTACCCTGAAGACCCTGTATTCCTTGTCTTCCTTGAAGTCCTTGAACACCTTGATTACTTAAACCTTGATTACCCTGAAGACCTTGAGCACCTTGAAGGCCTTGAGTTCCCTGTCTTCCTTGAAGTCCCTGATTACCTTGGTTTCCTTGGGTTCCCTGTACCCCCTGAAGACCTTGAGTTCCCTGTCTTCCTTGAAGTCCTTGATTACCTTGATTGCCTTGAGTACCTTGATTTCCTTGAGTACCTTGAAGACCTTGTCTTCCTTGAAGTCCTTGAACACCTTGATTACTTAAACCTTGATTACCCTGAAGCCCTTGAGTACCTTGAAGGCCTTGAGTACCTTGTCTTCCTTGAGTTCCTTGAGCTCCTTGTAATCCTTGAGTTCCTTGAGCTCCTTGTAATCCTTGAGTTCCTTGTCTTCCTTGAATCCCTTGAGTTCCTTGATTACCTTGAGTTCCCTGAAGACCTTGAGTGCCCTGAATCCCTTGAGTACCTTGTCTTCCTTGAGTTCCTTGAAGACCTTGATTACCTTGAGTTCCTTGAGCACCTTGAAGTCCCTGTCTACCTTGAGTACCTTGAACACCCTGATTACTTAAACCTTGATTACCCTGAAGCCCTTGAGTACCTTGAAGGCCTTGAGTACCTTGTCTTCCTTGAGTTCCTTGAAGACCTTGATTACCTTGAGTTCCTTGAAGACCTTGATTACCTTGAGTTCCTTGTCTTCCCTGAGTACCCTGAAGACCTTGATTACCTTGAGTTCCTTGATTTCCCTGAAGTCCTTGTCTTCCTT
>Ga0181343_1000340_pt1 | contig 21552 bp, 30 predicted proteins | sample Su13VDMLBSD_FD_130110 | JGI IMG/M metagenome (GOLD analysis project Ga0181343, IMG submission 130110) | Freshwater viral communities from Lake Michigan, USA - Su13.VD.MLB.S.D | ecosystem: Environmental > Aquatic > Freshwater > Lake | place: USA: Michigan | collected 2013-07-15 | reverse complement strand
CGCACGCCTCACTTCCACGGGTCTTGGCATAACGGAAGGCAACGCCCCGACCCAAGCCCTGAACATTTACCGCTCTGGCTCCACGCAGACTGTTATGGCTGCTGGCAACAGCAACACCGGCCTGAACGGTACCTACTTCGGTGTCGATACGGCTGGCAACGCCATCATCAATCAAACCCAAGCGTTGGCGACGATTTTCAGCACTAGCGCCACCGAACGCTTCCGCATCGGTTCGGCTGGACAACTAGGTATCGGCGGCGCTAACTACGGCACATCCGGTCAAGTGCTGACTAGCAACGGCAGTGGTTCCGCTCCAAGTTGGCAGGATGGCGGCGGTGGCGGTAGCACTACGGATGCCGTCAATCATGCGTTTGCGCTATCGTATTTCAACAGCATTTAAGGAAACACTATGGCAAACCCAAACATTCGAAATATGGCCGGGCTGTATGGCAATACGGCATTGGCAAGCGTTACCACGTCATACGCTAGTTTTGTAGCGAACGCATCTTCGAGCGGGACATTGGTAAAAATTACCAATTTGACGTTTGCAAATATCGTATCAAGTGCCGTTACAGTTTCGGTGCGTATTGTTCGCAGCAGTACAAACTATGTGCTAATTAACGCCGTGAGCGTACCGGCTAATTCTTCATTCGCTGTATTTGGCAAAGATGCGCCAATTTACCTTAATGAAGGCGACGATCTGCAAATCGTAGCCAGTGCCACATCGTCGGTTCAGGCGGTTTGCAGTTACGAGGTGATTTCATGAGATTGAACGGCGGCATTATTGGCGCAAGCAATGAGCCGAGCACGAGAAAATCGCAAGGTATGTTTTCGTTTGCAGAACGCGCCGTAAATGTGTTGTATGGTCAGTTTCAAGTTTTTGCGAACACATTTACCCTAAAAAATCTATTCAATGTACAACCACAACCGACTTTTCGATCGCTTGGGGTTGCCGGTCAAGATACGGTCCCGCATGGTTTATTTCTGAAACCAGACGGAACAAAAATGTATATGGTCGGCAGTGGCTCTGATAACGTGCGTCAATATACGTTATCAACTCCATACGACCTTTCAACGGCGACATTTGATAGCGTCTCATTTTTAATTTCTCAGGATACATCGCCAACCGGAGTATGGTTCAGGTCAGATGGGGTAAAAATGTTTGTTTCAGGATCTGGTTTGGATAGGGTTTATTCATATACATTATCGACGCCTTGGGTTGTGTCAACCGCATCTTATGATAATTCGTTTATGAGCGCTTCAGCGCAAGATACTACGGTTTCAGATTTCTTTATTAATTCATCAGGAACAATTTTATTGATTCTTGGTTTCCAAAATCTTCGGGTTTATAAATATACTATATCGAACGCATGGAATATATCCACTGCAACATACTCAAATACTTTTCTTTCAGTATCAACGCAAACCGGAAATCCGGGCGGTCTTTATGCACATCCATCAGGAACTAAAATTTTTGTTGGATCTATAAGCAATAACGCGATATTTTCTTATGATTTAAGTACGGCGTGGGATTTAACAACCGCGAGTTATAACGGAGAATATTTAACTGCCGAGACTATGACGTCTCCATCATCTGTGTATGTAACCGATGATGGAAAAAATTTGTATTGGACGGATGCAAGTAATGACGTTATACGTCAGTATTATTTGCCGTCTGCGTGGAGTCTTAATCAGGGCGTCGGTTTCGTTGGTTCGCTTTCAGTCTCGGCGCAAGACGGAATACCACAAGGCTGTCAGATTAGCGCAGATGGAACAAAAGCATATATGATCGGATCGGGTAGTGATGCGATTTATCAATACACGTTATCAACTCCGTTCGAGATTGCAACAGGATCATATGCTAGTAAAACCTTTTCGGTAGCAGGGCAAGATATAGCGCCAACAGATTTATTTTTTAAATCAGATGGAACAAAAGTTTATGTTTGCGGGCAGACTAACGATAGGATTTATCAATATTCGTTATCGACAGCATGGGATATTTCAACGGCGTCATACGATAATATTTCTTTGTCCGTTGCTGCGTCAGAGTTAAATCCGAATGGATTTTGTATAGGTGCTGATGGGGCAAATTTGTATTATGTATCCACTACCGTAGTGTACCAATATGCATTAAGTACGCCGTGGGTAGTTTCATCTGGCACTCTAGTTAAAACATATAATTTTTCCACCAGCACAAATCCGGTAGATAATACCGGCGCTGCGATTGCACTATCGAGTGACGGATCTACGATGTTTGTCCTTGGCAACCTTTATAAATTTGTATATCAGTTTTCATTGTCTACAAATTGGGATGTTTCAACAGCGTCACCGATTGATTACATAAAGTATTATGTATATCGAGAAGAGTCAGCCCCAACAGGGTTGTGTTTTAGTCCTGGTGGCGATAATTTTTATGTTGTTGGTAGTAATTCCGACCGCATCTATCAATATTCCGCATACCCATAATTTTTAATTCACATGAAAATTGCCGTTTACGCAATCAGCAAGAACGAAGCGCATTTTGTTAAGCGATTTTGCGAATCCGCAAAAGACGCCGATTTAATCATGATTGCCGACACGGGCAGTACGGACGACACGGCTGTTATAGCCGCCGAATGTGGCGCGATAGTCCACGATATTTGCATTACGCCGTGGCGATTTGATACGGCTAGAAATGCGGCGCTGGCATTGTTGCCGCGTGACGTAGACGTTTGTATTTCGCTCGACCTTGACGAAGTATTGGAACCGGGCTGGCGCGAAGAAATCGAGCGCGTCTGGACGGAAGGCACAACCCGACTGCGGTATTACTTCGATTGGGGTTGCGGGATTAAATTTCTGTACGAAAAAATCCACGCCCGACACGGGTACTTGTGGCATCACCCGTGTCACGAATACCCCGTGCCGGATGGCCGTATAACGGAAGTGTGGGCGCAGACTGACAAACTGTTGGTGAGTCATCACCCGGACCCGACGAAGAGTCGTGGACAGTATTTAGATTTGTTAGCGGTATCGGTAAAGGAAGACCCGCACTGTCCGCGCAATGCGTTTTATTACGCACGCGAACTAACCTTCTATCAGAAGTGGCACGAAGCAATAGCCGCTTTGAATAAGTATCTAGCCATGCCGCAAGCGACGTGGCCGAACGAACGCTGTTACGCGTACCGCTTACTTGGCAAGTCGCACGCCGAGTTAAACGATTACGCGCAAGCCGAAGGGTACTTATTAAAAGCGGGAGCGGAAGCGCCGAATACACGCGAACCGTGGTGCGAATTGGCGATGCTGTACTACCGGCAAAAAAGGTGGGCCGAGTGCTACGCGGCGTCGATGCGGGCGCTGTCGATTAAGGATCGTGCGCTCGTTTATACGTGCGACCCGGCGGTATGGGGCCACTGGCCGCACGACCTAGCGGCTATCTCGGCATGGCATCTGGGATTGAAAGAAACTGCGATTGTGCAGGGTAAACTGGCTGTCGTTGCATCGCCCGACGATCAACGTTTAGCAGATAACCTAAAATGGTATCTGGGAGAGAACGATGGCAGTAGACACGAAACCGACTGATGCAATGGCAGCAGAAGCCACTCGCGGATTAGAGTGGCGCGAAGAGTTCGGACGCGGCGGCACAGAAGTCGGCGTTGCTCGTGCTCGGGATATTAAGAATCGCGCGAATCTCTCGCCCGAAACAATCCGAAGGATGGTGAGTTACTTTGCAAGACACGAAGTTGACAAAAAAGCCGAAGGTTTCCGTCCGGGCGAAGAAGGCTATCCAAGTGCGGGACGCATCGCGTGGGCACTCTGGGGCGGCGATCCCGGCCAAAGTTGGGCTAACCGCAAAAGTGCGGAACTGGATCGAGAAGATGAGGAGAGAACTATGGACAAGGTAGAAACGCGGCACGTTGTCGCAGTCGTAGAGGATGAGGCTACGGTCACCGTGACTTTCGCCAAGTCCGAGTATGATATGGACGAGTCTGAGGAATCCGACGAGATGATCGAGGATTACGAAGAGACCGCCGAAGAACTCGCAGAGATGGCGATGGAGGATGGCGAGGAGATGCTCGGAGAAGGTGAGCGACCTCTTGATGCTTCTGGCAAAGAGCCTTGGGAAGAAGGCTACGCTGGCCCCGCTAAACGAAAAGGCCCGACGGAGCGCGTGTTCCGCTCGGCTATTTTCGAGCGAGCCTCTATCATGGAAGATCAGCGTCGTGCGACGTTGGCCTTCTCGAGCGAAATGTCGGTAGATCGGGGATGGGGCATGGAAATCCTTGACCATTCTCCCGGCTCTATCGACATGGAATTTATTGGCAGCGGTCGTGCGCCGTTGTTAGTGGATCACGAAATGACCGATCAGGTCGGAGTAGTGGAGCAGATTAGCCTCGGAACGGATCGCGTAGCACGCGCCGTCGTTCGCTTTGGAAAGAGCGCGCGAGCCGAGGAAATCTGGCAGGACGTAAAAGACGGGATTCGGTCAAACGTGTCTGTCGGCTACGTTATCAGCGAGATGGTTTCGGACGGAAAGCAAGGTGACCGGGAGGTCTACCGCGCGACTCGTTGGATGCCGCTCGAAATTTCGATAGTTAGCATACCGGCTGATACAAGCGTAGGGGTTGGTCGTGCGATCAATTCTGCGCCTGTGGCCGAACCAAAAATCATTGTTAAGGAGACTACTATGTCTGACGATATCACCAGCGTCCGTGAGGACGCAGCAAAAGCCGAGCGCGCTCGCGTTGCGGCCATTATGGACCTCGCCTCGCGTCACAATCAGCGTGAGTTCGGCGAGTCGGCTATCCGCGACGGTGCCTCGATTGAGCAGTTCCGTGGCGCGTTGCTCGACAAGGTGGCTTCTAAGCCGCTGAACGTTGACTTCGAAGTCGGCTTGACGGATAAGGAAGTCCGTTCGTTCTCGTTCGTTCGTGCGATTAAGGCTCTCGCCAACCCGCAAGATCGTCGCGCTCAGGAAGAGGCGGCGTTCGAGTTTGAGGTTTCCGAGGCCGCTGCGAAGAAGGAAGGCCGCACCTCGCGTGGCTTGTTGGTCCCGGTTGACGTTCTCTACGGAAAGCGCGATCTGACCACCTCGACTGCTTCGGGTACGGCTAAGGCCGGCAACCTCGTTGCGACCGACCTGCTTGCTTCGTCGTTCATCGACGTTCTGCGTAACAAGATGGTGCTCAACACCCTTGGCGCGCAGTTCCTGACGGGCTTGAACGGTAACGTTGCGATTCCGCGCAAGACCTCTGCCTCTTCGGCCTACTGGGTCGCCGAGAACAGCGCCCCGACGGAGAGCACCAATGCTCCGGCTTTTGATCAGATCACGATGTCGCCGAAAACGCTCGGCGCGTACGTGGATATTAGCCGTCGCTTGGTTCTTCAGTCATCGCTCGATATCGAGAATCTCGTCCGCAATGACTTGGCGACCTCGATTGCTGTTGCGATGGACGGTGCCGCAATTGCCGGTTCTGGCTCGAACAAGCCGACGGGTGTGTTGAACACCTCCGGTATCGGTTCGGTCACGCTTGGCACGAACGGTGCGGCTCCGACGTGGGCGATGGTCGTTGGTCTCGTGCGCGAAGTCGAGATCGACAATGCGCTCACCGGCTCTGCGGCCTTCTTGACCAACGGTCAGGTGAAGGCGAAGTTGTCCTCTACCTCGAAACAGACTTCGGGCGTGGAAGGCAATTTTATTCTCGGACCGGACATGAACAACCTCTACGGCTACCCGATTGTGGTGTCGCAGCAGGTTCCGAGCAATCTGTCGAAGGGTTCGGGTTCGAACTTGTCGGCGATGATGTTCGGCGTGTGGAGCGATCTGTTGATCGGTCAGTGGTCGGGCATCGATATCCTCGTCGATCAGTACACGGGCAGCAATGCCGGTACGGTTCGCGTCGTGGCGTTCCACGATTGCGACTTCGCCGTCCGTCACCCCGAGTCGTTCGCCGAGTGCAACGAGATCATTACGGCCTAACGTGATTGATCTAGCCGCATATCAGGGTCGTCATCGGGGAGAGCGTTGCGCTGTCCTCGGTGGCGGCCCCTCTTTGATCGAAGATATCAAAGCGGTGCGGCCTTTGATGATGCAGGGGGGCATGAAGATTGGAGTCAATCAACATGCCCTCCTGCTCTCTCTCGATTACATCGTTTATCAGGATCGGGAACTTTTCCCAATCCTTACAGGTCATGCGCCAGTGATCTCGCATCACAAAGATGCTTGCGATATTTGGTCGGGTATCTGCCCCGACTTCGGATTCTCTGGCGGCACAGCGGTATGGATTGCTGAATACCTCGGTTTCGAGGAAATCTATGTCTGCGGCTGTGATAACTACATGACCAATCGCCGGTACTGGCATAGCAAATTAGGCGACCTACGAGTCGAGGATGGCATCTCTAACATTCAGGCGTGGGTCAAGGTTCGGGACTACATGAAAGAGCCCGAAAAAGTCAAAGTCGCTTCAGGTTGTCTCACACAGGTATTTAAAGGCTTATGAAAGTCGAGATGATTCGCTCCCGTCTTTACAACGGGCAAACGCTCGAGCGCGGTCGTGTGGTCGAAGTAGATCCGACCTTCGGCAAGTGGCTCGTTGGTCGCGGTATGGCGATAGAGTATCATCGCCCGTCTTTCTTCCAACCGGAGCCGCCAAAACGTGGACGACCGCGAAAAGGAGATTGAGAAGTACAGAGGGGTTTACGGTCGTTATCCTGACTACAGGATGCACAAAGACCGCCTAGACCCTGTGCGAAACGCGCTGAGAGGCCTTATAGGGTCATTTCTCGATGTGTCTTGCGGCAGGGGTGAGTTAATGCAAGCAGCCGCTGATATGGGCTTTACGCCGGTCAGAGGCACTGAGGCCGTTCCAGAACTCTGTGGCTTCGGGGTAGATCAGGCGGTCATTACCGACCTGCCTTTTCCAGATAAGACCTTCGACGTTGTGACCTGTATCGACGTTATCGAGCACATCCTAGAGCCAGATATTGTCCCGGGGCTTAAGGAACTAGAACGAGTCTGCAAGGGCACGATCATCATTGCTGCTGCAGATTATCCGACTTATTGGGACGGGGTGAACCTACATCCGTCTGCTAGACCCTATTCGGAATGGGAGCGGTTATTCCGAGAGACTTTTTCGGGCAAGGTCAAGCACGTCGGGGTGACCTCAACGAGCGAAATGTGGAGCGTGACTTATGCCGGTTGAAAGCATATCTGACCGAATCTCTATGTGCGCTGCTACTGATTGGGGCGTAGGTGCGATCTATAAAAGCGCCAATAAGCGATATTCGGTGCAGGGTATTTTCGACTCTGACTATCAGGGCGTAAATATTGCTGACGTTGAGTTCGCTAGCACGGAGCCTGTTTTCCACTTTCCTACCTCCTCTCTACCTTGTCGCGCTGCAATAGGCGATCTGCTTTATATAGCCGAGGATGTATATACGGTTCGCAATATCGAGAACGACGGAACCGGCATGACCCGATTGCGATTAGAGGCGAAGGCATAATGGCACACGCAAGAGAGCAAGTTCGCAATGCAGTCGTTACGACGCTTACCAATGCCGCGGTAGCGACGACGATATCGAAGTCTCGCGTATGGCCTATTGCGGCAAAGAGTGATTCTGTTGTTCTGATCTATACGAACACGGAATCTATACCTCAAACAACGCTGACCTATCCTCGCAAGTTTGAGCGAGAGATGACTTTAGTTATTGAGTGTCTCGCGCGTGATGTGAGCACTTTAGATGATCGGCTCGACGATCTTTGTGAGGCCGTCGAAAATGCTATCGGAGCAAATAATACGCTTGGTGGCATTGTTAAGGATTGCGTGTTGCTAGACACGCAGATAACGCTGGACTCGAGTGGCGATGCGCCTATCGGGTCGGCAAGGTTGCAGTTCCGCGTGTCATACCGGACTGCGGAGACGAACGCAGGAACTATTATTTCGTAAGGAGTAAAAACATGGCAAATCATCATGGATCTGAAGGCTTGGTCAAGGTAGGTGCAAATACGGTTGCAGAGGTGACTGGCTTTTCTTTTACCTCTACGGCTGAATATGCCGAAGATACCACTCTTGCCGATACGGCAAAAACATATAACGTGACCGCAATCACCTCATGGAACGGCTCTGTTACGGCATTCTGGGATGAAACGGATACGACTGGTCAGGTTGCACTTGCTCCGGGTGCGAACGTTGCTCTCGTTCTTGCCCCCGAAGGCACAGACTCTGGCGATACGCGCTACAGCGGCAACGCTTTGATTACGGAGATCACTCGCAACGTGCAGCGCGGCGCGATCACGGAAGTGACCTTTAACTTTATCGGCAACGGCACTTTGACTGCTGCCACCTCTTGATATAGCGAGGACTTATGAACTGGAAAGAACAGGCGAAATCGCAATTCGCTGAACGGCGCAAGCCCGAAACGCTAGTTGCGATACCTGTCTCGGCTTGGAACACCACAGTGTATTTCTGGCCGGACATGACGCTCGCGGAGCGTCGTGAAATCTTTATGCTGGCAAAGCAGAAAGGAGATGAGACCGTCCTAGACCTAGAGGCGATGGCGATCACACTGATCGTTCGCGCTAGAGATAAGGAGGGCAAAAGACTCTTTAGCAAAGCCGAACGCATGGAGTTGATGAACGAATACGATCCCGAGGTGATAGCCGAGATCGTTTCTGCTATGAACTCTCCAGTTCCTAGTATCGAGGACGCAGAAAAAAACTAATAGAGGATGGGCATCTCCGAGCGATTTACGCTCTCGCGCTACGGCTGCACATCCTCCCCGAGCAAATTTTTGAGATGACAGAGAGCGACTTCTACCATCTTTTGGCCGCTTGTAAATTAGAGGCAGAGGATCAGGAGAAATCATGGCGCAAGCACAAGTAGTCCTGACGGCAGTTGATCGTACACAGGTTGCGATCAACTCGGCTGTTCGCGGAATGAAAAGCCTAGAGAGAACCGCAAAGGTCACGGCTAAGGCTGTCAATCTTGCTTTTGGCCTTTTAAGCGGAACGATACTTGTGAGCGCGTTCGGAAAGATAGCCGAAGCCGCTAAAAAGACAGAGGAGGGTAGAAAGTCTCTTGATCGATTCAATCAGGCTCTAAAAGACCCTGCGCTCGTATCTGCCGCCAATGCATTTACTACTACTCTCATAAACGGCTTTACTAAAGTTGTTGAATTCGCTGCAGATGCTACAAGATCCATTACGCAAATTGGCAGAGATTTAGGCATTTTCGCTCAACCCGTTGATCGTTCCCAATTAGGAAAGGGCGAAGGCGGTCGTCGCGGTCGACGAAGAGAGGTTGACCCTCTAAAAGCGATGGAGAATGAGTGGAAATTTCGGCAAAAGATGGCCGAAAATGAAAAGAAATGGGCTAAAGAATCTGCTGATGCTTATCAAAAACTATTAGAAAAACAAGCGGCCTTCACTGCTGAATACAGAAAAATGAAGGACGAACTTGAAGATCCAGAATTGTTCGAGAATTCATTTGAAGCGGCAGACGTAAAGATTGCTGATAGCGTTCAAAAAATGCTTGATGCGATGGATGCAGCAGATAAGTTAATGCAAGAGTTTGCTAAATCCGCTGCTCAGAACATTCAATCTGCTTTTGCTGACTTCCTGTTCGATCCATTCGAGAATGGACTTAAGGGGATGCTCGCCGGTTTCTTAAACGTCATTCGTCGAATGATTGCCGAGATAGCAGCATCAACTATTCTTAACGCTATATTTGCTCCGCTTACCGGCTCCGGTGGCTTTGTAGGAACTTTTGCAAAAGCAATAACCGGAAAAGCGATGGGCGGCCCAGTATCCGCTAGCACTCCCTACATTGTAGGCGAGCGCGGCCCTGAACTATTTGTCCCCGGCACTTCTGGAGGCATAGTTCCTAATAACAAGTTGGGCATGGGTGGAGGCGTTACTGTTGCTCCTGTTTACAATATCGATGCTCGAGGAGCGACCTCTGATTTGCAAAAGGCATTGCCGGGGATTATGGCCGAAAATAATCGGCGCATATTTGATGAACTTGACCGACGTTATGGGATAGGCCGATGACCGATTACATACTACCGCCGGATCTGGTTGCCAATGACATACAGTGGCGCATCCTAGACAACACAGCGACGTATTCATCGCCGCTTTCGGGAGCGGTTAAGACGTATTCTCGGCCCGGTAATCGATGGGCTGCTACGCTATCGTTTCGCGCGCTATCGGACCAGAAGCGACGACGTTTATTGTCGTTAATGGCTGCACTGCGCGGTCGCTCCAACCGTCTATGGTTTACCGAGCCGGGATATTCTTTCGCCGGTTCATTTACCTGCCCAGAATTGCTTACGAATAACTCGGCTGTCGTTGCAACTACGGGATGGTCATCATCGAGTGCCGAAGTTGAATTATCGGCAGATTCGCACTTTGGTTTGCGCCTTGCTCGAGCAGCAGCAACGGCAGATGCCTACGCCTACCAAGCCGCAGCCACTACGGTTACTAGTGCGCCATACGCTATAAGAGCCGTTTATGGGGCAGGAAAAGGTAACGTTCGTATCGGTGCGGCGGCAGGAACGTCGCAGGGAGGTACGACGCTGCTAAACGGTACTGTACGCACAGCAGCAGGACGTTATACCGATTCGTTTACAGCGTCCGGTACATCTACGCACGTTAGTTTTTACGACTACTACAGCGGTCGTGCAGCCGGGGCATTTCAGTTTATTTCGTGGGCATCACTGACACGTTGTGCGCTAGTGGCGGGGGGATCGCAAACTGGCGGCGCGTTGAATATTGACGGCTTGCCGACTTCAACAAACGGTTTGGCTCGCGCTGGTGATTGGGTCGAGATTAACGGGGAATTGAAGCGGTTAACTGCCGATTTGAATTCCGACAGCAGCGGCGCAGGTTACATTATGTTCGAGCCAACCCTACGAACGTCGCCAGCGGATAACACTCCAGTTGTATTCCGTAATCCAATGGGGCGTTTCCTATTGGCCGAGGATGCAGGAAGTTGGTCAACTCGCCCCGGTACGCTTTCCGAAATGACGATTGATCTAGTCGAGGATATAGCCTAATGACACGTTGGGTTAGCAACACGAACCAGACGGAAGCGGCGAAGGCGTCGCTTTTCATTATCACGATGGCGAAACTGGAATTCGATTCCGGTACGGTCTACGTCCACGACGGCGTTGGAAGCGTAACCTTCGACGGTAATACGTACTTGGGCGTTGGCAAATACGGTTCGTTCGACATTATCGACGAAAACATTGATACCGTCGCCCGTGGAATCAAAGTCACGTTGTCCGGCGTCGATACGTCGCTGGTCCCTATCGTGATGGACGAAGTTTATCAGGGCCGACCGGCAACCTTTTACGTCGGCTTTTTGGATCAAAACCTAAACTTTGTCGCCGACCCCGAGGAAATCTGGTCGGGCCGCATGGACACCATGTCAATTAGCATGGACCAAAACAGTGCGGTCATTTCGTTATCTTGTGAATACCGTTTGAGAAAAGAGCCTGTATTAGCAAGGTTCACGGATGAAGACCAACGCCTAGCGTTTGCTGGCGATACATTCTTTAACCTAACGCAATTCATCCCACGCTATAAAGCGACATGGGGCGACAAACCAACGAACTTTAGTGGTGGCGGCGGTCGTCCGTACGATCCTAACTTCAGATTGGACCCGTTCTAATGCGACACGAAGATTGGGTAGACCGCTTATTTGCGGCGATTGAGCAAGTTAGCACCGAAACCTTTGCATACGGCAAAAACGACTGTTGCCTGTTTTCGGCGCGTGTCGTCGATGCAATGAGCGGTAGCGACTACGCCAAACGTCTTGCAGAAATGTATCACGACGAAAAAACCGCACTTGCTTACATCAATTCGCACGGGTCCATACAGGAAGCCGTGAAGGATTGGCTAGGCGATCCGTGTATATCCCTAGCGTATACACAGCGCGGCGACGTTGTGCTATTCAACAACGAGGGGCGCGAAACCCTAGGAATTTGCGTAGGTGATCGGATCGTGACGGTTGGCGAAACCGGCATTGCTCACGTGCCCATGGCACAGGCTATTTGCAGTTGGAAGGTTAACTAATGGCTCCAGTTGTAAGTGCAGTAACAAACTTCCTGTTGGTGGTTTTCGGCGGCACGTCTGCCGCAGCCACGGTTGCCGCAATGGTGGCGGCTAACGCCATTATCTACATTGGCGGCAATTTGCTTTTGATGAAGGTTGCGCAAGCGTTAGGGCCGAAGGTTCCACGCGCAACGTCACGCCCGCCCGACGTGGAATACTCCGATACGGTTGCACCGCGTCGTATTGTCTACGGCGAAAACAAGATTTCTGGAATGAACGTCATTCCGGCGATTGTGACCGGATCGAAGGGCGAATATCTACATCAAGTGTTGGCGCTGGTCGGACACGAAGTCAACGCGATAAACACCGTTTACTTTAACGACGAAGCGTTAACGCTAAACGGCAGCGGCGACGTAACGGCTGGCAGTTTCTCCGGTAAAGCATCCGTTCGTAAATACACCGGAACATCGACGCAAACAGTTGACAGCATCCTAAACGCCGCGATTACGGAATGGGATTCCGAGCATCGTGGACGCGGTATCGCGTATTTGGCGTTGCGTTATACCTTCGACCAAGAGGTATACCGCAACGGCAAACCTGACGTTACCTGTATCGTGCAGGGCAAAAAGTGTTACGACCCGCGATTGGATACGTCACCGGGTGCGAATCCGACAAACTCGAGTTACGCCGCGTACACGACTAACCCGGCATTGTGTCTTGCCGACTATCTCATGGCGTCTTACGGGTTGAGCGAAGATGGAAGCCGCGTCGATTGGGCATCCGTTGTAACAGCCGCAAATATCTGCGACGAAAACGTAGCCATTCCGGGGTCGACGACGCAAAAGCGGTACACCTGTAATTTGGTGCTGGAAGCGACCGCCGAATTCGAGAACAATATTCAAGCATTGACACAGGCCATGATTGGTGCGTGCTACTACTCCGGTGGCAAGTGGCGCATGGCGGCGGGCGCGTGGTCATCGTCGGCGTTTAGCATTACCGAAGACGACATTGTTGGACAGGTAACCGTCCAAACGGCGCAGAGCCGCAAGCGCGAAGGTTATTACAACGCCGTTCGCGGACAGTTTGTCGACAAGGACCGTAATTATCAGCCCGTCGAATTCGAGCCGATTCTAAACTCGACGTACGAATCGGAAGACGGCGAACGCATCTATACCGAAGTCGCTTTCCCGGCGTGCAATAACCAGTACGAAGCGCAGCGAAACGCCATCATCCTGTCGCGCCAATCACGTCGGCAAAAGACCGTGCAAGTTGTTTGCAGTTTGAACGCGTACAAAATCCGTCCGTTTGAGACTGGCACAGTCACGATTGCTGAAGTCGGCTGGACCAATCAAAGCGTGCGTTGTATCGGCTGGAAATTTCGACCGGAACCGGCCATCGAACTTACATTAATTGAAGCGTCATCGACCGATTACAGCGACCCATCGACCGGGACGTATGTAACCCCGGCGTCCGTGGTGATAAGCGATCCGGCTACTTACTCGCCCGGTTCGCCGCAGTCGTTCACGGCGACGCAAGAAATCGAATCTATCTTGCTATCGTGGGCCGCACCGTCTAACAGTGTTCCCGGCATTCTGTACCGCGTCTTTCAATACACAGCGTCGACGCCATTTTCGTCGGCCACGCAGATTTACGAAGGCGCAGACACACAGTTACGCGTGCCACGCACCGATACCGCAACGCGGTATTTTTGGGTGCAGTCGTACTATGGCGTTACTGGCGGCACATCTGACCCAACGCCATCCGGCTCTGGTTTGTCATCGTCTGGCAAGATTGCGACGCTTAACGGCTACCTGACTAACGAAGCAACGCTAGTACCGGCAGATTCGTCCGGAACGGTTAGCAGTTATGCGGATGCGGTCGGATTGTTTAAGTTGTTTAGTGGCCCAACGGACGTTACGGCCAGCACGACTTTTGCCATCGTTTCCGAAGTAAATTGCGATGGCGATTTAAACACTGCCGCCAACACGCCGGTTAGCGGGCAACCCATCGGATATTATCGCGTCACGTCACTAACCGCCGACAGCGGACAATTCACAATGTCGGCGACTTATGGTGGCGTAACCATCACGAAGGTATTTACGGTCGGTAAGGCTAAAGCCGGTTCCAACGGATCAAGCGGAACTAGCGCCGTTTCTATCGTATTAAGTCGCACAGCGGTTCAGTTAGATGCATTCGCCGACGGTAGCGTACCAAGTTATGCGGACGCATCCGGCCAGTTGACGGTCTATAGCGGCGCGACAGACGTAACCGCATCGGCTACGTTGTCCGCGTCGGCCAGTAGCGGCGTTACCGGAACAATCAATACATCGACAAACACGCCGGTTAGCGGACAGCCGAAAGGCTATTACCGCATCACCGCTATGTCGGGCGACGTTGGGTCGCTGACATTCACCGTTCTATACAACGCCGTTACTTATACGGCAACGTTTAGCGCGGCAAAAAATCAAGTCGGATACGAAATCGTGTCGGCTTTGCCATCGACTAACTTGTTTCAGGGTCGAATGGTATTCCTGACAACCGATAATAAATTGTATCGGTATACGGGCAGCGCATGGACTACAGCGGTTCCGGCGCTCGATATTTCTGGTCAACTTGCCGACGCGCAAATTGCCGCATTAGCCGCATCGAAAGTCACAGGGCAACTAACTAACTCGCAAATTGCGGATCTTGCGTCTACGAAAATTACCGGGCAATTAACAGACTCGCAAATTGCAGCGATTGCCGCAGCCAAACTTACAGGGCAAATTGTCGGCACTCAAATAACAGATGGTGCAATCAGTACGGCTAAAATTGCCGCTGGCGCTATCACTGCTAACGAAATAGCAGCGAACACTATTACAGCGGCCAAGATTGCAGCCGGAACAATTACAGCAACGGAACTAGCATCAGGGTCGATTACGACTGCAAAGTTAGCCGCCGGAGCGGTCACGGCAGATACGATTGCGGCTAATGCCATTACGGCTGTAAAAATATCAGCGGGCGCAGTAGAAACCGCCAAAATTGCAGCGGGTGCGGTCACGGCGACTCAAATTGCCGCAAGTACAATTACGGCATCACAAATCGCTGCAGACGCAATTACCGCGACACAACTTGCCGCAAATGCTGTAACCGCGGATAAGATCACGGCTGGCGCAGTGACGGCGGCTAAAATTTCTGTAACTGAATTGTCGGCATTGTCGGCAAACATGGGAAACATTACCGCCGGAAATATTGTGTTGCCGTCGGGTGGCTTTATTCGCTCCGGTCAAACTTCCTATAACACCGGAACAGGCTTTTACATTGGTAATGATTCAGGAACACCAAGATTCTCGTTCGGAAACTCAAGCGGAAAAAATATCCGTTGGGATGGTTCCGACTTAAGTGTAAGCGGCGGCGTTATTGTTACAGACAGCGTTGCCAGCAATGCTATTACCGCCAGCGCCACGGACCTTCCAGCCGACGTAACACTAACCAGCGCCAACAGCGGCGTCGACAACACGTTGTCAACAATCAACGTGACCGCAGCGGGTGGAACTAATATGTTGGTGCGTTGCGACCTGACGTTTAAATTTACATTTGCAACAGGCGCATTGCTCAACATTTACAAAATTTATCGTGGTGGCACTCTAATAGTAGACATTCCGATTATGAGTCTTACATCGGGCGGTACATACCGTGTGCCATTGCAATACATGGACACGCCGTCGGCGGGCAGCACGACCTATTACATCAAAGTCGAGCCGACCCTAGGCGGCAGCACGACATACATTTACGAAGACATTATTAGCGTCGTTACGGAATTCAAACGATGAGATACGCCACGGTTGCATCGAACGGTCGCATTGTCGGCATTTTTACGTGCGAACCCGAACTACTGCCGCTACGTCCGAAGCCGGATGGCGCGGAATTTATCGAATGCGAGTCGGCAAACGCGGCTAATTCCTACTGGAACGGCAGCGAGTTTGTCGACAAGCAGCCGTCGAGCGTAACGCATACGGTCGCCGGAAATACGGTCACGATTACAGGACTACCCGACAACGCGATTATTAACGTCACGTTGCCGGATCGCTACGAAGTCTATCAAGCGTCCACAGAATTTAGTATTTCGTTGCCTGAACAGGGCGGCTATGTGTTCCAAATTGACCCGTGGCCGTATCTGAAAAAGACCTTTGCTGTTTTGATTGAGGCTTGACGCATGGACATACAGAAATTCAAGGTTCCTCCTGGATCGCTAGTCGTAGACATGGCGTTAGTAATCGGACTGGTTTATGCCATGGGGCAAATGACGGAACGATTAGAAGGCATTTCTCAACGTCTGGAAGCCGTCGAGTCCGTCAAGATTCAACCTGAAGCCGACCGACGCATTGCCGTGATTGAGGCGCAAATGGCAAGTCAGACGGAACGACTTAAAAGCATAGAAATGAAATTAGACAGAGTATTAGAGCGACGCTAAACAAGGGGGTCGGCTATGGAACTATTTGAAATTTTTACGCGCGCATGGCCTGTCATTCTTGCGCTAATTACGTTAATCATTGTTTTGTCTAAACTTGATTTACGAGTGGCCGTTCTTGAGGATAAGATCAAAACGCTTTTTGATTTACTAAACAAAAATAAAGGTTAATAAAATGACAATGCAAAAAGTCATTGATATGTTGTTTCCCGTTTTACTCGCTGCAGTTGGTTGGTTGCTTACAGAAATTGCTTCTTTTAATAACCGACTGTTATCTGTTGAAAGCAAAATGCCAGCATTAATTACTGCTGAGGGAGTTCCTACTGATAGTCCTATATCGGCAGAACGTAGGCACAAAATGAAAGAAGAAATTTATGCTGATATTCACGATCTGCAAGTTCGCGTTAAATTAATCGAGGAACGAAACAAATGATGACTATGCTTTCAACCTTTCTTTCGTTTCTTGCTGGCGGCCTCCCGAAGATTCTGCAAATCTTTCAAGATCGACAGGATAAAAAGCATGAACTTGCTCTCGTTGCTGCACAGAAAGAGCGTGAACTTGCCCTTGCCGAACGAGGCTTTATTGCACAAGCCAGAGTCGAGGAAATTAAGACCGAGCAGATTGCTATGCAGACTTCTGCGGAGGAGAGAGTTGCCCTCTATCAGCATGACGTGGAGATAGGGAAAGGCGCGTCGCAGTGGATGATCAATTTGCGCGCGTCAGTACGCCCTGTCGTGACCTATATCTTCGTTCTTGAGTTAGTTGCGATCAACATCGCTGGCGTCTGGTACGCCTACTCGACAGGCGTTCCGTTTGCTCAAGCAATGGCAGAAGTATTCTCCGATGACGAGATGCTGATCCTGTCATCGATCATTGCTTTCTGGTTCGGAAGTCAAGCCTTCGGGAAAAAATGAAAGTCAGTCTAGAAACTCTGACTCTGATAAAGCATCACGAGGGCGTAAGGATGCGCCCGTACCTGTGTCCGGCTTCGCTATGGACGGTTGGAGTCGGGCACGTTCTATATCCGCAACAGGCTCGGCTACCTGTATCCGAACGATTACAGTTTGCTTTGAGGATAGAAGATGATCGGCTCTGGTCTCGCTCTGAAGTGGACGATCTGCTTGCTCAAGACCTTGCGCGATTTGAGCGCGGCGTGGCCCGATATTGCCCTTCTGCTACTAATCGTCAAGGCCAATTCGACGCTCTAGTAAGTTTCGCATTTAACGTTGGACTCGGTAACTTGCAGCGTTCTAGTTTGCGAATGAAGCATAACCGAGGCGAGTTTGACGCTGCTGCCGATGAGTTTATGAAGTGGACTAAAGGCGGCGGCCGAGTATTGCCTGGGTTGGTTAAACGCAGACTTGACGAGCAGCGACTATATTTCCGAGGTTTGCATGGCTAAAAAAATACCTGTCGTGCAAATGTATGACGGGGTTTGGTATCGAGTGAAGGGTTATACCTTTACCGAGTGCTGCGATTGCGCCTTGACTCACAAGGAGCAGTTTCGGCTAGTAGACGGACAGTTAGAATGGAGTGCTGTCCGTGACGATAAACGCACCGATGAACGCCGAAAGGAACTCGGCATCACGGTAAAAAGGAAAACCAAACGTGCAAAAGGTAACTGACGAGCAGATCATTACTATGCTGCAACAGACTAAAGGCATACGATCTAATGCAGCAAAAAAACTAGGAATCAATGAACGCTCTTTGCTGATGAGATTGAAAAAGATTCAGCAGAAAGGTGGAATTGTTCCAAAGTCTAGTTACGATCCTTCTAGAAACGCATCCGATGAAAAAGGCTTTGAATTTACTCCACTGCCAGATGACGACGTTTCAATCGAAGAACTGATCGAGCAGCGCAAGCGTAAGTTTGCCCATAAGCGCGAACATGAGGAGGCTTCTAAACTCATCCCGATTCGCGTCAAGATTCCCGGAGCGATTGGTCTCCTACACTTTGGAGATCCTCACGTTGACGATGACGGCTGCGATATAGAAGCCATCGAGCGGCATACGGCTCTGGTCAATGCGACCGAGGGACTCTTTGCTTGCAACGTGGGCGACACCACGAACAACTGGTGCGGACGTTTAGCAAGGCTTTACGCCGATCAGAGTACCTCGGCTGCACAGGCTTGGAAGATCGCAGAGTGGTTCGTCAATCGCTGCAACTGGCTTTATATGATCGGAGGCAATCATGACCTCTGGTCAGGCTCGGGCGACCCTCTTAAGTGGATCGCCAAGCAGCAGAACGCCCTCTATAAATCCTCGGAGGCTCGTATCGCTCTGCGGTTCCCTAACGGGGCAGAGGTTAGGGTCAACGCTCGACACGATCACAGCGGCTCCTCGATCTGGAACCCTGCTCACGGCCCGATGAAGGCGGCTCTGATGGGAACACGAGATCATATCTATGTAGCCGGTCATAAGCACGAGAGTGCATATAGCGTCCTCAAGGATGCGATCTCGGGAATTACCATGCACGCGATTAAGGTCGCCTCCTATAAGGTCTACGACCGTTATGCAAAGGATAGAGGATTCCGAGATAACGCCCTTTCGCCTTGTGCAGTAACGGTCATCGACCCAGACTTGCCGCCTGATCATCCCGACATGGTCAAGGTATTTTGGGAGCCAGAGGTCGGTGCTGACTATTTGCGGTGGCTGCGATCCAGATGAGGCTAGAGGACGACGCATTAGAGGAAATGGCATGGGCAGAGCCCGATGCCTGTCAGAACTGCGTTTTCTTCTGCCCGTGGAACGGCGTCGGTTGGGGTTGCTCGCATCCGACTGTTCGGGGGTTGTTAGGCGGGGTCTGTCGTTGTGGTGGCGAACACTTCAAGCAGACCCGCCCTTTCAAGGTTAAGGGAACTATCGTCGCGCCTTAAGAATAGCGAACTCTCGTAAAATGATATTTGCCTCTCGGTCAAATCCTCGTTGACGCAAAAAGAAGATGATCTCTTCGACCGTTTCCGGTCGCTTCTGCCCATACGCCCACGGAGCAGCCCTCAACTCTTGCTCGAACGCATCATCTTCTTCGGTCACCATATTTCCATCCCTCCTCGCTTTGCTCTCCATTCGGGATTAGGCACTCTTCGCCACTCATCCTGCCTTATCTGGTGGAGGGTTCGATACCACCGCCTTAATATGAGCGCGCTTGCGAGCAGCACGAGCGTCAGACAAATAATAAATACGAGCGTTTGCATGTTTGACCTCCTCTCCTGTTCCGTTGCAATTAAGACACCGAAACCAATCGCCTTTGTGATCTTCTAGCCAGAGCCGACCTAGGCAAGCAGGACAGTTCAAGGCTCGACCTCCCACTTGATGCCTGTGTTACCGCGAGCACGGATGGCATTAACGCATCGCTCAATCGTTGGCAAATGCGTCAATTCTGCTGCGCCTTTGGGTAGCGGAATATCCTCACACAACTTCGCACACGCCTCCCGCTCGGCTGCGGCAACAAGGGCGGCAAAGCGTTCAAGAGAAAAAATGTTTGGGAAGTCATAATCAGACTCGCTACTAGCCTCTCGCGCCAGTCGGATAATGTCATCGCGGGTCATGCTTGCACCATCGAATAACGCGCATACGCTTTACCGTTTCGCGTTTCTTTTTCTGTATTGATATGCAGCCCTTCCTTTCGCAGTTCATCTATCCGAGCAGCGAGTCGGAAACATCCGTATTCGCTTAACGCATCAAGCGGCGTGATGCTCTTACCCTCGAGCAAGTGGGCGCGGATCATTTCTGTCTGTGTCATGTTCCACCTCATCGGTTCCAGGTTCGTAGATAAAAGTATTGCACCGCCAGTCGGCGGCTCCTTCCCAAAGGCTGCACCATAGTTGGCCGTCTTTGTGAATCGAGTATCGGCACGATAGGCAAGTCATACCTTACCCTCGCGCCGTAGAACGGTGATCGTTCGGATAACACCTTCGAGGTGCGCTAACCGAACGAAGTCTCTATCAAGGTCGGTATACCGTCGCCGGTCGATAGCATCGTGGCACGATGAGCAAGCCCACGCTCCGAGCAGATCGTCACCCTTTAATCCCATCCCGCTAATCCCTGCCATGCGAACGTGAGCAAGCACCGTCGTTTCTGGGTTGTGGTTACAGATGCCTACGAGTCGCACCATGCAGTCGCGCCCTCGCGCCTCTTTACGCAGTTTCATAAGTAGGCTCCGGTATGACGATGCCGAGATTCGCACACCGCTGGCTGATCTGCTCTAGGTAATCCATAAACTCCGAGCGAGTCATCCGAGAGGATCGCTTAACGGGCTTGATTCGCTTGCGCCCCATGCCTTCGAGCATCTCCCACCCGTATATCTCTCCCAAGAAATACTCGTGCAGATCGTCGGCTTGCCATCCTCGCAGCGTCTCGCCTCCTGCCTCTAGGATGGTCGGATAGACCACACCCCAAAGGTATGCGTTCTGCTGATTTGTGCGAGGCTTCTTGAACTGCTCTACGGTAATCTGCCAAGAGATATCCGTGTCGCGGATCAGGAGAACCACCGCTTGCGCGATGGCCTCCTTGCTTGTTCCTCTTGGAAATATACGACGCATTAAAATGGAATGTCGTCGTTAAACTCGGGATCAACCGCTTCGGCTTTTGGTTTTGGCGGCGCGTTCTTCTTCGGCTCTACGGAGATGCTCAAGAACTTGCTCCCGTCTTTCTTGCTCTCCTTGACCCATGCCGAGATATTGAATTCCTGCCCTGCTACATTCAGCGACCCTCGATACTGCGGTCGCTTCGGGTTGCCGTTTTGGTCGTTCTTAAACAGGACGCCTCGGTTGGTGTTGTCGTACTCGCTCATCGTTGCTCCTTTGCAATTCTCAAGTAGGCTTTGATCGCTGATCTCTCTTTTGCCGTCATCGAATCCGAGACGGCTATGTAAAGATCATGATCGTGGGTGATCCGCTCATGGACAGCGCGAACGGCTTGCGCGATCTCTTTTTCCTCTGCGTCGAGATCAAACGCTTTTCTAAAATCCTCTAGGAACTCGGCTTTCTTTTTCTCGTCTACGTTCTTCCCTAAATCGCCTCTAGGGTCTACCGTAAAGCCGCGACCGTGTGCAGCCTCGGCATCGTCATCGGT
>Ga0181343_1000339_pt1 | contig 21555 bp, 30 predicted proteins | sample Su13VDMLBSD_FD_130110 | JGI IMG/M metagenome (GOLD analysis project Ga0181343, IMG submission 130110) | Freshwater viral communities from Lake Michigan, USA - Su13.VD.MLB.S.D | ecosystem: Environmental > Aquatic > Freshwater > Lake | place: USA: Michigan | collected 2013-07-15 | reverse complement strand
TATTTATAAAATCTTAAACTCCATTATAGCACAAAAAAAGAGACCCGTAAAGGGTCTCCAATTTTATCAACCGATTGCAGGTGCAGTAAGAGCAACAGGAGTTGCTTCTGCGGCAGCAAGGTCAAGTGGGAAGTTGTGCAATTTTGTTATCGTAGTGGTTCTTTATCCTCTACTTCTTACTATCACTAGTAAGTTCAGACTATCTCTTCATCCGTTCTGGATGTCGGGCATTCGTGGGTGGATTATTGTTGGGACTCACCACCTAGTCGTTAGACCTTTCAGAAAACTTAAACCCTTTCTGACTTGGTACGGGATTGTCTCATAGAGAGTTTCCCCGTTTAACCCGATTTTACTAATGCTTATTCCTAAGCAAGAACACCAACAAATCTAGCGTTCCGTTCGTGCATTACCTCCATTCCGAGTCCTGCACGATTGAGCACATCTGCCCAAGTATTAATAACTTTACCCTGACTATCTACGATAGATTGGTTAAAGTTGAAACCGTTGCACTGAACCCTTAAATTTACCATCTTTAAGGAGTGGACTATATCTTCATCCGTTTAGGATGTCGGGCACTTATTCCTGTTATTAAGGAGACTGAACTCCTCAGGTAGTCTCTGAACCTTTCCAAAGTGTACTTTGGACTTGGATGCTGATTACCCATTTGTGGAGGGCTTCCAGCAGTTCACCCGATGTTTACCGTCAAATTGCTAGGACGGGACCCCGACGATTGAGGTTAAAAGCCATCGTGGAAACGCCAAGAGCGGTGAACCAGATGCCTACCACAGGCCAGCTAGCAAGGAAGAAGTGCAGCGAACGTGAGTTATTGAAGGAAGCATATTGGAAAATAAGGCGTCCAAAATAACCGTGAGCAGCTACAATGTTGTATGTCTCTTCTTCTTGTCCGAACTTGTATCCATAGTTCTGTGACTCATTTTCTGTCGTCTCACGTACAAGACTAGAGGTGACAAGAGATCCGTGCATAGCAGAGAAAAGAGAACCACCGAAGACACCAGCAACTCCAAGCATATGGAAAGGGTGCATAAGAATGTTGTGTTCTGCCTGGAAAACAAGCATGTAGTTGAAAGTTCCCGAAATCCCCAGAGGCATTGCATCAGAGAAGGATCCTTGACCGAAGGGATAGACCAGAAACACTGCGCTAGCAGCAGCAACGGGTGCGCTGTAAGCAACACAAATCCAAGGACGCATACCAAGTCGGTAAGAAAGTTCCCATTCACGACCCATGTAGGCATAGATACCGATCAGAAAGTGGAAGACGACCAGTTGAAATGGTCCGCCATTATATAGCCACTCATCAAGAGAGGCAGCTTCCCAGATAGGATAGAAATGAAGTCCGATTGCGTTAGAAGAAGGAATAACAGCACCAGAGATGATGTTGTTTCCGTACATTAGGGAACCAGCAACTGGTTCACGGATACCATCAATGTCCACAGGAGGAGCACCGATGAATGCGATGATGAAACAAGTAGCAGCAGCAAGTAGGCAAGGAATCATCAGGACTCCGAACCAACCGACATAAAGACGATTATCGGTTGAAGTAACCCAGTTGCAGAACTGTTCCCAAATATTAGATTGTGATTGTTGACGTGAAAGTGTAGCAGTCATTTTGATTAAAAAGATAGTAAGACCATCGGGGAAATGGCGGAGATACTATGTTCCCCGCACCCTCAGCGGGGATATGAGAGACGTAATTTATACACCCTATAGGTCTCGGTTTACGGGGTGTGAGCAATGTTAAGAAATATGAGTATTTCGTAACATTTGTTTACCTATTTATCATACCACTACGTCGTGCGGTGTGTCAAGCCCTATACTCCTCAATCTTGTCTAAGACTTTATTGAGATAATGATGCGCCAACCACTTTGGATCATATTCTGTTTTATTCATCCACTCTTTATCCAAATCATTTTTTAACTTGAGAACTTCACACTTTATAATATCTTTCGACAGATGTCCTCTAGGCATATACAAAAAAAAAACTCTGCTGCTTATTTAGCAACAGAGTTGAATATTATTTTTATATTAGATCAAACAAGTTCCATTTCCAATACAGTAGAACGAATGTAGTTTAAAACATTTTCTGGAGTTGTTTCAATATATGGATCTTCAGATGCATTATCACGCCGTCCAGGCTCAACAAATAGTTTTTCAATAATACCGTTTTCGACTACAGCAGCATAACGCCAAGAGCGATCTCCGAAACCAAGGTTAGACTTATTGACAAGCATTCCCATAGAACGTGTGAAGTAAGCATTGCCGTCTGGAATGAGTTTTACTTTTTCAATGTTCTGGTCTTGTGCCCAGGCATTCATCACAAACCCATCATTAACAGAGATGCAGTAAATATCGTCGATGCCAAAACCAATAAAGTCGTCATATCTCTCTTCGAATCCAGGTAACTGATAGGCACTGCAAGTAGGAGTGAAAGCACCAGGCAGGCTAAACACGACCACACGTTTTCCATCGAATAGTTCTGCGGTTTTACGACTTACAAACTCACCATTCTCACGAAATACAAATTCAACTTGGGGAACTTCGTATTTTTCTCTTCGCATATTAACCTCCATCACCAAATACCAGGAATGATTTGACCACTGACGGCATAACTGCCCATTGCGGCAACAATACCAATCATTGCTGCCCAACCATTAATACGTTCTGCTTTTTCGTTCATTGTTTTTCTCCTTGATAAAGATGTTGTTGTTTAAGTTCAGGATTAGGTTGAGAAGGAACCACAGGATTCCTTGATTTATTTTTAATAACGATGAAGGCATCGTTTTGATAACTCACAGTTCCAAAAGGTTTTGCCCATTTTGGATTTGCATCTGGATTAGTTGCAGTTCCTGTAACTGCTACACCACCGATTTCTACAGAGAGTTCATCGTTGGCATCCCATCCAAGTTTCTCAAGGGCAATAGCAAACTGCCCGAGCATCCCAGCACTCACAGGTTTTCTTCCTGTTCAGTGAGAATGACGCAATCACTCTTAGGATATGCTACACAGGTCAGAATAAACCCATCAGCAATCTGTTCATCATCAAGGAATGATTGTTCTTCGTTATCCACCTCACCACTTACCAGTTTACCTGCACAAGAACTACAGGCACCAGCACGGCAAGAATAAAGCATATCCAGATCTGCTGCTTCTGCTGCTTCTAGGATATATTGATCGTCTTCGCACTGAATTACATTCTCAGTGCCATCAGGATGTTGAAGAGTAATGTTATAAGTAGTCATCAGTAAGTTTCAGAAAGTTGATTTACAGAGTGTGCCAGTAAAACAAAAAAGGCAACACTAGTGATTGTAAAGATGATAGGTGCCATTGTCAACCCTCAGAAGATTCCGAAGAAGAAGTTGCCAGTGAAAGTATAAGAAATGACACCAGCAACAAAACCGACCATTGCCCAACGTCCATTCATTTTCTCCGCTTTTTCTGCATAAGGTTCGATACCATAACGCTCAAGATCTTCCTTCGTCATATACATTGAGGGTTCTTTTGCCCACATATTCATTTGCCCACGATCATTAGTTGTTACAGTCATAGTAGTTTTGTAAAGAACTGTTACAAAAGTATATAGTAAAAAGAAAGAGGAGTCAAGCCCCCTTTGTTACGGTTTTCCAACAAACTAAGTATAAATGCTTACTATTTTCCTTCCCAACCTGGCGGAAGAGTTCCAAAGTAAGGGTCATACTCAAAAATAGAATTCCAATCTCCAATATCAGAAGATTGATTTCTCCAAAAGTGCCATAGTCCATCGTGACTACTACGATGAAATACATCAACATGATCTTTATGAATAGACGATCCTAATTCAATTTTGTAAAGAAACAAAGGTATCGCAAAGGTATTTCCAGAATTATAAATCAAATCATCAGCAACTGCCCTGGGTTTAACCCCATTATCAATCTTATACTTATCACCACGGACGTGCAAATCAACTAATTTCTGCGCATGATGTCTTGTTATCAGATAACAAGCAGTAGAAAAATCATTTACAAATCTCCTATGCAAACGCATATAGACTTGTGCAGGATTAATAATTGCCAACTGGACAACATCATAAGAATAAGGAATCTTTGAGTAAAAATCTTTCCAAGTAAAAGACCAATGTTTAGCAGTATCTAAATCACAATCATCCTCCATAATCAAAGCACAAGAAGAATCAGAATTTTCTAGAAAATATTTTAATGCCTTTAAGTGTGAAGTTGTACACCCAACTTCACCAGATGTCATTAAATCTGGATATCTACCTTTTAAAATATCACCTAGATCATTACCCTCCCTACCATCATAAGCAGAGATACGAGTATAATTTTCTATTTCCCAGTACTTAAATTGATCTTCCATATACTGTCGTCTTTCTGGTTGACCATCAAGATTTAAGTAAAAAATTGGAGGAAGTCCCTTTAGTTTATATGCTGCTTTATTATTATCCATATTATATAAAATCTTTCAAAATTGTATGTAAAACTTTTTTCTTATTATCATCACCAGATGGTTTTTTTAAATTATTATGCCATCCACAAGCATTCCTATAATGTAAAAATTTACCGTCAAGATGAAGTTCAAATCCAAATCCAAGATTTATTTTTTCATCTAAAAGATCTAAGTCTTTATAAGTATCTGGATATTCACATCCAGTTGGTTTATATTTTATACCTTTAGTTTTTAAAATAGAATGAGTTCCACCACCAGTATCTAAAAGTTCTCCATCACAAACCCCAGGAAGAAAATCAAATTTAATATCTTTTATAGATTGATATTTAAACATTACTAATCCTGACCAAATATACTCCACTGGTCCTCTAGTTTGATGACATCCTGAAATATCATTATCACCAATGTATTCTACAAGATTAATATCATCAATCAAAAACATATCATGATCAAGTATTAAAGTTAAATCATACGTACAAGATTGTTTTACGATATTGTCATAAGCCCATTGTATTGTTTCTCCATGATATAAACTAGGAGTTTTTCCAACCACAGAGTCGTGATGATATAGTTTTAGGTGATGCTCATCACAAATTTCTTTAAATTCAGAAACAAATTCATTATTACGACTATCATGAATGACGATTATTTCGTAATCATTTTTTAAATGTTTTTGAATAGATTTGATCTGAATGGGCAAAAGATCAGATCTATTAAATGTTGATAAAATAACCTTTACTTTCATTTTTGCACCTTAATCCATTCTTCTAGTTTCATAGTTGGTTCCCATCCAAAAGTCTTACGTAATTTTTGATTATTCGCAAGACTTAGTCTTGTTTCACCAGGACGAGGAGCAATATTTACGGTTTCGTGATTCATCATCCTCGCAATTTGATTAATAGAATAATTTGTTCCAGTACCAACATTATAAACTTGCCCAAAAAATTCAGAATCAACATATTTAGTTGCAGCAAGAATATTTGCAGTCACAACATCTCCAACATAAGTAAAGTCTCTACGTTGGTTACCATCACCAATAATAGTCAATTGTTCTCCTGCTGCTCTTTGACGTAGAAAAATACCAATTACTGGAGCATACTGTCCACGAAGAGGTTGACGCTCTCCATAAACATTAAAATACCTAAAACAAATCGTCGGCAATCCATAAAGTTCCGTGTACATTTTGCACAATTTTTCACCAGAAACTTTAGAGACTGAGTATGGATTTAAACAATCATCTGGTTGAGTTTCAATATTAGGTGGTTCATTCCTACCATAAGCAGAAGAAGTTGAAGAATACATTACTCTTTTTACTCCTGCTTCCCTTGAACATTGCAACACTGTACAAGTTCCAACTGTATTAATACTTACAGCTTCAATCGGATTTAAAATGGCGGGTTGAATACGTGCTTCTGCTGCAAGATGAAATACATAGTCCACTCCATCATAAAGTGGTCTTGTATTTTCATAATCACGTATATCATACTTATAATTTTTCGCATTTTGATTCCAATAGAATTGATCATGGGCATCAGAATACTCATTATCAATCACAATAACTTCATGACCAAGTTCTAATAAACGATCTACAAGATTTGAACCAATAAATCCTGCGCCACCAGTTACTAAACTTTTCATTTTACATTATCCTCGTCGGTAAATAATATCCAGGAATTTGATTTACATCTCTCATTTCTATGAGTGGTTTAATGGGAGATTTGAATTCTGAGTTAAGTTTATAATAATTTTCATCCGATTTCAAAACACTATTAAACAATAATTCAGATTTTGTTTTATCAATCGAAACCTCACTCAATTTTCCAGAAGTGACTGCACTCCAATCATACTGTCTAAAAAGAGGTTCATCATAACTATAAACATTATAAAACTTATGAATTTCGGCAAATCCAATATCAAGATGACCTTCTACTTCATATCCATAATGATATGATATTCTTTTGCAAATGTCAACATATGTTGAAGACAAATACATAATTGCGTGAGTTGTAAGCATATTATAAACTCTTACAATCTCATCATCAATACTTTCATAATGAACATAAGGTCCAGAATGATTTAAATACCTTCCCCAGTGAGAAATTCCAAGATATAATGCATCGGCATCATCTGGAATTTCTATTTCATTTATAAAGTCTTTATTCAGAGCACAATCATCTTCAATAATAATAAAAGGAGGTTTTGCATCTTTTAAAACTTCATAATGTGACCTTGCACATCCAATGATTCTGCCTTTTGGGTGAAAGATTGCAGAAACTCTGGTTACATTTCTAAATCCCATTCTTTTAAGAAGAGTCTCAGTAGATTTTCTCTTCTCATCATCACTATCAAGATTTATATAATAAACAGGAACGTTGAGTAAATCTATAATCATGATCTAACTTGAGAATGATTTTTTTCAAGAGCAACAATCTTTGGTTCAAATGGAACATTCCATCCACCAGGATTGAATCGAACTGCTTCTGGATAGCAATAAGAGGGATTCAGTTCTACAGTTGGAGGATTGTCAATCAGATAACGATTCATATGTGACTCATCATGCCAAACTGCAATAAGGCCTTTTTCAAAATCTTTTTCAATATTAGAAACAATAGTTTCTGACATCTTCAAGAAGTGCTCTGGTTTTCCGCCATTAAATCCACCTGCATAGTACATCTTTCCTTCACCAAAAGGAACATATGCAGTTGATTCAGAACGACGTTCGTAAGAAAATTCTTGATTAGATTTGAACCAAAAACCAGGATGTTGAGTTGCTACAAGATCTCCTAAAATCTCATCCCCAACTTTCCCTTCAATTCTCATATCTACATCCATATAGAAGCAATAATCAAATTGAGAAATATATTCCTTCTCTTTCATAAAGTAATGATACCGCTTTAAAGTAGGAATAGGCCACTGTTCGTGTTCAATTTGAGAGATTTTTACATTATCAGAGGTCTCTTCAATCTCGTGATTTGTAAAGACCAAAGCAGAAACTTCGTGACCATTCAAAAAATTTTCTTCAATGGAATCAAGAAGAGGTTCAACAAACTGAATATATTTGTTTGTTGCAATATTTAAAATACAAATTTTCATAAATTCAATCCAAAATGGAAAACATTGATTTTAATCTACTAACATATGTATGATGATCTCTAATGAAGTTCATAGCATTCTTCATCTTATCATACGTACAATTTCTAGAATCTTCTACAAGTTTATGGTATAAGATCTCTAAATTAGAATCTGCAGTATAATGTTCACCAAAAACATCTACTATTTCGGGAACGTTAGATCCAGACCATTTTCCATAGCTAATATTTTTAAACAATCTACAGGGATAATATCTTTTATGAACTAAATGATTGCCATCTCTAATATCAACTGAAACATAAGAACTTCTAATTGCTTGAATATTTTGCTCTATAGATAAAGGAGATCTATAATCTATACCAAGCCATCCTCCAATTTTTTCAAAGTATTTACCATTATTATTACATACTTGCTCAAATTTAGAAATATTTGATCCCTGAGGTGTTCCGACAAAATAAAGATAGTTTAAACTTTCATCGTGAAGTTTAGGTTCTATTTTATCAATTTCATCTGGAAGTAAATCAGTAGCCCAAATCGTAGTTATAGTATTAGTTTTTTTATGAAAAAAATGTTTTATATCAACTTCAACTAGTTCTGTCTCTTCAGGCCAATTCCAATTATCTGCAAAAAATACGAAATTATAGTAATTTGGATGATTAGGTCTTTGATCATTCAAAAATGCTTCATCAGAAAAATGATCAAAATAGATACAATCAAATAAAATTGGCATTCTATTTCTAACATTATGTTCAGTGATAAAAATAGAATTTGAAAAATCAAATGAACTTACATCATCATTATCATCAAACCAGTAAGTTTCATATCCAAGATACTGCGCAGCTCTATAATATCCATTATGAACATATGAGTGCGTATGAGTTCCTAATTTATGTCCCCAAATAATTACTTTCTTATGTGTCATCTTATACCCTTCAAAGCCATTTTTATTCCTTGCTCTAACGAAATTTTTGGTTGAAAAAATGTCAACATTTTAGTTGGATCACAAACCCTATATTGAACTCCAACTGGTGCCTGTTTGATGTGATTTGGTTTTGCCTCATATCCTGCAATACTAGTTACTAATTCAAATAATTCATTGAAAGAAGTTGCTTTTCCAGAACCAAGGTTTACAGTTCCAGTAAGACCCTCACGAATTGCCAGATCAACAGCATCTACAACATCACGTATGTGAATAAAATCTCTTATCTGATTACCATCTCCCCATATATCAAAAGGATTATTTTTTAAAACTGCTCTTTTAATATAAGATGGAAAAGGGTAATCCAAATCTTGGTCGGTTCCATATCCAGAAAAAGGTCTAAAAACATATGTTTCAATATTTTCAGTCTCTAAAAATTTCATCAAATATTCACCAGTTAACTTAGACCATCCATAAGTCATATCTGGATTTTGAATAGCATCCAAATTAATATCAGTCTCTTTCAACCTATATTGATTTTTCTGCAGACAAATTGGATAAGCAGCAGAAGAAGAAAAATAAACTATCTTTTTTGGTTTATTCCTCAAAGCCCATTGGCTCATTTCAGAATCAATAGATAAATCAATAGCAACAGATAATGGATTATTATCAATGGTTTCTCTACCACCAACAATAGCGGCAAGATGAATTAGTAGATCAAAATCTTTAGTATCGTCTACTTTAAAAAAGTCTCTACAATCATTACCATCTTTAATATCAATTCCAACAATTTCACATTCTGCATATTTTTCCAAAAAATATTTTCCAACAAAACCTTTATGTCCAGTAATTAATATTTTCATTTTATTGGATATGGATAAAATTGCAAATATTCATAACTCATACATTGAGTCATTGGAAATGATGACAACTTATGTTTAGTTCCAAGTTCATTACTAGTTTGGTAAAATATTGGATTATTCAAACTATAAACATTAAAAAATCTTTGTATTTCTGCAAATCCAATATCTTGATAGTTTTTTATCACATAACCAGCATGATATGCAACTTTAGCGCACATTTCTCTGTAGAAATCATTCAAGTAAACTACCGAATGTCCTCCTAACATATTATATATTCTTAGAAGATTAGGATGTTCTTCAAATTCATCATATTGAACATATTGACCATCATGACCATTCATTCTTCCCCAAGATGAGATTCCAAGATAGAGAGCATCTGCGTCATCAGGAAGTTCAACGATTGGTTGAAAATTATCTTCAAACACTAAGCAATCATCTTCAAAGAGAATAAATGGTGCTTTGAAAGATGATAATGCTTTATGGTGCGCCTTTGAACATCCAGCAACAGAATTTTCATTATCTAAAACTCCTTCGGTCCTTACAATGGTCTCAAACCCCATTTTTGAAAGCATATTATGCATATTTTTATTTTTTTCTACATGATGCTCCAAATTCATATAAATTGCTGGAATTTTTCTTAAATCTATTTTCATCATTATCACCTAATTATTTTTTCCAAGCAAATCCAATTCCCCAATCTTCTGGGCATAAGTTTTTTTCTACAATCCATTTTTTAGAATCTAGAGCATTAATAAAGGCATTAGGTCCAGGATGACATGAAGTATCGTGAAACCCAACAATTCCATCATCAGATAAAAGATTTGTATATTCCCAATCTAGCAAAACTTGATTAATACTATGCCATCCATCTATAAAAATAAAATCAAACTGCTTTACGGAAAAATCTTTTTCAAAAATTTTAACCATCTCTTTATAATTTGAACTATCACCTTGTATTGTATAAATGTTTTCCCCACGATCACATAACCAACTTCTATCTTCTATATCAATACCAACATAAATTGTATCTTCCTTTTTATTATCAATAAAAACTGTTGCAAATGATTGTTCAGAATTTCTACCAATACCAATCTCAAGGATGGATTTTGCTTTGTCACGAACTTTTAAAAACTGATTTAAAAGAGCGTAACGATTACAATCAGTAACCTCTACAGGTGCAGGTAAAATTTTATGATAATCAAATGGATGCGGATTCTCAAGTTGCTGCCATGCATCAATATCATCATAATCAGTATTTGTCCTGATGTCTTTTACTAAATCATTTTGCCATTTCATTTTTTAATCTCCACTTTTACTATCTTACAACCCTATAATCAAAATTAAATGTTTCTATTTTATATATTTTACCAGATGATAACAAGTTTCTAAAATGTTGTCCTGTTATAATTTCACCGTAATGATCACGTATTTGATGAATTATTTTTTCCAAAAATAAAAATTGACTGTTTGAACTCATAAAAGTATCTTTAGTTGAAGCCCAAACATACTCATTACAATCTAATCCTTTATATAAAGCATTATACCAATAATTTTCATTTACAATAATTCCTTTTTCATAATTCAAATCATTGATTTGTTTCTCAGACAAAAATTCTTGGATTATAACATCTGGTCTTATTGTCAAATACAAATCATACTTATCAGAAAAATATCGTTTCGCCACATTATAAACTTTATAGTATTGTGACGAAAGTTTTTTCTTATGAGAAGCAAAAGGACTTTCATTTATAACTTTTTCAGAAATAGAAAAAGATTCAATATCGCCTAAAACTTTTTCAAATCCAATAGAGTAAAAATATTGGTTTAGTTTTTCTTGGGTAATATCAGTTTTATTTTCTTCTACTTTATAGTGCCAGGGGTCGTTTATTTGATTAGAATAACTGTTTTGATCCCAAAAAGAATAAAAAATATCTATTGAAGAATCTGGTATCTGTTTCTTAATTACTTCAATATTTTTATGAAATCCATAAAAAAGAGTTCTTACATATCCAGAAGTAAACAGACAGATTTTCATATTATTATCCAATCTTTTCGATATAATTGACCAACATCTTTTGTTTTCTTTAATTCATCACCAAACCAATTGCTTGGTGCCACAGTTTTTTTACTTCTTGCAAGATATGATCCCCACCAACTGTAGGAACTATTTGCAATAATATGATAATTACACATACTCATAAGGCACAAATCAACAGCAGTATCTCCACCTTCCGAAATAAAGAATCTATCGGGTTGAAAAATATCTTGTTGATCGCACCATTGTGGATCATCAGAAAAGATAATTACTGGAATATTTTCATCAAAGTAGCTCAGAGCATTTTGATAATATTCTAATGATTGCACTGGGTGATTTGAATTAGTTAAATAATCACCTCTACGAATATGTAAAGAAATTACATCTTTATCCACAAATAATTGGTCAAAAATTTCTAAAGAAACTTTATAGATTTCTTCTTTAAAGGTAAAATCCTTTCTAATTTGATCTTCAATATGATCAAAGTATTTTTCACACTGAAAATATCCAACTAAATCTACATTATCTGGACAATTATAATAAATGTTCTCATCCAACCCAAATGTGGATTCTGATAATCTAGGATATTTAGTTATCCCAAAATTCAATTCAGATAGTTCAAAGCAGTCATAAATGCTAGCATCAGATCCTCTCACATTAATGTCAATATTTCCAAATACTTCTTTTGGTGGAACTACAAATTCATACCCTCTTCTTTTAGCGATTCCTCTCAAAGAAGCATATTGGAACATTTGATTTCCCAATCTTCCTAAATTTCCAATGTGATTAAATGATATCATTTTCTATAAAAAATCGGAGTGTCTGTACAAATCCCATAGCAATTTTCTATGTACTTTGGGTTAAATCTATAAAAATCAATACTCTCAGGTAAAACGATAACTGATTTGGTGAATGGAATCTGCCCAACTAATACCCATCCAATCCCTTTACTGGTTAAAGTATAACGATCGCATTCATGATAGAAGTAGTTAAATTCTATCATAGAACTTGATACCTTTTCAAGTGCTTCTCTATTTTTACAATGAATCCATAAAAGATCTTTATATTTTGTCAACCATTCCATAGAAACAAAGTATTGAGATTCATCGTGACCAAGATAGCACTGATCATCTTGAACTCTTAGGTCAATCTCAACATCAAATCCTTCAGCAATAGCTTCCTCAATATAGTCAAGACTATTTTCTCTGATTGGATTAGATCCAGTCAAGTTTCCTCTGTGAGATATAATCTTTTTCATTCCATTTCAGATGCAATATATAAGTTTCCGAAGTTCTTTTGAATACTCCATTTAGTTTTGGGGGCAACGTAATAATCTTTTATTTCACCAACCTGAGATATATTATACTGTATATGTTGTTGAGCAAGAATATAATCTATTTGCTGTTCCGATATATTAGGATTTTCATTTAAAATTTTTTCACGGGTAGAGAATCCTTCAAAATTTTCTGTTCTCTTTTTATCTGGATGTGGAATATGAATTAGATTAAAATCATAATAGATATTTTTTCTAGTCAAACCCAATAATTGAAATCTACTGTACAACTCATTATCTTCAAAGGCATAACATTTTGTTATGTTTTCATTAAATCCACCACTCTTAACAAAATGTTTACGCAAAACAAGAAGAAATCCTTTTAAGTAATCAAAGTATGGACTAGTTGTATATACCTTATCAATTCCATCAACATGATTTCCACATAAAAAAGATTTATCATCCACATAATAGTTAATATTATCAAAAAAATCATAATATGGATTAATAATATAGTCACAATCAACTTTTAAAATGTATTCTCCAGTTGCAATACTTGCAGCAAGATTTAAAGGTTGAGGTTGGTTAAAATATTTTTTGTTTTTAACTTCAATTATTTTTATCCGATTATCCATCTTAGCAAGATCTCTTATAGGATAATCAGACGACCAATCAACAATTATAATTTCCTTTATATTTTTAAAAGAAATCCAAGATCCTAAAGAAACTCGGAGGGCATCCTTTCTATTTTTGCAGGCGCAGATTAAAGAAATGTCCTCCATGGATTAAAACTCCAATACCCATTCAGGAAGAGAACCACCACCAGTCTCATAACCCCATTTATCAATAGCGGCACGAAACTCTGGTCCTGGATTCTTATCAATTGCCTGACGCATAGCCAGAGCGCCCTCTAGGGTGCCTCCAGGGTGCCCGTGGATCGCTCCACCACAATTGGCAAGGAAATCAGTACCAAACTTCTCTGCGGTGGTATTAACGATGCCTGGGTGCATTCCACAACTTAATGCAGGAAGAACATTACGCTTATGAAGTGTTGCCATAGTCTGACGAAGTTCATCTTCATCATCACTCAAATATCCACCCCACATTCCCGCATGAATAGTATCAACACCACAAAGACCAGCAAGGTCACAAAGAACATCCCAATCTATACCGAATGCGTGTCTTTTATCTGTGAGGATCTTATCACCACTCTTCTGATAATGAATAAAGAGTGGGAGATCCATCTTTCTAATAGAGTTATAGACGCCAAGACCACTCCAAAAATTAATGTGAATACCGTTTCCACCATTATCAGCAACAAATTTAGCACGATCAAGAATAGTATGATGATCCCCATTAATGCAGAAAGTATAAATGACATTACGTCCACAATTATTCACAATATTAGAAATAAGTTCTACGCGATCTTCAAGGCGGCAAAATGAAGGATTGGAGAGAATCTCATCTTCCTTGATAAAATCTACACCACCATCAAGAAGTTCTTTTACCATCTCCGCAAGAGTTTGTGGTGAAATTCCTGTCTTGGGTTTTACAATAGCACCAGAAAGTGGTTTATCATAACGATTGACAAACTTACGAATACCATCAATACCATTCTTGGGTCCAAGGAATTGCGCCTCTACATCAGCAGGAAACTCTAATTTTTGGAGTCGGCAAACTTTGAATACATCAATATCCAATTGACCACCCATAAGTTGACAAAGAAGATGGGAAATACCATCACCTTCCCAATCAGTATTTACTTTTGGAAATCCAATCTTAACGGTTCCCGAATGAACTCCTGTTAGATTTTCTTCAGTATCATAAATGACACAAGATGCTAATTCAAATAGTTCATCGTTCTCCCAACGATTGCGAACTTTTGGGTTTCCTACACTCTGCCCAATAGCAAGGTTCCAGGCAGCATCTCTAAGAGTTCCTAATTCAGAGTATGCTTCAATATAGTATGTTGCTACAACGCAACGATCTCTTTCGTATTCAGTTAGTTCTCTAAAGAATTTCATTGTTCAACCTCAAATTTATCAGATGGAATAGACGGAACTTTAACTACTACTAATGTACAATCTTCAAGAAAAATTGGATCTGCAATTTCCCCCTTATCAAATACAAATACATCTCCACTATTTAACTCTTTTCCTTGGACAACCATTTTACCAGTTATCAAAACGTTATATTCGACACTTTCCTTATGGTAATGAGGTGACCAATATTCCCCCTTTTTATGGGTAAGTACACCAACTTCAAAGTCTGGTGTTTTGAAAAGAGATGGTTCAAAATTACCAATAAACCATCCTCTCACATAATCAGAAATTTTTGATATATTCATAGAGAGACTACGTGAGGAGTTGGCAATGGGAAAATAATTTTTTTACCTTTAAATTTTGGACTAGAAATAAAAAATTCTTTAAAGTGCCAAGGTAGAACAATAAATGCATCAAATTTATCAATTATATCATCTTCACCCACGATAGGAATCCAAGTTCCTGGAGTATATGTATTATTTTTATCAGGATTAACATCGCCAACGATAGAAATATCTGAGGAAGTAACTCCCCAAGTCTGCAAAATAACATTCCCCTTTGTACTTGCACCAAGGATAGCAATTTTTAAATTTTCAGATTTCAATTGAGTTATGATATCCCAAAATTCTTTTTTACAAATTTCTATTCTTTTAGAAAAATCTTCCCATGGTTTTACAGTGTCTAAAGATAATTCCAACTCCTTTAAGATTATTTGATTTATTTTTTCGGTACATTCATCATATACACTTTCTTTATTGGCAACAACTAAAGAAATACTTCCACCATTAACATCATTAAACTCAAAATCAACTATTTTAAAATTAGATTGATCCATAATATATTTCAATTGTCTCATACCATAATACGAAAGATGTTCATGACAAATGGTATCAAAAGAATTTTTTTGGATCATCTCTGGCATATAACTTTGCTCTAAAACCCATATACCATCAATAGGATCTAAAATAGAATTTACTTCTCTAGAAAATTGACAGGGATCTTCTAAATCATAAAACATAGAAAATGAAGTGATTAATTTACACTTACTTTCCCCAAAAGTTCTTTCAAATAATTCTTTGCTGAAAAAATCAGAAATATAATTAACGTGGTCTGAAAAATATTTACTGAATTTTTCGGAAGTTGGATCTATACTAAAAAGTTTAAGATTATTCGGAAAAAATCCAAGAAAAGTTCCATCATTTCCAGCAATATCAATAACTAAATCACCATCATTCAACTTAATAAAATTTGCTATTTTTTCATACTTTCCCTTTAAATGATTTATCATACTATTGTTTAGTCCAGATCTATACCCATAATTATCACCATACATTGTAGGAAGATCGTAAGTATGCTCAAGCTGAACGTGTCCACATCCACCAGCATCCTCATTACATTTGACTAGACGAAGGGGTCCTTTGTGTAAATTGATATCTATAAATTTTGGAAAGATTCCAGATAAGTATTGATTACCTAAATCTAAAACCGAAACAATACTAGAATTTTTACAAACTCTACACTCATTAATTTTACGAAACATACTAATCTCCTCAATATACTAAAATTAATTTATCGAAACTTACTATACTCTATTATATGAAGTAAAGATTGTCTTCATACACTCATCATATTCATCTTGATATTTAACATAAATGTCATCATTATGTGGCATTACTATATCTGAAGTGTGCCACCTATAAGAATCTTCAACAGTTCTAACTAACATCTGAACTCTGGGAAATCTTTTAACTTTATTTAAATAATTATGCCTTTTAAAATAATAATAATAACTAGACTCTAAGTTAATATTTTCAAAATTAACATAATCTTCGGTTAACTGATTAGTGTTTATATAATAATCAACTATACCTAAACCCATATCAATATCTGAGGAAGAAAAACTATGGTATCTATCACATAATCCCCCATAATCTGCCCCAGATGGAACCCAGAAATAATCATTAGATAATACTTCAACAGGTTTAAGATAAAAATAATCAGCTCTAGTTATTATAATTCTATCATAAGATTCCAATAAAGACCTTTTATTGTTCAACAAATAATGTTTAAAGACGCAAAATATAGCTCCAGATCCACGACTCCCATACAATCCAGAAAAACCAGAATTAATTCCAAGTTCAAAAGACTTTTTCCACCAACCATTATCACCTAAATTTCCAATATAGTATTCTTCCCATTTTTCATACTCAGGTATTTCCCAAACATATTTTGCATTAGAATATAGAGATGAAGATTTATCTTTACTATACCCAAAACATAACGCTAGATCTGCCCTATAAGGTTCCAACAAATTATTATACATGGTATTCCATGTTTTTTCTCCCCCTCTAGCATTTCCAATCAATACTACAATAGTTTTTTCCATAAAATTAAAAATTCTTTAGTTTTAAAAATCTATCTAAATCTTCTGGAACCCCGACAGGATTATGTTGAAAATTAGATATGTGATGAATTCCGATTTTATAACCAGATTTAATCAAATAATTGTATGTAGGTCCAACATAAAATTCTCCATTAGGAGATCTATCATCACATTCTATCATTTTTTCAGCACTTTTGACAAAATATTTACCCTTCCTCCAATAGTGTATTCCGTTTAAAGAAATATCACTGATAACTTCCTTTTCTTTTATACATTCAACCAAACCCATCATATTAATTTTTGCATAACTATTTTTGGGTGTATTTGTAGTATAAGTAACTACTAAACCGTCATATTTGTAATATCTAGCATTAGTTAAAAATACTTCAGGATCCCACCACATAATTTGATCACAGTTTGCAATTACAAGTTCTTCCTCATTATCAATAAAATCTTTAAACAATAAGCAACTTGCTGCAGGTCCCTCAGTTGTTTCTTCAACACTTATGATTTTTGGATCTAATAAAATTTTATGAAGTAGTGTGCATACTTGATCATAATAACTATCTTTCCTAATTACAAAATGATATGTTCCAACAAGTCCAAGAGACTCAATTGCCTTTTGGATCATTGGAACACCATCAATTTCAATAAGTGGTTTTGGAATTTTATAAGTATCTCTAGGAAATCTAGTTCCTTCACCTGCCATTGGAATTAATATATTCATTTTTTTCTAGCAAATCCAATTCCCCAGTCTTGAGGACAACAATTCTCCAGCACATCCCATTTATTTTTATCCAAAGATTTTATGAACTTATGTGGTCCTGGATGACAACTAACATCATGAAATCCTACTATTCCATCTTCAGTAAGAAGATCAGTATATTGCCAATCCAAAAGTATTTGATTTACACTGTGCCAACCATCAATAAAAATAAAATCAAACTTTTCTATGTTAAAATATCTTTTAAACATATCAACATTTTCATAATAATTAGAGCTATCATTTTGAATTGTATGAATATTATTTTCAGGATCTCTCATAAAAGATCTATCATTTATATCCAACCCAATATAAAAAGTATCCTTTTTCTTGCTTGAAAAAAATACCTGCGCAAATGACCTTTCCCCATTTCTACCAATACCAATTTCTAAAACTGCTTTAGCATTATCTCTAACCTTAATAAATTGATTAAGCAGATGATACCTATTGCAATCTGAAATTTCTCCAGGATAATATTCACAACTATCCGAATATCCCATAGGATGAGGACCCATTGTTCCATCCTGATCATCAAATTCAGTAAATGACCTAATATCTCCAACCAAATCCTCTTGCCACTTCAAATTCATAAAAATACCTCCGATATTTTTTTAGTAGTCAAATTTTTCTTAGTAAAATCAAAAAGATAATCATTGATCCATCCATAATTTGGATGGATTTCATGTCTTCTGGCATATTTATTGGTTTCTCTAAGTACTTCTTTCGGAAAATTAACCATCACAAAAGGAGGACAATCTTCAATATCTGGGAAATACGGAATGCACTTATTTGCAAGAATTTCAAGATGTCTCATACAATTCCATTGTCCCTTTCTCCAAGTTATTCCGTAATATGAAATTGCATAATCTTTATAGTATGATTCCTCATCGGAATATACATATGTTTTCATATTTCCAGGTATAATATCTGCAAAAATTTTTTCTTTTTTCGGATTTTCTTTAATTATCTGAGATTCTGGTATACCAAAAGAGATTGGATTTGCTGCTCCAATAGTTTCTAATTGTGTTTTCCAGATAGTTCCATATGGAGATATTCCACTTGAATGGGCAAAATTCCAAGAATTATCAGACCCATCAATGAAATGAATTTTGTCTTTCGAATAATATTTTACAACTTCATCAAGATAATCTAAACATTGCCTTCTTGGCATTCCTTCATGGGTATACACACATCCGTAGATTACAGAATCATAAAATCTCGATCTAATCTTATCAAGAATATCATTTTCAGATTCAACCCTAGGAGTATAGTTTAATTTTCCATATAATGTAAATGTAGTTTTGGGCATTCCATCGTAAATATAACTGGATATGTCCCCATAAACAAATTCTTTATCAAATTCATATCCACTTATCATATAATATGGATAATGAGTTTCATAAACTTCTACACCATTGTCTATCAAACCATGATAAATTGTATCAGATTGATAGTCTGGATATGCAAAATTGTATACATATAAAACTTTCATTTTTTAATTTTCTTCACTATTATTTTTTGTTAGATTTTCAATATCTTTAGTTCTCGTTGCTATTATATCACCTTCCCCATATGGATGATTTGGACAAGGATGAAATTCCAAATCAAATCCATTCTCTATCAAAAAATTATCAATTTTATTTTTAAGTATGTGATTTTTATAATATGGTTTTGGAGAAGCTTCGGTATGTATGAACATTACTTCATTCAAATAACTACCAAGGCTTTTTAAAACATTAAGTTCAGTTCCTTGAGTATCTATCCATAAACAATCCACTTTTTCAATATTCAAAAATTTTAATATATTATCTAATCTTTTACACTGAACTTTTATTTTATTAAACTTATTGTTACTTCCAGGAACATCAATTGGTTCTAGAAGAGACGATCCTCCAGTATTTTGCTCCAATTCCCAAAAATCAGCATATCCTTCTTCTTCGGATATTGCAAAATTATATACTTCTATATTATCCCACTCCAAACTTCTATCATAACAAACTTGATATTGCCAAGGAACTGGTTCAAAAGCAATAAATCTAGTTTCTGGATGATATTGGGCCACTTCAATGGTTTGCATCAAATCTCTAGATCCAATATCCAAATAAACTTTCGGACTCCACCCCATTCCGTGAATTTTATCCATGAACTTATCAACAAATCCTGTATAGACATAGGATTTATCATCCCTACCATAATATTGGTATCCAGTGTCTATCATTATTCTTCTATGATTTTCTGCGTTGTTTATCATTGTAATTAAAAATTATTTTACTAAATGAGGATACCAAATTTTTCTAAAGTCAATTCCATTATTAATCCTAACTGGAAAGTCTATTCTATTTGGAAATATATTCATCTTATTTAAATAACTAAGTAGCATAACTTCAGGATAATATTTTGAAGATTGCGTCAAGTATATATTGTTATAAAAGTTAGAGTAAATATCCATTGTGTGAGATTTTCCTATAGCAAACTGATCATTAATTCCAAGTTCGTTCCAATCTTCACCACTAGGAATATTCAAATCACAACTTAGAGAATTTAAATCTAATTTATCATATCTAAAATCACTATCTGTCCTCATTCTAATAACCCAATCAAATATCATATTATTGTCAATTTCATACTCTTTTTTCAATTGGTTTGATTTATATATTGAGTAATGCATACTAATAGGTCCCACATCACTTCTGGGTTCATCAATATCATCAGTTGCAGGAACAAACTTCAATTCACTAAAAATATTTTCAAATTTTTTAGTACATTCATCATAATTTTCTATTAATAATTTTTGATAATTATATTTTTCCAAGAAGGAAAAATTTTGCTCAATAACCTTATTAATTTCTTTATATTTTAAACCAGAAACAGTCTGATGAAAACTATAAATATTCTCTACTTTCCAAGTATGAATAAAGACTTTGATATCTTCGTTTGGTATAATTTTTTTAATGCTCTCCAATCCAAGATGCGGATATCTAATTCCCCCAGAAATACATACTGCTATTTTCATTTTGAATATTAATAATTAATATTTTTATTTTTTATTCCTAAGATACCACTGATAAGTTTCGTATATTCCCTGCTTAATAGAAATCTTCGGTTCCCAACCTAATTTTTTCATCTCATCTATATTCAAAACTTTACGAGGAGTGCCATTTGGTTTATCCAAATCCCAAAGTATTTCTCCACCATATCCAACTATATTAGATACTATATGAGCAAGTTCTTTAATAGTAATATCTTTACCTGTTCCAACATTAATATGTTCCGATCCATCATAACTCTGCATACAAACATAACATGCTTCAGCAAGATCATCAACGTGAAGAAACTCCCTCATTGCTGAACCATCACCCCAGAGTTTTACTGATGGTCCATGCCAAGGACCTCCTTGATCTATTAAATATCCATTTTCCTTTGCATTATCAAACTTAGCAATTAATGAAGGAAGAACGTGTGAAGTCTCCGTATCAAAGTTATCATTAGGCCCATAAAGATTTGTAGGCATCAGAGAGATGGCATTAAACCCGTGCTGCTGGCGATATGCCTGGCACATCATAATACCAGCGATCTTCGCAATCGCATAGGCATCATTCGTGGGTTCCAGAGCACCAGTCATCAACTGATCTTCCGTAATGGGTTGAGATGCAAACTTAGGATAGATGCAAGAAGAACCAAGAAACAGAAGTTTCTTCACACCCCAACGGTGAGAAGACTCAATAATA
>Ga0181343_1000336_pt1 | contig 21643 bp, 23 predicted proteins | sample Su13VDMLBSD_FD_130110 | JGI IMG/M metagenome (GOLD analysis project Ga0181343, IMG submission 130110) | Freshwater viral communities from Lake Michigan, USA - Su13.VD.MLB.S.D | ecosystem: Environmental > Aquatic > Freshwater > Lake | place: USA: Michigan | collected 2013-07-15 | reverse complement strand
TAAACTAATGAGTATATTGTTTCTACATGTTCTCCGCGAAATGAAGATTCTTTAATTAGAGCTAATAACAATTCAATCTCTGCTTTAGATAAAGAAAAAGCATCTCGTTCCGGAGATTGAGATGCTTGTATATCTGTGTTTGTTTGTTTAATTTTATTTAAAATACTCATATATGTATTATATAAAAATTTATGCATAAATCCAAATTTCATCATCATCCGTATCTACATGGATTGTACCATAACCAAATGATGCGCCACCGTAAATTGGAGCTGGACTCGCAGCAGTCTGACCTGTTCCTGTTTGAACTGCACCTACATATACTGATGGTGAGAATGTTGAAGTTGCGGCGTTAAATGAACCTGTGAATCCCCAACGTGTTGAAGTTGAATCATATCCAAATAATTCACCTACATTTTGAGTGCCTTGTTGTACAACAATACCACCATCTCCTGGAGCTGCTGCACCTGATGCAAATAATACGAAACGATCTGCTACTAGTAAGTTTTGCGTATCTTGGAATGATGCGGTACCATTAACGAGTAAATCTCCTTGTACCGTTAAATCATTTGAAATTGTAACATCATTAGGTAAACCAATTGTTAAGGTTTGTCCTGACATTGATGTTTCAACTTCATTTGCAGTACCAGCAATTGTTAATGCTTGGGTTTGAAGACCCACCGTACCATTTCCAGCTGATCCAGATACTGATAATGTTGTTGCTAAGCCAGTTAATCCACTACCATTACCTGTAAAAGATCCTGTGAATGAACCAGTTAAAACAGAATTTGCACCAGTTAATTGAATTGATGTAGCACCGGTGATTGTCGTACCATTATCAGTCAAAGATGAATTAACAAATTTTCCATCTGTGTCATCCCATTTAGTAATAGCATTTGCAGATAATTGTGCTGCACCTGATACTGCTACTGATACTGGAGCTGAACCATTATATGAAAATGTTGAAATACCTTCACCAGATGATAATGAATTTCCTACCGTTGCAACTACGCCAGTTAAACCAGATCCGTCGCCAGCAAATGACCCCGTAAATGAACCGGTTAATGTAACTCCGGCTTGACCATTTACAACATAATTTGCGTTATTATTTAATTGAGATATGTCACTGCCGGAGACGACAACCTTTTTCCATTCTGCCATTATTTATGTTCCTTTTTTTTATAAATATTCATAAAATACAAAATCAATCTAAACCTACAAACATTGATGCCGATGTAAAATAGATTCCACCATATGGTGCTGGATTTGTTAGTTCCGTACTTTGTGTTGCGAATATAACTACTCCGGAATTTTGTACATTAAATAAATTTAAGCTTGACGATGTAATTAAAAATGATGCATTTCCTGTTTGTACAGATGCTGTAATATTACCTGTTGCAATACGGTCTTGTATTAAATTACTCATTCCGGCAACATATGATGCTGTAACAGCAAATGATGCGGTAATATCATATAATGAACCAGTGCGTAATTGTCCCGGTTTTAGTTGTCTAGACATCTATGCCCACCTCCCATTTATAATTACTACATCTAATGCATCAATATCATATCCTAAAACATTGACATCGAACACAATGGTTTGTGTCGTAATATCACTTGGAGTCCACGTATATGCTGCGTTATCTATGTATTGTCCATTAATATATATATCAAATTCATTAACTGTTGCTACTGTATTTGTTACCGGATTGATTGCAGCAAGTGCTACAGTTGAAACGGTATTTGCATTAACTCGTGTTGCTTGTCGATCTGTTAATGTAGTTAAATATGCCATTGCTGCAGCATTGAGCGAAATGTTACTTCCTCCGCCAGATACTATAACAGATCCACCCGACATTACTCGTTGTTGATTTTGTAATATTGCTTGTGGTACTCGTGTTGTACTAAATATATTCGAATTTCCAACATCTACTACAACATCAAATGTAATTTTTTTAATAGAATACATTTTGCGAATCGTTTCGATACGTGCTTCTTGCTGCGATAACAACGTACCTAACACTGTTAATGGAATAGTAGCCCTAACTAAACGATCTTCTCCTACGGTATTTACAGTTTCGAAACTAATTGATCCAATTGTAGTTGCAAATTTATTTGCATCATTACCCCACGCAAAACGTCCATATGGTAATATTTGATCTATTAAGTCGTTCATTTGTGTTGTAAAATCGCACCATATCATCATTTCATATTCTAATGTAACGTATTTAGGAATATCTACAATGTAAATTTTTTCCGATTCCGATGATTGATTTATTGGCATTGGAAATAATTCATCTTCATATCGATTACGTTCATTGTATTTTTGACGATATACTAGTTGGTTTGCAGATTGTGGTCTGTTAACATCGAGGGTTCTATATGAATCTCGTTCTGCAATGCTATTACGTTTCAACATGATTAATGGAGATTGTAACATACCTTTTTCATCGCGTAAATAACCCAATCTGCGAACATTATCCCATTTTTCGCCGTTAGCAAAAATTACCGGGACATCGATAACCGTTTCATTAGACGTTATCTGTGGCTGTATTTCATTTTCTATGTACCATTTAATTGCGTAATCGATATCATATGCCGTACGTTTTTCTGTACGTATAATATCGTCGTCTCTGCGTATTTGATTGGCTCGGTTTAATACTAAATCCGGAGTTAGACCTTCAGTACGTTGCAATGCGGGTTTATTTGTTTTACGGTCGATATTTTGTTTGTTGTATTTAGGCATCAATATCCTCGCTGTCCAGTTGTTATGTTATCGCCGCCACGTCTGATATCTTTAATACCTTGCGGAGTTTGACGAGTTGCATGTGCATTACATAATACAGATACACTATATCCATGTTTGTCGCCATTTGGCCATGTATCAGGGTTTTTACCTACAAAATACTGATTGGCATCAACATTATCTAATTCATAATATTCATTATCCCAAAATACAATATCTCCAACTTCTGGATAAAATGCAGCACGTTCTAAAATGTCTCGGGATATAGCAAATGTAGCAGTACGCGTATAACTATGACCGTAATCATCCATGTTAGACGACTTTTCATCCTTCGTAATTAAGCACGGAATCAAAATGGAGTCATAATATGCCTTACGCTCTGATTCGCCGTATATGTTGGAGTTACTAGCCTCTACAAGCAGTTTAAAGAACTCAATTTCAGTATCAATTATTGCATTAATCAATTCCGAATTAATTGCTGCTAAAAATCTTGCATCTCGTTGACCGCCAAATAGAGCCATGTTTATCCTATATAAATTTTCAAAGGCACTTTACCTAATATTTCACTCATTTGTGTTGCTTCTGCATTTTGTCGCGTTAGCATTTGTTCTTTAGTCATTTTTTCTAAAAATTCACGAAGCTGCGTTATTAATGCTTCTTTTTCAGATTGACCTTGTGATACTAAATCAGAACCATTAAGCGTTACTTCTCCGTTTGGAATTGGAACTGAAGAATATTTGCTACGTACATATCCTAATGTTTCTTTAACAAGAGCCGTTCCATAACGTATAATCCAAGCACGACCCATGTCATTAATTGCATTATAACTTTGATATGTATATGGAATGTTAGACGCGTCTGTTATTAAATCGGATTGTACTGCACTATTTCCGAATAATATAGCATTTTTAGATTTTTCTTCTTCAAATAAAAATTCAATCCAAACATTTTTAAAAAATGGAGTTGCAGCAGTTCCTTGCGTACCAGGTACTGGATATAATCGTATATCGTCGCCATGTATATCAAATGAGAAATGCGATTTACGTATTTGATCATTGAATTCAATAGTTTGAATACGAAGTAAATCCATATGTATTGGCATCATCATGAAATTAACCGACGGAGAAAACCCGCCAAAATCAAATGCATCTAATAACTGCTGAGAACCTAACCCAGTTCCTACGAATGGGTCAAAATATCTAACAATTGCTGGAGGAACGTTATGTAATACTCGTTTAATTTCAATTGAACTAGTACTAGATAATGTTTTTCCAATAGAAGCAAATGACGCCGAAACTGCTTGTCTGATACTATATGTTTGTTGTCCTGGGACTATATCAATTGATGCAGAATGCCATCGTACTGTTCCTCCCGAATCGGCTTCTGTTCCATATGCTTTTGATAATTTAGTAATATATCCTAATGACTGTCCAACTAAAGTACCAGTTAATCCTTTTGATCCTAAAAATTGTGAACCAGTTTGAACTCCTAGAGTTGATACTAAATTATTAACAATATTAACTTGATTGATTTGATTAGAATATTCCATAACTGCAGCTTCAAATGCCGCATAAAAATTTATATCTAATAATTCAACATCCATAATAGGATAACCAACTTGCTGTGCAGCATATTTTGCAAATGAATCTGCATGTTGTTGGAACATGGAATCTGAATCAAAAAAGCCGAATGGTGTTGACCCGGTAGTAAACGAAGAAGATCCAGGCCAAATGGGCTTATTTTGTGAATAGTCCATAAATTTATCCTTTTATATATAAATATCAATATGATTCATTTAAGAGACGTAAAATCTCCGTTAACGCTTCGTGTCTATGATTATCTTTTAAAATAATTTCATTCACAAAACGAGACTCTTTGATTTTAGGAACTTCGTGTATAGCCGAATCATTTTTAAATTTCAAATCGACCTGATGTTTATCTCCAGTTAATATCATTATACTGTCTTTACCTAAACGAGACAAAACCATTTGTAATTGTTGTTTAGTTAAGTTTTGAAATTCATCTACAATACAAATTGCATTATCAAAAGTTCGTCCTCTAAAATGCGATAATGATACTAATTCGATGTTTTCTTCTTTTTCCATTTTATCTAGTATCTCAGGTTTGTTATACACTTTACGCATATTAGATCTGATAGGAACTAACCATGGATCCATTTTTTCTGCTAATGAACCAGGAAGAAACCCATTATCTTCGTTTGATACGGTTGGACGTGTTATAATTATCTTGTTAACTCGACGTTTAAAAAACATATCCAATGCTATTTGTACTGCTAACAACGTTTTACCAGATCCAGCTTGTCCTAAAATAAAATTGAATGGAGTTTCAATAATTTTTGCTTTTGCTTGTTTTTGTTCCTCTGATAATGTAATTGAATACTTGATATCATTTTTTGGAGGAGTTTTATCTTTATTAGGTGTTGACATAACGACTTTCGATTAAAATAATTTTGTAAGTGTTGATTCTTGCAAAGACATATCTTTGAGTGTTTCTATCTTCCCTAAACAGGCTTTGCGAAGAGCATAATAAGTATCCCGGGGTGGATGCGGTGTCATTACTTTAATTGTAATGCGTTCTTTATCCGGGCCTAAGTCTTGTTCAATATGAACCATTAAAACTAAACTAATTGCACGTATTCTATCTAATACGTCTACTAAGCGACCATCATATCTAATGATTGCTTCCATTGAATATTTAATATACGGAACTGCCATAATCTTTTTTAATATAAATATTGGACAGTAAAAAAGGGACGACTTAAGCCATCCCCTTTTTTTTAATTAGTTAAGTGTTTAACTTATTAAAGAGTGTTTAATCCGTGTACGTATACTTTTCCGTAGAATTCTGGACGAACTACTTTCTTCGCGTAACGTGTCATAACACCTTTACGTGGAGTGAAGTTAACTGGATCGTATACAAGTGGAGTCATAATCAACGGAATATAAGGGCTAAATACAGCACCTGTTTCAAGGAATTGGCTTCCTCTGAATCCCATTAAGATTACGTTCTCTAACATATATGGATTTTTGTAAACTGTGTAACGGTTATTGATTGAACCAATTTTTTGTACACCAGCTGCAAATTCCATTTTAGTTCCATCTGTATCAGCAGCAAATCCTGGGATAGACTCAAGAATAGTTGCAACTGACGGAGATGTTACTAGGAAGTTAGCACCACCACGTAATGTTTTTTGGTGAATTTTGTTAGATACTTTTTGAAGTTTAGTACCCAATGTTTGGAACCAACCACCTTGTGTGTTGTAGAATCCATCGCCAGCTACTGCAGAAGATTGAGTAAATCCAGCGCCATTCCAAATATTGTTATTTTTTGCTGACCAATACTCAGTTGTTGGAGCTGCTGAAATCAACATATCAAGGATCTCTAGATCGATTTCCATAGATACATATTCAGACAACATTGAAGTCAATTCAGCTTCAGCATCAATTGAATGGTAAGCGTTCAAATCTTGTGCAAACTCTGGAGTCCATACTGCTTTCAACTTACGTGTTTTAGCAACGATTGGCTCTGATTGAAGTTCTAAGTTCAATTCTGGGATATTGATATCAGTACCATCATCGATACCACTATTTGTAGTAGAACCTTTAAATGGATTAGTATCTTCAAAATCACCTCTTCCGTAAGAGATAGGTTGTTTGCTGTATTGTACATACAAAGCAGAAGCAGCTTTAGCAGCTTGAAGTTTAGTAGCATCTGCAGCTGGAACAACGAATGATGCGGTGTAATCGCTAGTGATTTTAGAGAATGCTTGAACTGGAATGATTTCAGTTGAACCAGATAACAATGTAAATGATCTAACTGCAAACAAATCAGCATCAGTTGGCATTGCAATAGTTATTTTTTTGTAATTTGCCGAACCAGAATAATCGCTATCATAGTTAACATCAGCTGCATCGGTAATAGATGCGGTAGCTGCTACTGCTGACAAGTTTAAAGTAGTTGCACTTTTGATTGAATAACCAAAACGACCTGCACCATAAAGACCACCTGCTGCGTCAGAACCAGTTGTAGTAACACCGAACAATGAATCTAATGCATTAGGGTTACCAAATGGATCGTTGTTAGTTCTATTTAATACGCCGTTATCATCATCAAATCCTGGTTGTTTTGTACCATATTTAAAATCTAAATAAAATACAAGACCTGAAGGCAAATTCATTGGCTGAACAGAAACGAATTCTTTAGCTGCAAATTCAGCAAAAATTCTTCTTACCAATGGAAGTGCTACACCAGCCCACTCTTCAGATCCTTCTGCAGTACCTGTTTGAGAAGCTTCTTTTACTAATTGACGTGCTTGGTTTTCAAGCAATTGCGCCATACCTGCTTTTTCAGTCTCAGTTCTAAGACCTTCTAATAGTCCTGTTCTTTCCCATTTGTTAACAGTTGCAACTGCAGCTGCTCTTTGAGAATTGTCTGGACTTTGTAATAATGAATTTAAACTCATCGTTAGTTTTCCTTTTTTTGTTTTTGTTGTTTTTTAAAATTAAATTAATCCTGCCAATTTCTTCCAACGGTTTGCCATTTCGAAACCTTCTGAAAGTACTTGGGTTGTTTGTTTTGACGGTGCTGTAGTTCTAACAGGCTTAGAAGCTAAAGATTCTTTAACAACTCTTTTTGCTTTAGGCTTATTGAATGATTCAGCTAACGTACTAAATACTAATTTTACTTCTCTTGTATTGCCAGCTCTGTCAAAGTTTTCAATTACTTTCATTTTTTGACCTTCTGACAATTCAAAATTGCGGAACAATTTGTTTGTGTAAAGAAGTTTTGCGTTAAGAAGATTTACTTCGTTGATGATGCCTTTAAGTTGCTTAACTGTACGATAAGCTTCTTCAAGATCTTGTTTCAATTCCATGTTTTCTTCTTCCATAGCTGCCATATCGCCCATTTCGTCTTCAGCACCCATTTCATCACCCATCTCGTCTTCGCGAAGAATAGCTTCGATGATCTCGTCAATTGATTCGTCTGAATATTCATTAGCCGGATCTTCATCTGCTTCGAAATTCATTCCTTCAACTGGCATATCTACATCCGCTTCTTCAGCTTGTTCTAGATCACCTTCTAACTCTCTGATGATAGCTTCTAAGTTTAGATCTTCTTCCATTGGTTCTTCAGCATACTCAGCGTTCATTTCTTCGTCTGATTCTACTGGTTCTTCTGCTGGAATTTCTTCTTCCTCTTCGCCACCAAGCATCCCGGTTAGATCGTACTCACCATCATCGTTGAAATCTAATCCAACATTTACTGAATCCGGTGTGGCACCCATTTCATCGCCTTCTGGTGCTGCCATTGCATCTACATCTACTGCCTCTTCATCTTCTAAATCACCTTCTAGCTCAGCCATTAGTGTTTCTCGGATTCTTGGAGCAAATGCTTCTTGCAATGCAATTTTTGCGTTTGCTAATGCTGTCTCTTTAACAGTACGAGCATCTGCGATTGCTTCTTTTAGCAAATCTGATTTTGCCATTTGTTTCCCCTTAAATTTGTTTTTTTGGAAATAAGATTATTGAGAATCTTAATAAGAATAAAATAATTTATGCGACGCTATATTATATAGAGTGAATAGCGTATTCTAAAATAAATATAGAGCAGAACTAAAAAACAGTAAAAAAGCCCTAACTTTTTTTGTCAGGGCCTTAAATCTTTTTGAATAAAATTAATTTTTCATTCTTAAATCGTGCATTTTTTGACGATATGCAGCATCAATTCTTTGTGCTCTTTTTGCAACACTAGGTTTAGTAAATGTTTTATTTTCTTTAACAAATTCTAATATTCCAGATTCTTTAATTTTACGTTTCCATATTTTCAATGCAAAACCTAAATCTTCTCTTTGCGTTCCTACTACATTTACTGCCATAGAATTGCCTGGCATAATCGTTTGATGTTGTTTTTGTTTTTTATTCATATATTTGTTTTAAATGTTACCTTGTGGTCTTTTTTCTATAGGTGCTGCTTGTTGTCTTACGTTGAATCTAAAATGTTTAATTTCTGGCTTCTGTGCTAAATAACCTTGTATCTTTTGAGATTCTAGTGCTGGGTCTTGTCCTAATCTAAAATAGAAATAACCAACTCTTCCTGTTTTAGATATTTTTTTAGAAATAATAGTAAATCCTTTTTTCGCAGTCCATTCTTCAATTTCTTGTTGTACCATTTGTGCATTTGATGCATCTCGCAATACGTATTCTACTCCACCCCTATAATCAGTAATATTATTAACTAAACGTGCTTCATCAATTTCAGATTCTATTTTTAATGCAGACGTCATTCCTTTGATTGCAGTTTCCATTTCTTTAGCGCGCTTCACATCATCATCAGTAAATTTAATATTTGGAGCTGTTTGCTCTTTTATTCCAAAAAAGTCTTTGTATAATTTTTTAAATACGTTCATCATTCACCTTTATTATAAGGACTTTTTTATAAAAATCCAAATTAATCTATTTTATAGTATTTGCTAAGTCCTTCTGCAATATCTTCATATGCTGCGGCTAAACGACGTTCATGAATCATCATTTCTGCTGCTGATTTTTTAAATTCATTCATTGCAGCTTGTACATGTTTCAGTTGACGACTTGCAGAAACTGAATCGACTATATCTTCTTTTTCAGTTACCATACGACTTGCAGTTTCAACCATTTTAGATAATCGTTCTGTAATTTCTTCTAAGTTTCTATTACTATATACTGATTCTCCTATTTGAGAAAATGATTTCAGTGACTCTGCAAAAGCACGTTTATCTTCAGTTGTTAATGGTGCTGGTTGATCAGAAAATACTGTTTTCTTTGTGTCTGTTTCATACAGCAAATCTCGTAATGTTTGTAATTTACTTTTCATATTCATTATATCCTACACTTTCCATCATCGCATAAAATTGATGTAATAATATCATTTACGCGACCGTATTTATTTGATTGTATATTTTTATTAGTTGATTCATTCATGCTCTTAGGCCTCATAAAAGCCCCGTGCGTTGAAGGATTTGATACAAAGTCCCAACATATTAATTCAAAGTCTTCTTGTACTTCTACTACTCCCTCACTACGTAATTCTTTAACCGAACCCAATCCTCGGCTAGAAATACCTAAAGTAATGCCAGCTTTAAAAAGTGACTTTAAAATATTTCCAGATGGCGTATCCAAAATTTGAACTGCTCCAAGTAAATCATCGCCATTCCACCATATTTTTAATACATTATGCGAAACGTTGTTCAAGTTAACTACAGACGATTCCGGATGATCTAATTCACCTAATGCTCTGTGTTGATCAATATATTCACGTTGATATCGTTGACATTCTCGCAATAATATGTTTTTAGGATAAATTCTACCATTTTGATTTTTAGCACCCGCTCTTTGCAAAACTCCTTGAACAACAAAACCACCCGGTAAACCATATGCAGCTCCTGATGATTCTGTTAATGAACCAACCGGCTTAAATGGCATATATTCTACAATTAGTTGTTTTGACATATTATTCTCCTAATGCTCTCACTCTTTCTGAAATTTTTATTAATCGTTCTGATATTTTTGTCAACGCTTTGTCTGCTGACGTGCCGATATTATTTCTAGATAATCCGGATTCTGTTTTTAATTTAGAAGTATGATTAACTAACGTTTCAATTTCTTGAAGCTTTTTTGCTACTTCTTTAATTGTATTTTTAACTTTTTGTTCCGGTGAAATTTTAGGATCTCCAGTTGCAAATCGTTTATATGATTCTATAAGTTCTTCGTATTTTTTATCCATATGTTCGCCGACAATATTTGCCAATGGTCGTACTGGTTTAACTTGCGGAACATCTTCTTTTTTTGCCATACTAGGTGTATCTGTTAAATCGATTGAAGGATATTTCATTTTTTCATTATACCATGGTTTAATTGCAAATGGAAATTTTTCATTGAATTCTTCTTCTGGCGACTCTGGTCTTTGATATTCACCTAGTTTATATGTTGGGGGAGTATTAACTGATTCATTTCGTTTAACTCGTTTATATCCCAATTGTTCAACCGTATCGTCATCTGCACCGCGTTTTCTAAATGCTGCCGGGATATCATATCCAGCAACGGCACTAGTTACATTTTGCTCTTCTAATTCATCTTCTTCAAATACATCTTGTTCTTCTGGATTTGAATCTAAATCAATTGATTCATTTAATAAAGTAAATTTCTTTTCAATAGTTTTCAAAAATGAATTCATTTATGCACCTCTTTTAGTTCATCAACTAGATCCATATAACGTAACAATGATAATATATGAGATTCTTTAATTTTTTTCATATTTTCAACATTACAAAGCATTTCTGATAATTTTTGTACTTTGATTTGTGTTACTTTATCAGTAATATGTTTTGCGTGTTCAGCTAATGTCTTTTTTAATTTTGGAATTACTTTTTGAACGTATTCGCGAAGCGCTTCTGTATCGTTAACATTGGTAATATATTTGTTTAACAATTGTTTTTGCGATTCATTTAATCCAGAATATTTACTGTTAAATTTGTCAATCATTAATTTATATGTTAACAAACGCATTCCTTTTTCTTGTTTAGAAAATGATTCAATGATTGGATCTTTTTCTTCTACTTTGCGTTCCGTTAACAACATGTGATCTAAAATAACATTCTTGCATTCTAACAATTGTTTCGTAGATGCAGTTTCGCCATATTCGAATAACATGTAAATAGATGCCAATGTTTTATAATTTGTAATATGTATCTTAGCCATATTTTCAAATACAAAATTTTCAGAAATCTCTTTTACTAAATTATATCTTTGACGACGTAAAACCGTTTGATTGAGTTTTTTATACGCATCTTTAACGTTATTAATATAATCAATTGCACGTGCTTCAGATTTAAACTGTTCTTTAACAAGTGCATTATATAAATGCAATTCTTTAGCTAATTCTGTATTTTTTCCAAAATATTTTTTAATTATATCAACTGTAACTGATTTATCTGAAGATAACGTTTCAGAGGTTAATTTTCGAACTAACATTTCGAAAAGAATGCCCGTGTTTTTGTACTTTGAATGTTTTAATTTTTTCATGTTTATGTACGGTGCCTTTTGTTATAAATATGTTTAAAATTATAAAATATTGTTTTCGTCTAACATTGTTCCAGCGTCTGGATCATTTGGTATATCGTTTAACGATTCTTTAATAAGTTTAGATTGTTTTGATTTACCCATTTTCTTTAAAATTTGTTCCGTTCTAAACATATTTTGTCTAGTACGTAATCTTGGATCTGGAGTAAATGTTGAAGTTCTATTTTCTGGATCCATCTCTTGTTTAATTGCTTTAGTTCCTATAGGATCCCAACCAAACGCGTTTTTATGTTGGCCAAATTTAATTCCTTCTTTAGGTCGACCGCCTTGATCTTTTTCTTCTACTTCTGAAGATGACATATGTACTGTTGCTAAATCATGTGGAGTTCCATATGATACTCCCGTTATAGCTGGATCATTTCCTTCTTGTTCAATTTGGTTTTGTCGGAAACGTAATTTTAAATCTTCAACTACATTAGTTCGTTCTTGCAACCACTGATCTTCCGACATATTAAATATAAACTCATAAATGTATTTATCGGAAAGTAATTTTGAATCTTTCATTGCAGTTGCAACTGTCATTTTTTCAGTCATTAATGCAACTTTTTGTTGGTCATATATAATTGAAGGTGCAGTTAAAGCTAATTCAAATCCAGCTAAATCTTCCCCTTCAAATCCTTGTGCATATAAATGTATTACCGCAATCTTATATAATTCAGAACATACAATTTTTTGTATACGTTCGATTGTTCTAGCAAAACGAATATCCATGGATGCTAATGTAGATTTCCCTTCAACTGCTTCAGAATAACCTAAGAATGGTTTAGGTATTTTAAGTGCAGCCATCATTTTATTTTTAACATATTCAATATCATCCATTCCCGTAAAAGTCATACCAGGTAATGTATCAATTGATGTCGATGATTGGCCGCCACGAACTGGTAAATAATAATCTTCTAACATGTTATTCAAGTTAAATTTAAGATTATAGTTACCAGTATTTTGATCTACATGTGGAATTTTTTTCATTTTATTGATAATTTGTTCCATGAAAGTGTCAACTTCGTTTGGTGGAATATTACCAATATCTACTTTAAAAATACGTTTTTCTGGGGCACGCATTATTCTATGAATAAGCATCGCATCTTCTAACATCGTTAATTTTTGAAATTCTTTACGTGCTCCTTCTAACATTGATCTACCATATGGCAAAAAGTTAGAATCTGATAACATACGGAAATGTGCTATTTCAAATACGTCATATGGAATTTGTTCCGATGTTGAATGACGAAATTTAATTTCATATTCACCCGTCGCTTCATTGTATTGTTCCATTCTTTCTATTTCGTAACTAGAAAATGGACGTGCGTTCATAATTCCTATTTCGTCTGCGATATCTAATTTTAAAAAGAAATCTCCATATTTTACCATGTTTCTAATCCATGGCCACATATTAAATTCGATATTTAAAACATCATAAAATAAATTATAAAGTATTTTTTGAATTTGCGTTTTATCAGTTTTAATTGTTAAGATATCACCGAATTGATCTTCTAAAGTTGACTCATCTGCATATATGTCTAATGCTGAACTAATAATAGGATCTTTATCCATCATTTCATAATCCGTATAAAGTTGTATACGGTTTTGGTTCATGAAATAGTTTGAATCATATCCACCGTAACCACCTACTCTATTACGACTAGTTCCATGTAAACGTGAATATCTGTCAGCTACTTTAGTCTGTTTTAAGTTACCAGTTGATTGTAAACGATTGGTATCGAGTACCTTTAATTTATCTTTTCCTACTGCACGTACAATAACATTTGTACTAAAAAGATTTTGTAAACGTTTTCTTAAAGACGCCATATTATTATCTATTTTTAATATAAATATAACATGTTACAGAACCGGGTTATTTTAAATGAGCCACGTTAATGATTCATCATCGTGTCCATTATTCCAATTCCAAGTATTATTTGTATTTGCAGATCTACCCGTATATATAACTGAATCAGTTTTTTGAAATTGCGATAATGCACGTTTATTCAATTCAATTCCTTGTTGGCGTAATTTTAATGCAGTGTCACGTAACCATAATCCAATACAAAAAGACATTACAAGGTCATCATTATATCCTTGTTGTGCTTGTGCTTTACCATTTAGCCAAACAAATACTAATAGTTCTTGTATGAGTCGTTTACTGCGAATAATTGGAGTTTTTTCTCGCATATACATTTCCAATGCCGAAATCATTAATGGACGAGTACGTGTTGTTGTTGATACTCCCGGAACCATTTGGCTCTTATCTTTCATATCATAACCTTTTTTCAATTGTACGTCTGCATCTGTATAACCATCATCTTTATATGTATAATGTAGATTTTGATATCCTCGATCCAACGCTGGTTGAATTGCCGCCCATCCAATATTGGCATTTTCAATTGCTAGCAATGCATTGTTCCATTCTGTTGCAACTGTTACTAACATGTTACCAAATTCATTAGGAGGAATTTTACCTTTATACTCTGCAACTTGCCGAACATCTTGTACATCAAATACGTGAAATGCTGACCAGTCACCTCCATCGCCACGTGCAACGTCAGCAATTACCATGTAATCTCTAGCATAATCTGGATATTCCCATACCCAATAATTTCCATCAAAACCACGACGTTCAATTGGATCTATACACTTAGAATCATATTCTATCAGCAATGGACCATCTACTACAGTATGTCCGGAACTTACAAAGTCACAGTCACATTCTTGTGCAGCACCTCGTTCTCCTAGTAATTGAGTTTGTTGATCTCTCCAACTTTGATCTCGTTCCGGGTGAACGGTCCAATGCAATTTAATTGTATGAAACCCGTTAATATTAGATTCAGCATCTGCCCACGTTTGATGAAACCAGTTACCCACACCATTCGGCGTTGACAAAACTATAGCCCCACCACCCGTTGATAATGTTGCTTGAGATGCAATCCATATTTCTTCAATATTTCGAATAAATGCAGCTTCATCTATGATTAAGAGTGATAATGCTTCCGAACGTGCACCGGTTGTTGCTGATGATACGGCTTTAATTTGTGAGCCGTTCTTAAATTTAAGAGAAAGTTTATTATCTGCTTCTACCGTACCTTTTAACCAACTAGGTAAGTTATCATGCATTACGCGTACTTTAGTTACTAGGTTTTTTGCTACTTCTTGAGTCGTTGCAATAACAAGTACGTTAAAATCTTCTTTGAATAACATGCTCCAAAGTGCAAATCCAGCAGACAGAGTTGATATTCCTAGCTGTCTCGATTTCAATATAACACTATAACGATTATCTCGTAATTCCGTTAATGAATCTTCCTGAAACGGGAATAAATTAAATTTAATCTTTCCTTTTTTAGGATGCTGAATATAACAATATTGTCTCATGAAAAATACAGGATCTTTGGCACACATCGTGTACTGTTGTTGAATGATCTGTTTTATCGTTGGTTGAGACATATTAATTTACTAAATTTGAAATGGAAAATGCTGTTAAAATTGCAGTTATAAGTCCACTACCAAACCAAAGCCCTTTTGAATCATACCACTTTGGTTGAAGTTGTTGTTGACGTTTAATATATAAATCAATGTTATTATTTAACAATTCAATTTGTTGTTTTTGATATGCAATTTGAATATTATCCAATTCAATTGAATTTTTATATGTTTTAATTAATTCTGCTTGTTGTTCTATTAATACATTATTAATACTATCAGCTTCCCAAAGTGAATCTAATGTCATAGATATTTCAACTATTTGTTGTTCTGTAAAACATGTATCTGGAATCGTTTGTGTGAAACATGTTAATGGAAATAATAACGTAACTAATAACTTTTTCATGAGTTCTTATTTCTACTGCGTGATTTTTTTGAAGTTTTATCTAAAATATTTTGTTTAGCAGCAGCAACTGTTTTAGGACTTTCTGGCTTAATTTCTTCTTTTGCTTCTTGTGTTTGTTCAATAGCTTGTTCTTGCTCTGAAATTGTATTTTTTATTTCTTCGCGTTGATCTTCAATAACTTCTATTTTTCCAGTAAGTATATCAACTTGTTGATTGTTATCATCAATTTGTTGATCTATTTTATCTGCTTGTTTGTTGTCTTGTTTTTTAACTAAAGCTATTATAATTGCAGCAAAAGTTGCAAATGCTCCTAATATTAAAGCCCAATATTGTTTAATCGTTTTCATCTTCTAATCCTGTTTCTAATCTTTGTAAAAAATTTTCTTTAAATTTAATAAATTCTGATTCTACTTTAATAGCAAATTCTTCTGGAGACATTCGTGCTGCATATGTTTCCGTTTCGCCATCTCCGTTAAGTATAAATTCTGATGCTTGGGTATATGTTTGTTTTAACATTTCAACATCTTGTTCTGCATTACGTAGCCAAGCTAATGCATTGTCTCGTATACGATTCTTTTGATATTCTTCAAACTTACCATCTTTTCGAAGTTCATGTTCCATTTCAATTGTACAATCAAAACACATACCATTTGCTTTTCGCATGGTTTCGTCTAACGGTTTTGGCGTTAAACATGTACACGTTTGCTTTCTACATTTCGGAAATGAACGTAACTCGTCTCGAATCTCTTGAAATATTTCAGCGTTTTTTGTTTTTCTAACTCGAAACCCATCTCTTTGTTCTATTACCCAAACATTGCCTTGATGATCCGTTTCTTCCCATATATCTCCAACTTCGTGACGTTCAGCTTTTCTAGCTGTTTCTTTAGCATCAGAAAATCCTGTAGTTTTCTTTGTTTGAAATTTATGATCACCTTCCAACATTTGTTGGATTGCTTTGATATTTTGTAACTTATTTGATTTTGGCATAACTTATTTATTTTATTTATTTTTGTTTAGGTTCAACATCAATTGGCATTGATAAACGTCGACTAATTACTCGATTGAATAATTTATAAAAACGTTTAATATCTCTAGGATCAGCGTCTTTAAAGTATTGATTTATGCCTTTCATAAGCATTTCAATTTGGCCAACTGTACCTTTTGCTTTTTCCATTTCAGAAGTAACTCCATTTTTAGTTTCTGCTGGCGCTTCCGGCGTTGCTGGTGCTTCCGGTGTTGGAGCTGTAGGTTCTGCTGATGGCGCTGCGGCATCTGTTGGTTCTGGTGCTGGTGGTGCTGCTGCTGGATCTGCCGGTGGGGCATCTGGAGCAGGCGCATCTGGAGCAGGAACGTCAGTTGCTGCCGGGTCTTCAACGGGAGCTTCTTCTGCTGGTGGTTCTTCTATAGGTGCATCTTGTTCTAAGATAACATTATTAATTTTTCTACGAATATATTCTCTTACTAAACGATCTTTTAATTGTTCTTTTTGTTCTCTAGTTAAATTTTCAATTTTATCTTTAAGAACATCTGCAGTTTCTTTTTCTTCAGCATCTTGACGTTTTTTCAAACGTTTTGCTGCAGTTTTTGGATCATAATCAGCATCTTCTAAATCTTTATAAAGACGATCATCATCATTATATTTCGGAAACATTTTGCCATCATCTTGTACAGCTTTATCTGTTTTACGTAATACATTAAGTTGTTTATCTCCTGTAGTTTTAGGATTCATTGCACCTTTTTTATCATCTTCAGTATAATCTTTAAGATCTTTACGTGATTTTGGTTTTTGTGATTTTTCTAAATCTTTTGGTGCTTTGTATTTGCTTTTATGTTTTTCAGCCATTTATTTATCCAATTTTAATATAAATATATCATCGTGCGTATTTCAATACTCCTAGTATCTGATTAACAGGTGCAAATGCTCCGGTTAATTTATAAGTATGTCCGCCGTATACAAATACTACACCTTCTGATGGAACTATTGCATCGAATCCGCCTAGCTTTTGTATACGACGAAGTTCATGTTCTAATTTTTTAATAGTATTGATATCTTGAGTCGTTTGTAATTCTTTGATTAAATCAGCTAAATCTTGTTTTAATTCTTGAACTGATTTAGAAGGATTTGCTGCTAAAAAGTTTTCCGCATTTTTTAAAACTACTGCTCCTAATCGTAAAAATACACTTTCGAAAGGTTCCATGTTTTGTTTGTAATATGTTTTAAAATCCTTTTTATCAAATTCAGTTACCCAATTAACGAATTCCGGATTTGTAATTTGTTTTTTAAGTGCTGCGATGTTTGCTGATTTATCAAAAAATGCCCAACGATTGATTAATGCTGTTAAAATTGCATCTGGAATTTCATAGCCTAATTCCTTTGCTTTTGAACGTATAACATCGCCCCACCACGCTTTATGATAATCAGAAACTAAATTCGTATCTTGTAAACCGTAACGATTTTTAAGTTGGTCTATTTCATTGAAAAATGCAGCTTGTTGATCTTCGAAATCTGCTAAACGACCTATCTTTATTCGTTGTGGTGGAATAAATGAAAATGTATTTTGTAAGTGTGCATTTGCATCTTGTATGATTTTTTGCAATGTTCCGCCACCAGCTAAATCAGTTTCAACTACTTGTCCAGTTTCATCATATTCAACTAAATTATGAAATTGAAGATGTGCTTTATCATATGATATTACATTTTTAGTTGCAGGAAAAATAATTTCCATGTTTGCAAATACTCGTCCATTTTTAAAAATTTGTTGTAAAGTAGCTGGAGGTAATTTCGATAATGCGTTAGTTAAATCTTCCGCACATGCTCGGTACGCATCTACAACTCGTTTATAGCCTTCAGAAGCTTCTACTCCACTCTTTGCAACATTTTCTTGATATTTTCTTTCGAAATCTGCAACTATTTGTTCTGGAGTCATTGGATTAATGACAGTACCTTTATTTCGTGCAAATCCAGGTTGTCCGTTTTTCCATGTTACTTGAATATTTTGACCGTCAGTTTTTTCTGTTACTGCAGATTCAATATCTAATCGACCTTCCAATGCACGTGCAACAATTTCTTTCATATCACCAAAAGTTAAAGAATGATCATCATATGGATGTGCCATATGTCCAGCTGCACCGCCTTCGGTAATCATACTTATTGCTTCAACGCCTTCTAATAATGAAGCACCCATTACCGTTTTTTCAAAATCTCCAAAATCATATACAAATTCTCGACCTCTACTTTTTTCTAGGAAATTGCGTAGCTTTCTTATTTTATCCGAATGTCGTTTCTTTTCTTTCGGGAACATCATTGATTCGATAACAGCATCCGCATCTTCCTGTAGTTGTTTACGCCACCAATCTTTAGAAAATGTTGATTCTTGTACTCCGGTTAATATTTGCCAAATATTTTTAACTTCATCATCTGATTGATTTGGATATGAAGCACGAAATGTTGCATAATCGCGGTTTGCAATTGCGGCTCTAATAGTTGATGCCGATATAGGCTCTCCTGATTTATATAAAATTGGATCTACATCTAAATTTAATTCCATTGCATTGACTCCTGCAGGTATTTTTCTTCTAGATTTGTCACCAACCATTTTATATGTATTAACATTTGGAATAAAATCTTTTGTTCGTACATAATCATCTCCTTTTTTTGATGCAGCCATTGCATAACGTCCCAATGCATCTTGTGGTAATGCAAACAAGTATTCATACGCAGCCATTATAGGAGAATTAAATTCTGTTGGTTGTATTTCAATGTTAGGATTACGATTGATTAAATTGAATATTTCAATGGTTTTATCGCGAGTAATTCCGTCTCGATCCTTTGGTCCTATAAGCATTATTACTCGTTCAACATCTGGATGAGTTGCATAACGTTCTGCTAAAGCTAAATGTGCTCCAGTTAATGGTTTAAACCCTCCTGGAAAAAGTACTGTTATCTTGTTCATAAGATTCTTTTAGTATAAATATATTAGTCATGTTATTAAGCTATTTCATACGTACCAGCAAATGATAGCTCATCGGTATCTCCCCACGTAAATGGAAAAGTTGGCGATATACCATCAGCAGTGCCTCCGGTGTTTTGTACTTGTATTTCTGAGTAAACAGAGTTTCCAGTCCGACCGCCATTCATTAATCCACTATACCAAGCAATTCCATTGTTTAATAATGACGCTGGTAATTGTATTCCATATGGACTAGATGCAGTTAATGGTAATCCAATAAGCCAAGCTCCGCCGCCATATGTAGTAGTCGACCCCATTTGTATTCTTCCTCTTACAAAACACGTTTTTCCAATTACTTTATATGCACCAGTTATAGTTCCGTTGCCAATTGCCGGGTTTGACGATAGTCCTGTCCATGTCGGTGTATATGACGTCCATGCTGTTGTAATGTTAGATTGATTTAATATAAATGATCCTGTAATATTAGTTGATCCAGTAATATTAGTTGATCCAGTAATATTAGTTATTCCTATAATCCTGGTAGACCCGGTGATATTAGTCGAACCTGTGATATTAATAGATCCAGTAATCCTAGTTGATCCGGTAATACTAGTCGATCCGGTAATCTTAGAAACCCCATTTAAGGTTATAGCCCCATTTAATGATACTACTGCACTACTAGTAGTTGTTAAACTATTTAAAATAGTACTCGTAAATGCATTATGCGTTCCTGCGAATTGATATACGCCAGTTTCAGCATCAGTAAATTGATAAATTGAACCCGTTGGTAATAATATTACAGCCATAGTTTATACCTTTATAATTAATTATTCTGATGGCATACCAGAAGCAAATGCTCCAATATCATCGCGAAAATATGCACCAGATGAACTTACTTCTATTATACATGTCGCAGTACCATTGCTAGATGTTGGAAATATTATATCAGCAATTGCTAGTTGTGTGCCTGTCCAATATGTGGATCCAACATATGTTGCAAGTTTACAACCAATAATAACTTTTTGTATAATTTGCCCTCCTAACTGCCCGTTTAAATATAATCTATAATATGGTGGCAATGCTGGAAAGGACGGACCTCCGACGGGACCTACAATTCCTAAATAACTTGAAGAATTTGCAGTAGTTATAGTTACAGATTTATTCAATATAACAGATGCTGCTGATACTCCAGATATATCAATATTACTAGCTGATACATCTCCATCTGCTGTTAAATGAAAATTGCTAGATGAAATTTCTATGTTTCCGTTAGCGCCACTAATAAATGTTGTTGCAGGATTTCCAAAAAAGAATTTATCAGTTCGTACATCAATTTCAGAGTCGGTAGTTGAATATCTAAAATAACTGCTAGTATTTGCATACAATTCTAATCCAACACCACTATAAGGAACTCCTCCTTTTGTTCCTAAAGAACCAGATAATGCAGATCCACTCCACAATAAAAATCCAGGTAATCCGGCTTCAAATCCTTCATATCCTAAAGATCTAACAAAACCAGTATTTTTATATCCACTAATTGCTACACCAGATTCCAATGAATCTGCAACATACAATGAACCAGTAAGCATTGAATAATCGCCATCAATATAACGATTTCCGCCAGCCCAATTATTATCTAAATTATATGTTAATTGTTTGCTTTTTACTCCAGCAACATTGTAATATTCTACTTTAAATGAAATTTGATTGTTTGCTTTGTGTGGAGTATTGATAATGGATCTGATACGAGTATAATTAGGAGAATATCCAGCATCATTATCAGTTGTAGTTCTTATGTCAGCAATTTGCCATTCGCCAGATTCTACGACAAATAAAAGATTAGCCGTACCATCGGTATTAGTTTCAAAATTAAATACTACGTCATCAAATCGTTGAGAATCAGATGTTACTTCCAATTCTCCAATTTTTTTACCTAATATTCGAGGAAATTCTTGATTGAAATAATCTGTCGAATCAAATGCTGTAGCACTTC
>Ga0181343_1000335_pt1 | contig 21712 bp, 32 predicted proteins | sample Su13VDMLBSD_FD_130110 | JGI IMG/M metagenome (GOLD analysis project Ga0181343, IMG submission 130110) | Freshwater viral communities from Lake Michigan, USA - Su13.VD.MLB.S.D | ecosystem: Environmental > Aquatic > Freshwater > Lake | place: USA: Michigan | collected 2013-07-15 | reverse complement strand
CTTTCAGAAGAGAGCGTTTATTTTAAGTTCTTTTACTAGATTAAAAATAATTGTTGATACGAATGTTTATAGATTTGCCGATAAACTTATTCATGAAGAATGGATTCCTCCATTAACGAGTCTTGATGATGTAGATAGAGAGATTAGAGACAAGTATTATGACTTCTTACAAAATGGATAAAGATGAAATTCAAGAAATGATAGACCAGTCTATTGCGAAGGCGATGGATAGGCATAATAAAACGGCATCAGTCATTAGTGCCTGTATTGGTGTCATATTATTGGGTTTTTATGCTCACGGACTTTTAACTGTTGTTAATAATTTAAACTAATGACCTATCAAGTTATTCAATCAGTTTTTGTAATGATGATTGTGATGTTTATTTTATATGTTGGAAGTGGAGAGCACAGATAATGCTTCATCTTGTAGAAAACTTATTCGACAATCAGGTATCGCTTTTTATAATAGGTCTTCTCTTGACAGCACCTCCAATTCTTGGTATATGGGCAGTTCATGAATATGGGTGGCAACACTGGGAACCATTTGACAAGAGACATAAGAAGTAGTATAATTATTAGGTAATCGGGCATTAGCGCAGTTTGGTAGCGCGTTCCGTTTGGGGCGGAAAGGTCATAAGTTCAAATCTTATATGCCCGACTAACCAGTTCTCTAACTGGTACACTTGACGTAAAACTCAAATCACATTATAATAACAAGGTAAACAAATCAAAGCGATGTCTCTGACTATCAAATTCAAGAAAGATATTAGTACTCTTCGTGCCGCAGCGAATGGTGACTTTTATCTTGATGTAAAGAATCCGAAACTTTACAAGAAAGTCCGTAAGTATTATCAAAATGAAGGAGTTATTTTTTCTGATGACCCTCTTGATAATTATGATATTCTAATTGATTATCTTATTCAGGACCTTGAAACTGTTGAAGTAAAATGATTCAACCTAAAGTTCTATTGGAACGAGAAGAATATCGGTTTGTTGAAAAAGGTATTATTGAACTTAACAACAAACCCGATTATCGCCTTCAGAAAAAAGATTATTATACCAAACGATGGAATGACATCTATCTGTTTGATAATCAGATGCAGTGTTTGACTGCTATGGAAGATTTTAATTATGCTAAATGGTTGGACCCTGATAGAGTACCTTGTTACATTAAAGATGATGGTGAGGACGACGAAGAATAGTCTCGGAGTAGACTCTAAACCCTGCCCTGGTCGGTGATGAACCCCTTTAGTCACGGAGAGACTCTAAAAGTACTGGTGGAGCCAATCCATATAAATAGTTTTACATCTAAAAATAAAACTATGGAGACCTATTATACTTATGCTTATTTGAGAGAAGATAGAACACCTTATTACATTGGAAAAGGTAAAGGGCGTAGAGCATTTCATAAAAATCATAATGTTCCTCGCCCAAACAAAGACAAAATTTTATTCCTAAAACAAAATCTTTCTGAAGAAAATGCTTTAAAACATGAAAAATATTTAATATCAATCTTAAATAATTTGTTAAATAAAAAAAGTGGTGGTAAATCTGGTAGTCGTTCTTCACTAACGGAAGAGCATAAGAATAAAATCAGTACAAAATTAAAAATTGTCAGACCACTGCAAATTATTACAGAAGACCATAAAAAAAATATTAGTAATTCTGTAAAATCTCATTGGCAAAGTTTAACAATAGAACAAAGAGAACAAAGGAATAAAAAAGCAGCAGAAAGAAGAAAAGAAGTTTTACCTTTGAAAACTAATTATCAATATAAGTATTTGATAGATAATAAATCTTTTAATACTTTAAATGAAGTTAGTGAAGTGTATAATGTGTCATTAGCATCTGTTAGAAATAGATGTTTGTCTAAAAATTTTCCTAATTGGAAAAGAATATCTTTTAAGTTAATATGACCCCCTTAAGAGTTTCCAATCTCTCTTTCAAGGATTGGTGGTGCGGATGGAGGATACTCCCGCCTGGTTTCCAATTTCCAGTCAAAGAATTGGTGGCGAGCCTAAAAAGACCCTGAGGAGATTGACAACAATCTCCTTTTTTAGTATAATATATAAAACGGTATTTTTTGAATTATTCAATAATGAATGTAATTGCTGGAAATTGTGCAGGAGTCTTTAGTGGGTTTCTCCTGCAACTTGCATGGATGGAAACAGTAGAAAAATCAAATGGAGAAATAAATCTTTCACTCCATACAAGAAATAAGACTCATTGCCCTGGTAGTAGTTATTCAAACTATAGGTGGTTAGAATCTTCTGAAGTAAATAATTTTGATGAAGTTTTAGAAAAAAATGTTCTCCTTGATTGTTTTGAACTTAATGAATACCTGACTAGAGAATATTCAAATGAGTTTACTTACTTCGAAGCATATCCTGCAGATATAAAATCACAACTGAAATATTACCCGGAAGATACTCTCAAGTATGATGGTAGAGGTAGTAAAAAAGAACAATATGTTGATACAGAAAATCTTACTAGAACAAGATTGGCTTTAAATCATCAGTGGAACAAATTTAAACTGATTGACCACTTTAATCAAAAAGTAAAAGAAGAAGAAAAATTAATTGAAGGAAAAAAAGTAATGTCGATTATGTTAAGACATTCTGGACATTATCAAGGAGTTTCTAATGTTGTTGAACACGCCATAGAGTCAGTTAAAACTAAAATAGATGATTATGATGCGGTTCTTTTAACTACAGTAATTCAACCTTTTGTGGATGAATTTAAAAAAGTATTTGGAGATCGATGCATTTGTGCAGAAAGACCAAGATTTTCACTTGACATTGATTGGAGAGGTGGAAGACCTTCTAATCAAGAATCTATGACTGATGAAGAATATTTGATCGAATATCAAAATGCTTTTCTAGATGTAATTTTATCGAGTAAATCAGATTTTATTCTTGGTGGAAGTAGTAATATGTTTCTCGCTGCTTTATGTATGAATCCAAATATTTCATATGATCTTTTTTACTTTGCTGACGGATACTAAACATGAAAAAACAATTTAAATTATTAAATGATACTTTTATTCATTTAGATAATGATAATAAAGGATACATTGTTCACGCAAAAGAATCTAAGTATATTGAATGGATTCATGAAGGTGTAGGTAATCAACAAAAAACTTTTGATTCTATTACCGAAAATGATGAAACTTTTTATGTTGATAATTTTCTTCCTTTAGGACTTCAAGATAAAAAAAGTAAAAAAAAGTATGGCATAATTCTTGAAAGTCATTGGATATCTAAACCAGTAATAGATCATGTAAAACAAAATTTTGATGATTATATTGAGTCCTATGATAAAATTTTTACATGGTGTGAAGAACTTTGTGATATGCATGAAAAAATTTGTTGGGTTCCTGGATATGGTTCTTATATCAAAGAACCCAAAATTTATCCAAAAGATAAATTAGTCTCTATTATTTGTTCAATGTCTTCTTGGCTTCCTGGGCATAGGGATCGTCTAGACATGGTAGAACAATTAGCACCTTATGCTCCTTGGTTTGGTAAGGGTAGGGGTGACATGGAGATTAAAAATAAAGAAGATGGGATATGCGATTATATGTTCTCTGTAGCTATTGAAAATAGTAATCAATATTTCAGTGAAAAACTTTTAGATTGTTTCTTAACAGGAACAATACCCATTTACTATGGAACTCCAAGTGTAGGAAAATGGTTTAATCTGGATGGCATGATTATTCTTGAAGATGGGTTTGATATTGAATCGTTGACAGAAGAAATGTATTATTCTAAGATGGATGCGATTCAAGATAACTTTAACAGAGCATTAAAAATGGAAATTGTAGAAGACTTTATTTGGGAGAACTATTATGTTTGATAAAAACAAATACTTTGAAGAGTTGTATGCAACTGAGTCAAAGAACATACCGACCTGTGCATTCCTGTTCAGAGACTTTGGTGTAAAACTTGGATGCAAATATTTTGTTGAAACTGGAACGCATCTTGGACATGGTGTTCAATATGCTTTAGATCATGGATTTGAACAGATTTTAAGTTGCGAATTCATGAGTGATAGGCATGAACATTGTATGAAAAGGTTTGAAAAAAATGATAATGTAAGTCTTTATCTAGGAACTTCACTGGATTGTATACCTAAAATGTTAAAGGTAATCAATGATAAATCCTGTTTTTGGTTAGATGCTCATGATGAAGGAGGAGGTGTTCCTACATTTGAAGAACTTGAACTGATTAAAAATCATTCAATTAAAAATCATACTATTATTATTGATGATATTCCCACTTATTTTTCTGATAAGATAGATGCACTGGAAAATTTAATTTTTTCTATTAATAAAAATTACAAAATTGAATATTTTCCTGTATATTTTGGAATTGCTCCAGAATATACCTCCCATAGAATTATTGAAGACTATCAACTTATTGCGTATACGGATTGAATTTATGAGTAATTTTGGAACACTTATTGATGAATGCATCAAAGAAACAATTAATGAAGTTCTTTCTCGTAGAGAACTTCCAGATGTTGAATATATTGAAACAGATAATCTTGGTGAAGTAATTGAAAAACTTTCTATCCTTCATACCCGCATGTGGATGTTGGAAGATGCAATTCAAGAAGCAAAAACAGATGCTGAAGTTGCTGAATTGAAAAGAAAAATTGATATTTGCTTTAAAGTAAAACGTCCCCGTTTAGTACAAGCAGTCAATTTACTTGTTGATAATGCAATTGCCACTGGAAGATCCTTACGTGAAGACTCTGTAAAACTTTATAAGGGGGTAGAATGAAAATTTGTTTAATTAATCAACCAGCAGGAATTGGAGATGTATTTTTTCTTCAATATGTTGCAAGAAAATATCTTTCAATGGGATATAGAGTTATTTGGCCCTTAAAGGAAAGTATTCTTTGGATCAAAAATTATATCACCGATATTGATTTTTGTTCTCAAAATGATAACTTTCCGGGAAAAGAATATTATGGACAAATGGGAATTATTCAATCACCAGAATTTGTTTATCTTGGAATGGATATGATTCATTTTTGGAAAAATGATTTTGGTATTTCAGAGTCAGAAACTTGCATGTGTATGCACTCTAAGTATCTTCAACTTTTTCTTGATTGGACTAAATGGTCTGAAGGATTTAAATTCACAAGGAATATAGAAAGAGAAAATCATCTTTACTATGATGTATTAAATCTAAAAGATGACTCTGAATATGTGTACGTTAATCGTTATGCAAACACTGATCTCAAGAAAAACAACCTTCTTAAGTTCCCTGAGTTTGATCTTCCAATTGTGGAGAATGACATTAACTATTGTCTTTTTGATTATTGTAAAGTACTTGAAAACGCAAAAGAGATTCATACAGTCCATACATCAGTTCCTTATTTAATTGATGTTCTTGATATTAAAGCAGAAAAGTATTTAATGTATCAAGGAATTCACAATGATGATGTAAAATATATTCCATTTTTGAATACAAATCCAATTTATATTCCAAATAGTTAAATCATGTATGTAGAAAATAGACCTTGGGGAGTATTTGAAACTTTATGTGATGAAGAATTGTATAAAGTAAAAAAAATCTATGTAAATCCAAATCAAGCCTTCTCCCTTCAGTATCATAATCATCGTTGGGAAGATTGGATTATTGTCCAAGGAAGTGGCATAATTGATGATGGGTGGGAGGTAAGAAATTGTATTGTTGGGGATAGATTTCATATTCCACCAAAAAATATTCATAGGGCAACTGCTGGACCAGATGGATTAACTTTTATTGAAGTTCAGCGTGGTGTTTGTGATGAAAATGATATTGTAAGACTTCAAGATAGTTACGGAAGAGTTGCTTAAATTTTTTTTTTGTAGTATAATTGCTATTAAAGTCTAAAGAAAAATGAATCGTATTACTGATTATTCTAACCTTGAAAATCGTATTGTTTCTTGGTTAAAAAATTATGCAGAAGAATTTAATATTAAATCATTTGTAATTGGTGTTTCTGGTGGAATTGATTCTGCAGTATCATCGACTCTTGCTGCTAAAACTGGATTTCCAGTTTATGCTCTTGGAATGCCGATTCTTCAAAAAGAAGATCAAGAAACTCTTTCAGATGCACACCTTGAATGGTTGCATACAAATTTCAGTAATGTGACAATTCAAAAGTTTGATCTTACAAAAGTATTTGAAACTTTTCAATTCACAATGAAAGATTTTGGTGCAAATACTCATGCTCTTGCCAATAGCCGTTCAAGACTTCGCATGGTGACTTTGTACCAAGTTGCAACTTCAGTTGGTGGTATTGTCGTTGGTACTGGCAATAAGGTTGAAGATTATGGTGTTGGATTTTATACTAAATATGGTGACGGTGGAGTTGATATTGCTCCTATTGCAGATCTCTATAAGACTGAGGTTTGGGAACTTGGCAGGCATTTTGGTGTAGATCAACGCATTATTGATGCCTCTCCTACTGATGGTTTATGGGATGATGGAAGAACTGATGAAGATCAACTCGGTGCTTCTTATTCTGCTTTAGAAGAAGCAATGGAATTTGGTACAGGTGATGCTGTGGAAGTTCTCAAAAAATTTAATTCCATGAATAGTCACAAAATGAATCCAATTCCTACTTTTACTCTATGAGTGTTTGTCTTACGTTAAGCAACAAAGTTTCTGACGAAAGTTGGAAAAAATCTATACCACTAATTGATGGATTTGGAACCGAAGGAATCGGTTCTATGATGCAATATCATCTACTCCTGAGGTTTTTTACTGACTTCATTGGAGTAGATTTTACCTATCCAGGATCTACAAATTTTGCTCATCATTCTTATAGTGGATATTCCGAATGTGAGTATCTTAATTTAATAGATGCATTTTTTAATTTTCCAAATTTAAAAAATGAATGGGATGAGGTGTACAATATCACCGATATGAATAATGAACTATTTCAATTGATTGAAGACAATAGAGATAACTCTAAAAAAGTTTTAATAAATCTTTCTAATTGTCATATACAATTGTCTCATATTTGTGCTCAAAAAGTTTCGGAAATATTTACTAAATCTAGAATAGATTCAATTAGAAATAATTTAATCTTCACTGGCAAAAAATACTTTGACAAAAACATAAACATCTCACTTCATTTAAGAACATCAAATCCAAATGATGTTCCTGCAGAAATTGTTTCTCCACTTAGAGAATATTATGTTCGGGACACTGTATTTTACAGATATCAAAATCTTGTAAATCTTTTAAAGAAAAATATTGAAGATCAAAAAGCAACCCTTCATATTCATTCTCAAGGTTTTACAACAAACTTTGAAGAATTTTTAGAATTTAAAAGTGATAACTTTAATGTTCAACTTCATATCGATGATCATCCTGTAATTGATCTTTATCATATGTCTAATTCAGATTTATTTGTAATGTCAAATAGTTCTTTTTCTTGGATAGCCTCACTTTTAAATAGTAACCAGAAAATAATGAGAGATAATTTTACAAACGGACCTTTTGTACATAATGCAATTAAATCAAATTACGACTATACTGAAATTTTATGAAACCTACAATTAATGAAGTAAAAAGTTTTTGGGATACTAGACCTTGCAATGTTCGTCATTCTGAAAAAGAAATAGGAACCAAAGAATATTTTGATGAGGTAGAAAGGAAAAAGTTTTTTGTTGAACCTCACATTAAATCTTTCTCCAAATTTAATGAATGGAATGGTAAAAAGGTTCTAGAAATAGGATGCGGATTAGCAACTGCTGGTATTAATTTTGCAAGATATGGAGCTGATTATACTGGAGTAGAACTTTCTGCAGAAAGTCTTGCACTTGCACAAAAAAGATTTGAAGTGTATAATCAATGTGGACAGTTTTATCAAGGAAATGCGGAAAATCTTTCTAATTTTCTTCCGGAAGAAAAATATCATTTAGTTTATTCATGGGGAGTTATTCATCACACTCCACACCCAGAAAGAGTAATTAAACAAGTTAGTAAGTACTTAACTAAAGATGGTGTATTTAAATTGATGATGTATTCATCAGAATCTTGGAAAAACTATATGATCAGCATTGGACTTGATCAACCAGAAGCACAATATGGATGCCCAATTGCTTATACATATACAGAAGAAGAAATTTATGATTTACTTTCTGAAGATTTTGATGTAATTTCTATAGAAAGAGATCACATTTTTCCATATCAAATTGAACCATATAAAGAAGGAAAGTATGTAAAAGAACCTTGGTTTGAATCAATGTCTGATGAAATGTTCAAAATTTTAGAAAAAAAATTAGGATGGCATTTGTTAATTACTGCTAAACTTAAGGAGGAATAATTATGAAGATTGGAGTAATTGGTGCGGGTAGACTTGGTATTTGTTTTGCCCTTCTTTGCGAATCTGCGGGATATGAAGTTCTTGTTTCTGATATCAGAGAAGATTATGTAAATGATTTAAATAATCATAAGATTGTTACTAATGAACCTGAGGTAGAGAATCTTCTCAGAGTTGCAAAAAAATTTAGGGCAACTACTAATAACAAAGAGGTTATTCGTGAGTGTGATTTGATTTATACTCTTGTAGCAACTCCATCCTTACCTGATGGTTCCTACGATATTTCTGATGTTTGGAGTGTTGTTGAAGATATTAAAGAAGAAGTTAGTTCCAATCCAAAGAAGAAGTATTTTGTTGTTGGATGTACAACCAACCCAGGTGATTGTGAACAATTTAAAAAAGAACTTCCTTCAAGTGTAAAAGTTTTTTATAATCCAGAATTTATTGCTCAGGGTTCAATTATCCATGATCTTCGTACTGCTGATATGGTACTTTTGGGTGTAGATTCTTTTGGAGACAATGATAATGTTATAACTGATATTAGAAAGTTATACGAGAAAATCCAGACTACTCGTGCAATTGTGTGTACGATGTCAACTACCGCAGCAGAAATCACTAAAATTGCAATTAATTGTTTCTTAACAACTAAAATTAGTTATGCAAATATGTTAGGTGATGTTCTTTATCATTCTGGATGTGGTGATGAAGTTTCGGCGGTTTTGAATGCTGTAGGAACTGATAGTAGAATTGGTAGAAAATATCTTGGTTATGGATTTGGTTATGGTGGTCCTTGTCTTCCTAGAGATAATAGGTCTTTTGCTGCATTTGCAAAAAAAGTTGGATTGGAGTATAATCTAGGAACAGTAACTGATGAGATTAATAATCAACACGCTACTTTTATTTGTGATTATTATGATAAAATAAACTCGAATAAAAAACCTTTCTATTTTGATTATATTGCCTATAAAAAAGGTACTGATATTCTTACAGAAAGTCAACAATATCGTCTCTGCCTAGATTTGTTGGATCGAGGGCATACTGTTTATATTCGCAATGATAGTAGAGTCACTCCTCAAATTTGTGGAGAATTGATTGATAAGTATGGAGAAAGAGTAAAATTTGTTGATGATGAAAAATATGTTACTGAATCAATTTTTATGGTAAAACTATGAAAACTATAGATTTTCCATATATTGGAGGAACAATTATACCAATTTCTGATACTGCAGTTCATGTAAATACTGGATGGACTCATCCAAGAAATGATGTTAGGTTCAATCAACCTTTTGTATATGAACTTAATGTTATTGAATTTTTTTACAGTCAAATAAAAGATAACGATGTTATTTTAGATATTGGCGCTCACAGTGGATTATTTTCAATGTTGGCAAAATATAATAAAACAACAAAGTGGCATTTATTTGAACCAGATCCATTTAATAGTAGTAATTTAAAAGATAATATTGAAGTTAATAAAATAAAAAATGCTATTGTTTATGAAGAAGCACTTAGCTATTATGTTGGAGAATGTACTTTAAATATTTGCACCAATCATAGGGGACTTAATACTATAGGAAAGAACCCAGTTAGGTTGCATACAAATGATGGTAAATACGATCATATTCCCTCAGAAATAAATCTTGAAAAAAATTTAGTTGAAACCCTTCTTGTTAAGGTTAATACTATTGATAATCTTTTTTTAGATACTAAGGTTGATTTAATTAAAATAGATACCGAAGGATCTGAGTATGATATAATTAGTGGCGGCATAGAAGTAATTAAAAAATATAGACCAAAAATTTTGCTTGAGTATAATGTCGGTAATATGAATCAATGTGGAAATACTCCAGAAAAACTTAATAGTTTAATAGAACAGATTGGATATATTCCTTTTTGGTCCGATAATGGAGAAAATCTTTTTATTCAATATAATACTAATTCTTAAAAAAATGAAAAAATATTCTATAACATCAGTTGATCAAATAAAACCAATTCTTGATACTATTAATACGGAAGAATATTCTTTAGTCAATTATATTTGGACAGAATATGGTTTTCTTTCTTTGATGTTCAATGAAATGTTCATTGACTTTTTTAAATCTACTGGTCCAAAGATTGGATTTTGTTTTCCTGGACATGAAATGTTTTATGAAAAATATGTTGATATTTTAATAACCCTTGAGGGATTTATTGATACAACAAAAGCATATAAAGACAATAAAGAGACAGATCTTTTATTAAATAATTTTAAAACTATATCTGATAGAGGAATTGCTTTTTGGTACACTATTCGAAATTTTGATGAAAATGCATATGAAGATGCATTTGATGGATATGTGTTTAAGAATATTTTGTATCCAATAGGTAAAGATCTTCATTGGAAGTTGGGATGGCCAATTGGACCTGGGTATAAGTATGCTGAAGGTGAAGATGGTGTTTGGTATACTCCAGAGACCGAGTGGAACAAAACCGGAACTGCTAATTGGAATTTAGATTTATGGGATTCTAGTTTTATAAAAGAACAAGAACTTGATATTGAAAACTATAATTGTTTTTTTGTAAAAAATTCATGGAAGACTAGAAATCATTCATCTCAAAATCTTGAAGATGTTTTAACTACAAGTGAAAGTTCTGCGAATTTTGGATTTATTGGATTTGAACTTTATAATAAAGTTGTCAATTATCATATTGAAAATAAAATAAATTTGGTTGTTGTTGATGACTTAGTTCAATTTCCCCATGTTGATAATGAGTATATTCATTATGTCACCATGAAAAATTTCTTAGATGTCAGGTTGTTAATGACAGTGGCAAATAAGTCTAGAAATTTTATTAGTAGTGGAACTGGTCCGCAAGATCTATCATTGTATTATTGTGATACTAATCAGATTGTTGTTACTGATAGTGATTTTATATGTAATAAAATTGAATTTTTTGAAAAGATACAAAGGGTTAGGAATAAAAAAACTTTTTTCTTTGATATGAGAAAAGATAACATTGAAAATCTATTAGGAGTTTTATAAAATGAAAGTAGCCCTTATTACCGGAATCACTGGTCAAGATGGATCTTATCTTGCCGAATTGTTACTTGAGAAGGGATATGAAGTTCATGGTATTATAAGGAGATCTTCATCTATTAATACTGATAGAATTGATCATATTTTTAATAAGGTCAAACTTCATTATGGTGATTTAACTGATTCTACAAATCTTGTTAGAATTATTCAACAAATTCAACCAGACGAAATTTATAATCTTGGTGCTCAAAGTCATGTAAAAGTTTCTTTTGAGTTACCTGAATACACTGGTATGGTTGACGGACTTGGAACTCTTCGTATTTTAGAAGCAGTTCGTCTTTTGGGAATGGAAAAGAAATCAAGAATTTATCAGGCATCTACGTCAGAGATGTTTGGTAAGGTTCAAGAGATTCCACAGAAAGAAACAACACCATTTTATCCTCGTTCACCTTATGGTGTTGCAAAGGTTTATGGATATTGGATTGTTAAGAACTATAGAGAGTCTTATGGAATTCATGCAAGTTCTGGAATTTTGTTTAACCATGAGTCTCCTCGTCGTGGAGAAACATTTGTAACTCGTAAAATTATTAGAGGATTATCTAGAATTTCTTGTGGATTGCAAGAAGTTCTTAATTTAGGTAATCTAAATGCAAAACGTGATTGGGGGCATGCAAAAGATTATGTTGAAGCAATGTGGTTAATGCTCCAACAAGATGAACCGGATGATTATGTAATTGCTACTGGACAGCAATATTCAGTTCGTGACGTTGTTAATGAATCTGCTCCATATTTTGGTATGAGTATTATATGGAAGGGTGAAGGTCTTGATGAAGTTGGTATTGATAAAAATACTGGTAGGACGATTATTAAAGTTAATCCCAAATATTTTAGACCTGCCGAAGTAGAGACTTTATTGGGTGATGCATCTAAGGCAAAAGAAAAACTAGGTTGGGAACCTAAAATTTCTTTCGGTCAATTAGTTGAGGATATGTGTATTAATGGACAGTAACTCCAGAGTATTAGTTGCTGGTGCCAACGGAATGGTTGGTTCAGCAATAGTCAGAAATCTTGAAAGTAAAGGATATACGAATATCATTAAAGGTACTAGACATGATGTTGACTTTACAAATCAAGAAGAGGTAGAACGATATTTTCAATCAGAAAAACCTGAATATGTTTTTCTCGTGGCCGCAAAATGTGGGGGAATATTGAATAATCTTAGTCATCCTGTACAATATCTTTTAGATAATTTAAATATACAAAATAATGTTATTTCAATGTCTCATAAGTATTGTGTAAAAAAGTTAATGTTTTTTGCATCATCTTGTGTTTATCCAAATAATTGTAAAATGCCTATTGAAGAAGAAAGTTTAATGACAGGAACACTTCAAGAAACTCATGAATTTTATTCTATTGCTAAAATTTCTGGAATTAAACTTTGCGAAGCATATAGAAAACAATATGGATGTAATTTTATATCAGTTAATCCATGTAACATTTATGGGGTATTTGATAAATTTGACTACTCAAATTCACATGTAATTTCAAGTTTAGTTTATAAAATTTGGAAAGCAAAAAAAGAAAATATATCTCAAATTGAATGCTTTGGTGATGGATCTCCTAAAAGAGAATTTTTATATTCTGAAGATCTTGCCGATGCATCAGTATTTTTGATGAATAAAGATTTTAATTATCTTATCAATATTGGTACTGGGACTGAAACAAGTATTATTGAGATTGTTGAATTAATTTGCAATATTGTTAATTATCGTGGTAAAATAATATGGGATACTTCAAAACCAAATGGATCTCCTCGGAGAGTTTTAGATGTGACTAAACTAAAAAATTTAGGATGGCAATCAAAAACTTCTTTGCAAGAAGGAATACAAAAAATTATCAATCATTTAAATTCAAATTATGACTAATATTAATTGGCCATTGATGGAAGATACGATTACATTGAAAGATCGATTAAAAATGGCTTTCTTTATTCTTAGGGAAAGTAGGTTGACTAATGGTCCTAAAGTTCGCCAATTTGAAAATGAATGGGCTAAATGGTTGGGTGTTAAACATTCTCTTTATGTTTCTAGTGGAAGCACTGCTAATACTCTTTTAATTTCTGCAATAAAGGAGTATTATGGATTGCAAGATGGTGATAAAGTTCTTGTTCCATCTTGCACTTGGATGACAAATATTGCTCCTGTAATTCAAGCAAATCTTCAACCAATTTTTTGCGATATTAATCTTAAAAACTTTTCTTTTGATGTAAATGAATTAAAGTATATTGCATCTCAACATCCAGACATTAAAGTTGTGTTTATAACTCATTTGATTGGACTTTCTTCGGATGTAGAATCGGTTCGTGAAATTTTTCCTAATGCTTTAATTCTTGAAGATATTTGTGAATCTCATGGAGTAAAAGGTCCAAATGGAAAAAGAGGAGTTGATTCAATAGGTTCTACTTTTAGTTTTTATTTTGGACATCATATTACAACTATTGAGGGTGGAGTTGTTTGTACAAATAACACCGATCTCTACGAGTTGATGAGAATGAAACGTAGTCATGGTATGGCAAGGGAAGCATCTCCTCATATGTTCAAGAAATATTCTGAAGAAAATCCTGAAATTGATCCTGCATTTTTGTTTATGACTGAAGGATTCAATCTCAGAAATCATGAAGTTTGTGCGGTTCTTGGACTTTCTCAATTAAAAAGATTGGATAGGATAATTAAAATAAGACAATTTAATTATAAGTATTGGTTGGAAAAAATACAAAAATATAGTGATTATTATTATTTGCCAGAATATCAACAAGATAATAGTAGTTTTTGTTTTCCAATTATTGCAAAGGATTCGGATCATTTAAAGGTGATCAAGAATAAATGTAAACAAAGTGGAATAGAATATCGACCCGTCATTAGTGGAAATATTTTACTTCATCCTGCATTTAAAAAATATAAACTTTGTACAGAAAGAGAAAATTCCAACGTTTCTATTCTCCATAAAAATGGAATGTATGTTGGAAATAATCAGTTTATCAATACCAAAAAAATAGATAGACTTATTTCAATAATGGATGTATAATAGTCTAATAAATAACAAAAAACATTACTCATCAATGGAGATTTGAATATGAGTCAATATATTAAAACTGCACTTGTTCTTGGTGCTGGTGGTTTCATTGGAAGTCATATGATAAAGAGACTTCGCTCTGAGGGTTATTGGGTTCGTGGTGTTGATATTAAGTACCCCGAATATTCTAAAACTGAAGCTAATGAATTTATTATTGGAGATCTTACAGACTTTAATTTTGTAAATAAAGTAATCCAATATAAGGGAGAATTTGGCAACTTTTATGCTAATGTTGTGGAAAGATATGTAGAACCTTTTGACGAAATTTATCAGTATGCTGCTGATATGGGAGGTGCTGGATATATTTTCAGTGGTGAAAATGATTCTGAGGTAATGTATAACTCAGCAACTATCAATCTAAATGTTTTAAAGTCACAACTTAATCTTAATCATAGGAAGGAAGTCAATAAGACAAAAATTTTCTATAGTAGTAGTGCTTGCATGTACCCCGAATATGCTCAGATGGATGTAAATAATCCTGGACTAAAGGAGTCAGATGCATATCCTGCAGGTCCAGATTCTGAATATGGTTGGGAAAAATTGTTCTCTGAACGTCTTTATTTGGCATTTAACCGCAATCATGGAATTCCTGTTAGAATTGCTCGTTTTCATAATATTTACGGACCTGACAGTACTTGGACTGGTGGTAAAGAAAAATCTCCAGCAGCAATGTGTCGTAAGGTTGCAGAGGTGGAAGATGGTGGAACAATCGAAGTCTGGGGTGATGGTGAACAGACTCGTTCATTCCTTTATATTGATGAATGTCTAGAGGCAACACGTCGTTTGATGGATTCTGATTTCTTAGGTCCTATTAATATTGGTTCTGAAGAAATGGTTACTATTAATGAATTAGTTGATACTGTTGCTAAAGTTGCTGGAAAAACAATTAATATTAAGCATATTGATGGTCCCCTTGGAGTTCGTGGTCGTAATTCTAATAATGATCTTATTCGAGATAAACTTCAGTGGGATTATGGAATGACTCTAGAAGAAGGTATCAGTAAAACATATGCATGGATTTCTGAACAAGTTAAAGAGCAAGAAAGAATTTACAATTGGGAACCACTTCCTAATTTCTAATTCTGACAATATAGGAGTGAATTGTGATTGGTTATAACCGTTTGGGAATTAATGGCAGACTTGCTAATCAAATGTTTCAGTATGCTTCTTTGAGAGGGATTGCTTCCAAACATGGATATGAGTGGTGCATTCCTCCAAGAGATATTGAAACACGTCATATGGCCGAATATTTATTGATGGATGGTTTTGAATTACCTCATTTAAAACAAAAAAATATTGGATATATTCCACAAGAATGGAAAACTTATGATGAACCATCTCACGATTTTGATATAGATTTATTTGAAAACTGTCCAGATAATATTAACATTGATGGATATAGACAATCACCAAAATATTTTTCTCATATTGAAAGTGAGATAAGAGAAGACTTTACTTTTAAAGAAGAAATTCTTAAACCATGTAAAGAGTTCATTGATCAATTTAATAATAATGTAATATCTTTACATGTAAGGAGGGGGGACGCTACAGGGAGACCAGAGCAGTATCCAGTAGCATCAATAGAATGGTATGAGAAAATTTTAAAAACATATTTTCCTAATGATGTTCCAGTTATTGTTTTGACCGATCAATTAGATTGGGTTAAAGATCAAAAGTTATTTCATCAGGATAGATTTTTCATATCTGAGCATAGAGAATATTCAAAATATCAGGTCTATAATGGTAGGGGTAAATTAGAAAACAGTTTGTCTCCTTGGATTGATTTATGTTTAATTAGTTTATGTAATGGATCTATTTTTCCAAATAGCACCTTTGGATGGTGGGGATCTTGGCTTCAAAAAAATAAAAAATATGAGGTTGTCTATCAGTTTCCATATTTTGGAAAATATTTTTATGAAATAGATGAGTGCTATAGAGAACTAAAGGATTTTTACCCTCAAGAATGGATTAAAGGAAATCTTTCGGATGAGTTGATTGATAAAAACTATACTCCAATGATAAACGAACTATGATGGATTTAACTTTTTTAATTCCGATTAGGATTGAAACTGAAGATCGTTTAAGAAATATTATTTCTTCCGTTTCTTATCTCCTTAAACATGTCTCTGCAAAAGTAATTGTTAAAGAAGTATCTAATCATCCTACTTTTGAGATTAGAGCAATTCCAGAAATTAGAAAGTATGTAGATACAACTAATTTAAATTATCTATATGAAGAAAGTTTGAATCCATGGTTTTGTAAAAGTAAAATTTTAAATGATTTAATCATCTCTGCTGATACAAAAATAGTTGCCAACTATGATGCTGATTGCATTTTTCCAATCTCATCTTATTATGATGCATATAATCTTATTAATGATGGAAAGGCGGATGTGGTGTATCCTTACGGTTGTGGGGTATATCAATGGAAAACTGAATATAGTGTAGAAATTTACAATAAATTTGTAAAAACTTTAGATGTTCAAACTCTTAATAATAAAGTTTTAAATAACTCTACAATTGGATGGAGTCAGTTTATAGACAGACAAGTTTATATTGATTCATTTATGATGAATGAAAATTTTATATCTTGGGGATGTGAAGATGATGAGTTTTATTATCGGATGAGTTGTTTGGGTAGACGTATTTCTCGTATCAATAACTATGTTTATCATTTAGAGCATTCACGAACACATAATTCTTGGTTTAACAATCCAAACTTTAATCACAATTGGATGCTCTGGAATGAAATTAAAACATTTGACAAAAATCAATTAGTACAGTATTATGAGAATCAATCCTATTTCAAAAATCGTAGAAAGCAAATATTAAAATGAAGAAAATATTAATTCTTGGATCAAGCGGGCAAATAGGAGCTTATCTAACCGAATATCTTCGTGAAAAAGGTCATGAAGTTTTTGAGTTTGATATTATAAATGATGAAGAGCAAGATCTTACAAAGATCCCAAATTCCAAATTGGTATATAATATTCGGCTTGCAGACTTTGTTTTCTTTCTTGCATTTGATGTGGGTGGATCTAGGTATCTGAAAAAATATCAGCATACTTATGAGTTTATTAATAATAATACCAGACTGATGGCAAACGTTTTTCAGTATCTTGCTGAATATCGTAAGCCATTTGTTTTTGCTTCTTCGCAAATGAGTAATATGAGTTATTCTCCCTATGGAGTGCTGAAGAGGATGGGTGAACTTTATACTCAAACTCTTGGTGGTTTGATTGTTAAATTTTGGAATGTGTATGGTATAGAAAAAGATTTAGAAAAATCTCATGTGATCACCGATCTTATCCGAAAAGGATTTGAAAAGGGTGAGTTTGAAATGCTTACGGATGGAACTGAAGAAAGGCAGTTTCTTTATGCAGAAGATTGCTGTGAAGGTTTGGAAATAGTTATGAATTGTTATAATGATTTTAAACCAACAGATCCTCTTCATATCACATCTTTCAAAAATAATTCAATTAAACATGTTTCTGAAATTATTCAAAGACAATTTAATTTAATTGGCAAACACGATGTAAAAATTAAACCTGGTGCCGCTAAAGATAATGTTCAAATGAATAAAAAAAATGAAGCAGACACGTATATTACTAGGTGGTGGACGCCTAAAACTCCACTTGATCAGGGAATTGCAAAAGTATTTGGGGAAATGAAAAATGATTGGGTTTAATAATATCGGTGCTATGGGACGATTAGGTAATCAAATGTTCCAACACGCTTCAACAAAAGGTATTGCTAGAAAACTTGGAGTGGAATATTGTATTCCTCCAGCAAATAGACCAGATTTTCAAATTGATAATTATGGTTTGTTTGAAGCATTTGAAATGAAAAACGTTGATCATATTCAGTTTTTGAATAATGGTCATGCTCCGGTAGTTCAAGAAAAGCAATTTCATTTTGATGAAGAATTACTTACTTTATGTCCAGATCACATTAGTTTGAATGGATTTTTTCAGACCGAAAAATATTTCAAACATGTTGAAGATGAAATTAAAGAGGATTATACATTTAAATCTGAATGGATTGAACCTTGCCAAGAGTTTATGAATCAATTTAATGAAGAAGTAATTTTTCTTCATGTTCGTAGAGGAGATCCAAATCTTGCCGACAAGCGTGGGTTTAAATGGGCATATGTAAATCTTCAAGATCAGCATCCAGTTCAACCACTTGAGTATTATGAAGAAGCATTGAAGAACTTTCCTGAAGATATGCCAGTCTTGGTATTTTCTGATTCTATTGAATGGTGTAAAGAACAGGATATTTTTAAACCAGATCGTTTTATGTTCTCTGAACCAGAGGATAAATATGCTGATGGTGCATTAGTTCCTTACGTAGATCTTTGTATTATGTCTTTGTGTTCTCATGCTATTATTGCAAATAGCTCACTTTCTTGGTGGGGTGCTTGGTTGCAAAAGAATCCAAATAAAAAAGTAATTGCACCAAAAATGTGGTTCGGTCCAGCATATAGTCAACATAACACTAAAGATTTAATTCCAGAATTATGGACAATAATTTGATACTCGATAAAAACAAATCTTGCTTTAAATTAAAGGGTTTACCTTCTATTTTATGGTTAAATCTTGATAATGATACTCATCGTCGTGAGTATATGGAGAATCAGTTTAAATATTGGGAAATTGAAAATCATACTCGTATTGCTGGATTTGATGGCAGAGATGATGATGTATGTGAGTATCTGAGTGGTCGTCCTCCAGATAATATGACTCAAAATGAAATTGGATGTTGCATGTCCCATTTAAAAGCAATAAAATATTTTTACGAAAATATGACTGAAGATTATGTTCTGATTGTGGAAGATGATGTAGTTTTTGATCTTGTAAAGTTTTGGAATTTTACTTGGAAAGATTTTATTTCACATCTTCCTCATGACTGGGATTGTATTCAGTTAACTACTATTTGTACTGGAAATATACATGTAATATTACATCATTATTTTATTAATGATTTTTCTGCAGCTGCATATTTGATTACTCGACATCATGCCGCAAAGATTCTGAAAAATCATACTCGTGGTAAAAAATTTAAACTTGATAATGGAGTGAAACCAAGAGCAGTTTCTGAGGATACAATATTTGGTTCCGGAAAAACTTATTCCATTCCAATCTTCCTTTATCGTTTGGATTTAGGTTCTGCCATTCATCCTGAGCATATTGATATCTATCATAAGGGAAGTCATGATGCATTATTTAATTTCTGGCAGAATCAAGGTTGTCAGATGGGAATTAAGGAATTGATGGATTACGATCCTTACATTGGTAGAATTTCTGAACCAACACAAAGCACTTGACAAATCTTTACACTTCCTATATAATTCTGTAACAGTTCTTCACAACCCTATTATGACTGTAACGACTAATGAACGTGGGCAAATGAATATGTTTGCCAAAGAACCAGAAATGTATGTGTCTCAGTCAGATGCTGAGCGTTATGCACTTGAAACACACGCAGAACGAGCTGAGAAAGCAAATGGACGTTGGGCAATGGTAGGTTTTGTTGCTGGGATCATTTCTTATTCTATCACTGGCAACTTCTTCTTCGGTATCTTCTGATGACTGAAGTACTTTGGACCATCACCTCAGTTGCATTTTTCGTGCTTCTGTGCTATTCTGTAGAACAACTTGCTGAAACCTACTAAAATTTATGGCAACTTATCAAGTCACTCTTCAAACCCCTGACGGAACTTCAACTACTATTCAGTGTCCTGATGATCAATATATTCTGGACGCTGCTGAATATGTTGGCGTAGACCTTCCTTCATCCTGTCGTGCTGGTGCCTGCTCTGCTTGTGCTGGTAAACTTGTCAGTGGCACTGTAGATAATGAGGAGCAATCGTTCCTTGATGACGACCAACTTGCAGAAGGTTGGGTACTCACTTGCGTAGCATATCCCACGAGCGATTGTGTTATCCTTACCGAACAGGAGGAAAATCTATGATGAAAGCAATCATTACTTTTCTGACAGTATTCTTTCTTGCCCTACCTGCCTGGGCACTAGATGTTACAATGGGTTCTAATGGTAATCTTGTTTTTGAACCTGCTGACATTACACTCTCTGCTGGGGATACCGTTCATTTTGTGAATGGTATGCTTCCTCCTCACAATGTAGTTGTTGAGGATCATCCAGAACTTTCTCACGAAGGTCTTCTGTTTATGCCCGGTGAGAGTTTTGATGTTACCTTTACCGATGCTGGAGACTATACCTTCTGGTGTGCTCCTCACAAAGGTGCCGGTATGATTGGACACGCTCATGTGGGGTGATATGATCTTTCTTTGTAGTGCTCATCAACCCCCTCAAACTATTATTAATCACGATATTATTCATATGTTTGTATGCTGTCTTGCTATCGCTGGAGGAGTTGCGGCAATCGTATATGCTGTCAATCAATCTAGAAAAAATAAGGATCATAACTCATGAGTGCTGGAATGTTAGGGCAATTTGCAATTGCTCTTGAAAAACTTGGATGGGACGCTAACGATGAACTCTCTGTAGAGATCGGTGGTGTAGCGGTAACAGGAACTGCAACTCATCCAGATGCTAATGAGAAATGGGCAAAACCATTTGGGACCGTAACTTATCATAATGATGCTTTCATTGTGATTAAAAACAAAACCAGAAGTCCTATGGTATTTTCCCAACCCAATCCTGAACTTAAACAACAACACCCCTATACTGGAGGAAACTAAAATGGAAAAAATCTTTACTGAAACTGCTGAGCGTTGGAACGGCAGACTTGCTATGCTTGGATTCGTAATTGCTGTGGGTACTTATCTCACTACTGGACAAGTAATTCCTGGCGTATTCTGATGGAGGGTATTATGCGTAGAGAAGGTTATCAAATTCCTCAGGTAGAATTTATTTTCCGTGAGGCAGGTGAATTCGTAACTCGCACCTCTGCCGAACTGTTTAACAATAAGCGTGTGGTGATTTTCTCACTTCCCGGTGCGTTCACTCCTACTTGTAGTGCATATCAACTTCCCGGATTTGAGGAAAACTATGGAGCATTCGGGGACGCTGGCATTGATGCTATTTACTGCATTTCTGTTAATGACGCTTTTACGATGAATGCCTGGGCAAAAGACCAAAACATTCAAAACGTACAACTGATTCCCGATGGCAACGCTTACTTCACTCGTTCTATGGGTCAACTCGTTGCCAAGACCAATCTTGGTTTTGGTGAGCGTTCTTGGCGATATGCTG
>Ga0181343_1000334_pt1 | contig 21801 bp, 13 predicted proteins | sample Su13VDMLBSD_FD_130110 | JGI IMG/M metagenome (GOLD analysis project Ga0181343, IMG submission 130110) | Freshwater viral communities from Lake Michigan, USA - Su13.VD.MLB.S.D | ecosystem: Environmental > Aquatic > Freshwater > Lake | place: USA: Michigan | collected 2013-07-15 | reverse complement strand
GCGTGAAGCGGTAGACGTAACGTTTCCAGTGCCTAGCTTAAGATTTTGAGTTCCGGCAAACGTATAGTTCGCATTCATGGCAAAGACGTTTGTCGATGTTAAAGTAACAGCCCCGCTACCGGCGTTATCCAATGTACATGAGGCCGCGCTGATAGTAAGGTTTCCGTTACCGCCCAGTGCACCCGAAGACTCTAAGCTTAGAGTACCCGCGCTGAGAGTGGTTGTCCCGCTATATGTGTTCGACCCACCGAGGGCTAAGGAACCGGTTCCAGCCTTAGATAAAGTTCTACCAGCCGCATTTTGGCTTATATTTCCGTTTATTCGGAGGTAATTAGGGGAGGTAATAGTAAAAGTCGTATTTGCAGAAAGGTAAACCCCGCGGAAAGCGTGCAAACTTACGGTACCCGAACAATCGAGAGTGCCACCCGACAGTGTGAAAAAATCCGATGTAGAAGAAGCGGGGATGGCTCCGAAAGACCTATCGTACGATCCGATGACTGACCCAGCAGGTATGACAAATTTCCCGGTAAATGTATTGGCCGAATTGGTTAAAACTACATCGCCAGGAGTGGTGTAAAGAGACGAAAGTTGGATTCCACCGCCACCCGATACAACACCATTACACGTACTAGTACCACCGGCCGTGAAGAACGCGTCATACCCGGTGTCGATTTGAATGGTACCATTCAGCGTTAAAGAAGTGACGTTCGCCATAAAGACACCATTTTGGACGGTGTAGTTATGATTGCTTGTCGCAGCTAAGTTTGCAGCATTATAAATAGTTCCATAACTTCGGAGGAGGACGGGGTTCGAGTCAGCCCCAAGTTCTCTTGACGCTAACGCGTAATCATTTGCAGTTCCGGTACTGCTTTCTACGATAACCTGATTTGCTGTGTAAGTTAAGGCGGAACCTGCAATACCCGCGTTCCCTACGTTGGTGATTGTGAACGTGACTATATTACCGTTGCCAGCAATTGTGTGTGTTTGTGTCCCGTTATTAAAACACTGAATCTTCAATGAGTAACCGTTAAGGTTATAAGTGCCTCGAATCATGCCCGAAGCACACACGACCAAGCTATCTGCGCCAAGGTTCACTGTCCCTTGAACGTTTTGAGCGTTGGCAATAGCCCCATTTGATCCGGTTGATCCGTTTCCAGAAATCGTGTGTGTGCGAGATGTAGGCGCAGTAGCGGTATATGAAAGTGTAGCTCCGGAACTTACGGTTACTGTATTATTGGCATTCCCCAGTCCGGCGTTGTTTCCGCAGACCAGAATGCCTGCCGATATGGTCGCAGTCTTCCCGGCTCCGCCGAATGTGTTTGCCCCGCTCAATGTTAATGAATCAGCACCGGACTTAGTTATACTTTCAGAACCCGCCAAAACGCACGAGATGGTGGATGGGGTGAGGACGTTAAACGATGACCCGCTGCCGCTGTTGTTAAGCGTTATCGTGGAAGCGCCGCTTACTACCCAAGCTGATCCGGCGGCACCGTTATCAGAAAAGGCAAAACCACCAATAGTGCCGCTCCACAAGCCGCCAATGGTGTTCGTGACGGTGCGGGTTGCGGTGATGTTATTGGTGAAGTTGGCAGTCGAACCCGCCCCGTCCGCAATGGTGTTGCCAGACCAGTTGGATGCTGTCTGCCAAGTACTTGATATATCGGTAATCCAGGTCCCTGAAGCCATCGGATCACCCCAATTAACTGACGATTACATAAAAATAAGTGCGGTTGAATGTGTGTGCCAAGGTTCCGCGGCCCTCTACTCGACTATATCGAGTTCCGGTAAGACTAATAGAGACGTTTGACCATGAGCCGGAGAATCCAGCATCCCCATAGTAGAACAGGAAAAATCGTGTTCGTCCTACTTTGGAGAACGCTGAGTTATCGAGCGCTACGGTCGCCGATCCACCAATTGTGAAGCTTAGTCCTGGGTTAGACTGAAGGTTCACATAGTCATCTGCAGATCGCCTTTGAACTCGAGTAGGCATTAGGCCACCGTCGCCGCAATGGTGAAATAGGGGGTGTCGAAAGTAGCGCCACTGTCGATCGCCGTCATAGCCACAGTGATGACATCACCCGCTTGAATGCTGTTGTTGCTAACGGTTCCGACCGATCCGCTGGTTCCTGCACCGGCCGTGAACGTAACGGTCGCGATAGTAGCAGGAGTGCCGCTGCGAATTCGCGTTATGTTCATCGTGGCGTTTGATGTGGTGGCCCCAACTACGCTCAGGAACCTGTGATCTGAGGCCGTTGCAGAAATGGTTAGAGACCTGACTGCGACATATCGCATGAGCAATGTGTCGGATGCAGGCTTTCCCACAAACTCAGCAGAGAGATCGTTCGGAACGGCAGGTGCTGCGGCACCCGTAGGACCGGTCGCTCCAGTTCCCGCGGGGCCGGTGGGGCCGGTAGGGCCGGTGGCACCAGCAGACCCGGATGAACCGGCGGTTCCGGTTGGCCCTGTGGGTCCAGTCTCCCCGGCCGAACCTGCGGCTCCTTGCGACCCTGTCGGACCAGTTGCACCGGCTCCTGTGGGGCCAGTCGGACCAGTTGCACCAGTGTCACCAATGGAGCCTTGCCCCCCGGTCGGCCCCGTAGGCCCGACCGCAGTAGGACCGGTGGGTCCCGTGCTCCCATCGGAACCGGCAGGCCCAGTGGGTCCGGTGTCACCCGATCCCATGGGGCCAGTCGGGCCGGTTAAACCCTCTGTGCCTTGAGGACCGGTGTCGCCTTGCGATCCGGTCGGTCCGGTCGGTCCGGTGGGGCCAAGCGAGCCTTGGCTACCGGTGGCACCCGTGGGACCCGTGTCTCCAAGACCAGCGTCGCCCACCGGCCCAGTCGGACCGGTGGGGCCTTCACCACCCACGCTGCCTGTGGGACCGGTATCCCCGAGACCCGTGGGTCCGGTGGAGCCTACTGACCCTGTAGGACCAGTAGGACCAATATCTCCCTGTGGACCAGTATTGCCGGTGGGGCCTTCGGGACCAGTCGAACCAAAATCCCCGGTAGGACCTGTTGTGCCTTCAGAACCGATAGGTCCGGTGGGACCAGTTGAACCCTGATCTCCTGTAGGACCGGTAGGACCGGTGTCCCCGATGGCGCCGGTGGGACCGGTGGGGCCAGCGTCGCCGGTCGGGCCGGTATCACCGTTGAGACCGGGCGTACCGGTCGGACCTGTTGATCCTTGATCGCCCGTAGGACCGGTCGGACCTGTCGAGCCGTCTGCACCGGTGGGTCCGGTGGGTCCCGTTTCCCCAAGTCCGGTTGGGCCAGTGTCTCCTGTTGGTCCCACGGGACCAACATCACCAGTGGGCCCATCATTACCGGTGGGACCGGTAGGACCGGTTTCGCCGACACTGCCCGTAGGTCCCGTGGGACCAGTTGAGCCAATGTCACCGCCAGCTCCAGTGGGGCCGGTGGGACCTACCGGCCCAGTATTGCCAGTAGGACCCGTAGACCCATCTAACCCAGATACACCAGCTGGGCCAGTCGATCCAGTTAGACCTTCGGGTCCTGTAGGACCGGTATCACCGGTGGGACCTGTCGGGCCGTAACTACCTGTTGGACCGGTAGGTCCAATGTCACCCGTTGGTCCGGTGTCGCCAGGTGTACCTTGGCTTCCTGTTGGCCCTGTCGGTCCGGTGTCACCAGTTACGCCTGCCAGACCCGTGGGGCCGGTCGGCCCCTCCGCACCCGTAGGGCCAGTAGGACCGGTATCTCCGGTAGGACCTGTCGCTCCTTCAATACCGGTCGGACCAGTAACGCCTTCCGCTCCTGTGGGGCCGGTAGGACCTGTATCACCGTTAGCCCCAGTCGGACCAGTAACGCCTTCCGCACCTGTCGGTCCAGTATTACCTTCAAGCCCCGTAGGTCCAGTCGGACCAACTTCGCCGGTCGGGCCGGTATTTCCAGTGGCTCCACCGACGCCAGTGGGTCCAGTGTCGCCTACAGATCCGGTGGGCCCGGTGTCACCGGTCGGACCCGTATCCCCATTTAGTCCCGAGGGACCGGTGGGTCCTGTCGGACCATCTGATCCCGTTGGCCCAGTAAGACCAGCATCACCCGTAGGTCCGGTTGGTCCTGTAGCCCCCATGTCACCTGTCGGTCCAGTGGCCCCCAAATCACCAGTCGGTCCGGCTGATCCCGTAGGACCAGTGTCACCGTTTTGACCAGTGGGTCCAGTCGGCCCGGTATCTCCAGTGGGCCCCGTCGGACCAATGATACCTGTAGGACCCGTGTCACCTGTAGAGCCTTGCTCACCAGTCGGACCTGTCGGGCCTAGATCGCCTGTCGGTCCCGTATCACCATTTAAACCGGTCGGTCCGGTGTCGCCCACACTCCCCGTCGGACCGGTTGGACCGGTATCCCCAACGGGTCCGGTATCGCCCGTCGAACCCGTTGGCCCGGTGGCACCATCTATACCTGTCGGTCCCGTGTGACCGGTGGGCCCGTCTGAACCTGTAGGTCCAGTTACACCGGTGGGTCCCGTGCTGCCCATCTCCCCGGTTGGTCCAGTATCTCCCGTGGGTCCTAGGGGTCCGGTGTCGCCTGTAGGACCGGTTGCACCATCAATACCGGTAGGTCCTGTGACACCTTCTGGACCGGTAGGCCCAGTCGGACCAATGACGCCAGTCGGACCCGTATCTCCGGTTGGTCCGGTCGGTCCAATGTCCCCCGTAGCGCCAGTGTCACCCATGGGTCCGGTAGGACCGGTTGAACCCATACTTCCAGTAGGTCCGGTGTCGCCCGTGACTCCTTGGTCACCAGTAGGCCCTGTGGGACCAGTACCCCCGGTGGGACCTACGGGCCCAGTATCGCCAGTGGGGCCAGTATCACCGGTGGGACCGACAGGTCCTGTGTCCCCTGTGGGTCCGGTGTTGCCCGTCGGTCCGGTAGGACCGATGTCTCCCGTGGGGCCTGTTGGTCCCGTCGGGCCGTCAGTTCCCGTGGGCCCGGTAGGCCCAATTGGCCCTGTGTCCCCGGTGGCGCCGGTGGCGCCGTCAAAGCCGGTCGGGCCAGTGTCACCCGCGGGGCCAGTGTCGCCTGTGGGTCCGGTATCGCCCGTCGGACCAGTAGGTCCAGTATCACCGGTGGGACCCGTCGGTCCGGTAAACCCTGTGTCACCCGTAGGTCCAGTATCACCGGTCGGCCCCGTGGGACCTGTTGAACCGTCTAATCCGGTAGGACCTGTCTCGCCGGTGGGTCCCGTCGAGCCAGTGGCGCCAAGGAGCCCTGTTGGTCCAGTAGGGCCAGTGTCACCAGACGGCCCTGTTGCGCCAGTTTCGCCCGTAAAGCCTGTGGGTCCAGTATCGCCCGTCGGACCAGTATCACCCATGGGGCCCGTAGGACCTGTCACACCGATCGGACCTGTATCTCCTGTAGGTCCGGTGGGACCAGTGTCTCCCGTAGGACCCATGTCTCCGGTAGGTCCGGTGGGCCCAGTATCACCCGTGGGACCCATATCTCCTGTAGGTCCGGTGTCACCTGTGGGACCTGTGGGGCCAGTTAGACCTATGGGGCCTGTATCACCAGTCGGACCGGTATCACCCGTCGGTCCCGTCGTCCCTGTAGGTCCGGTGGGACCAGTATCACCTGTGGGACCTACCGGGCCAGTATCACCAGTCGGACCGATATCACCCGTAGGTCCGGTGGGGCCAGTATCACCTGTGGGACCCACCGGACCCGTATCTCCTGTAGGTCCAGTAGGGCCGGTGTCTCCTATAGGTCCGGTCGGTCCGGTGTCACCTACAGGTCCCGTCGGACCTGTAGGGCCGGTATCACCCGTTGGACCAGTATCGCCTGTAGGACCGGTATCCCCTGTAGGTCCCATACCTCCTGTAGGACCGGTGGGACCGGTATCACCCGTGGGGCCGGTATCACCCGTCGGACCGGTGGGACCGGTATCGCCTGTAGGACCGGTGGGACCGATATCACCCGTCGGGCCTGTCGGACCGGTGGATCCGGTGGGTCCGGTATCACCTGTAGGACCCACAGGACCGGTATCCCCTGTAGGTCCAGTATCACCCGTGGGGCCCGCATCACCCGTGGAACCAGTAGGTCCAGTCGGACCCGTATCTCCTATAGGTCCAGTGGGTCCAGTGGGTCCAGTGTCACCATTTTGACCAGTTGGGCCGGTATCACCCGTCGGACCGGTGGGACCGGTATCGCCTGTAGGACCTGTCGGGCCGGTATCGCCTGTCGGCCCGGTGTCACCTGTAAGTCCAATTGGGCCAATATCACCCGTGGGGCCGGTGGGTCCTGTGTCACCCGTGGGTCCCGTGGGTCCTGTATCACCCGTGGAACCAACAGGACCTGTTGGCCCTGTAGGTCCTGTTGGACCGGTGGGGCCGGTATCACCCGTGGGTCCAGTGGGTCCTGTATCACCCGTGGAACCAGTAGAACCAGTAGAACCTGTCGGCCCGGTCGGTCCAGTATCTCCTGTAGGTCCTGTAGGTCCTGTAGGTCCTGTAGGTCCGGTATCTCCCGTGGGTCCGGTTGGTCCGGTTGGGCCTGTGTCGCCCGTGGGTCCGGTTAGGCCTTGAGTACCGGTGGGACCGGTATTACCAGTGGGACCGGTATTACCAGTGGGACCCAAATCACCAGTCGGTCCGGTTGGGCCAGTCGGGCCGGTATCGCCCATCTGACCAGTATCGCCAGTTGGCCCGCCTCCTCCGGTTGGCCCCGTGGGGCCGGTAAGACCTTGTATACCGGTTGGACCAGTATTGCCCGTGGGTCCGGTCGCACCGGTCGCCCCGGTTGGGCCGGTAGCACCGGTGGGACCTGTTGAACCAGTGGGTCCGGTAGGTCCATATTGTAATGAGGGTTCCCATGCTTCGGTAGCAGAATTCCAAATGAGCGTCTGCAAATCCGCGGTGCCCGTAATGCCTTGCAGGCTACCATTAGCATAGATAACTATTTGATTTGACATTTAACCCTCATCCAAAGTGTCACTACCCACAGAGATTAAACAGTTACGAATATGACTGTGGGGTGTGGCAGCCACCACACCCCACAGTACTGCAGACTAGGAAAGATCAAGAACCTGGATTGGATTCCAATGTACTCGATATAGAGATCCGACTGCTGTCTCGCTGACAAGCCAACCAAGTTTATACACAAGCCCACCGGTCGGGGCGGTCATGGTGGCTTCACCTGCGGTCGATGATAGGTAAACAATCCCGCCAGTGGTCCCCAGACCCGGTGCGGAATCGAATTTAACCAAAACAACGGCCCCTACAACGCTATGGACTTCATCGGTAGCTAGCGCAACCCCTACCACTTCTTTGTCAATGCCGGTTCCGGCTCGATCCGATTTCGCATACTGTCCAGAAGAGTCTATATAAACAATATTCCCAGTAACGGGAGCCGCAGGACCTGTTGACCAAGTGCCAACACGACCAAATCCAACACCATCGGTTAGAAGTGTTTTTGCAGCGATGGCCAATTTGTTTGATGTGTTGCTAGCATTGCCAATAGTGATGGTGCGGGCGGAGTTACCAGTTCCAATCGAAACAGACCCCGTGTTGGTATCCGTGGCAATACTAACTGATCCCGTGCCGTTAAGGCTGAAGTTACCAGTCCCTACCAAAACGTTTACAGCGCTTGCTCCCGTTGCATTACCGATGGAGACAGTCCTCGCCACAGATTCTTTACCAATTTCAATGGCGCCGGTGCTTGTACCATCACCAAGAACTACTTTGCCGGTAGTAGTTGCAGCAATGCTCACCCCACCGGTGCCCGCGCGAATGGACGTGTCAGATGATCCAGTGATGCTTCCAATGACCACCTGCCGAATCGACGCACCGGTGCCGATGCTGATAGTTCCTGTGCTAGTGTCGCTCCCCATGTTTATCGGGTTGGTGGAAGTTGCATTAATCGACAACGTCCCGGCCGCTGACATGCCGATATTACCGGCCGAGTTCAGGGACAGTACGCCCGAATTGGATGTTGATAAAGTAAGGTCGGCCCCTGTCACCGTGAAATGCGAAGCTTTGTCGGCATCCAATAAAATTGCCGCAGAGTCACCACCCGCAGGGGAACTTATGGTGAAATCATTGTTGTTCGTCATCACGATGGTATTACCGTTGGCGTATGCTGATTGCAGCGTTACTGATGCAGGAGCCAACGACACCCACGTGTTGTTAAAGTCTAAGGAAACCGCACCTCCCGCCCCTAAGGCCGAAGCGTATGCAAAAGTCCCGTTAGGAATTTGGGTGGCGGTGGAGTCATATAGCGCACCGTTTGAAACAGCCAGGACGGCGAGATTCACCTTCCTGCCGACCGGCGAACCGGCAGCTGTTGCGGCCACCGAAATTGAATTTTGCAAAAATGGTGTATAGGTAGGGGGCGCAGTATCAATATTAACTTGGTAAAGACCGGTCACACTGGCTACTCGATAAAGCCCATTATTTTCCGCACCGGGCTCCGTTTGCCCACTGACGGAAATGATATCACCAGCGCTAAACACTGCAGAAATGTCAGACGAGAACGTGATGTAATCGGAAGTTGCATCGAAGGATGCGATGGCATAGGTAGATCCGACGGTTTTCATCTGAACCGTAAAGCCACCCGCCGTAGAACTCGTGGAAGTGTTCGATGCCAAAAGATCTATGAACGCATCGCCTATGAGAACCTGTGTAACGCTTGATCCGATGATGTCGCCGGTCGCTCGCAAAGTTCCTGTTACTGCAACGTTTCCCGCGAGGTTAATAGTTCCAGCGGTAGGGGTAATGCTGATGTCGCCAGTGGCTCGGGTTAGTCCCGCATTACTGACGACCAGCGTATTGCTGGATCCCACGGTCAAGGTGTTCGTCGCCGTTACTGTTCCGGACCCGGGATTGAGCGATATGTTTTGATTTGCGCTGCTAGCGAGCCCAGAAGCGCTTATCACGAGTGGGTTAGATGAACCAACGTCAATATCGTTAGAAGCGATAACGGACCCGCTACCCGTGCTTAGTGTGAAGTCGCCGCTCCGAGTAAGTGAAGACTCATTTATGACAGTGTCACTACCAGCACCGGTGTTAATAGTCAGCGATCCGGTGGTACCATCTCCGACTTGGAGTAGGTTAATGGCGATCGTATCCAGAGCATCTGCCTTTGTGAGCACGCCCGTGGCCGGGTTATAAACGATCGATTCATTGGTGTATGTGGTTGCCACTAAGAATCTCCTGGGAAAGGTTCCCACTCACCGAAATATTAAAACGCGACCATCCCCTGTATACCGACGGGGGATGGTCGCGTTTTAAGAACGTAGTCCTAAAGCTAATCGGACTTTTGATTGGCCCGTAGACGCTCTACTTCCGCAGCCAGCTCTTTGTTAGCAGCCACAAGCTTTGGGATTTCGCGCAGCATGTTGGCGATGTCCATCAATGCCGACACCGCATTGTTGATCGTCTGATTCAGGGGGTCCACTTGCTGGGGCTTAACCTCTTCTGACATTTGGTCTCCGGGATTGAAGCACGGGTTTACTGACTTTACCCACTGGATCACAATCTAAGCGTACCGCCGGTAATTTTAAAAAGACCTGACGTGGTAAGCTTGGATGTCGTAGAGCTGTCGCAATAAAGCGTGCCACCCGATAAGTAAATGTCGCCGCCTCCTACCGTGATGTCGGAACTTAAGTGAGTGTCGCCCAAAAGAAATATCGTACCGCCGGTGTGTGTATTTGTGCCGTTGAGATAATTATTTCCAGTGTTGTTAATTAGCATAGATCCGGAGCCATTCATGACGCCAGATATTGTGAATCCGGACGTTCCGTTTATTGCTCCGCCGCCTGAGTCTAAGTAGAAACCCCGATTGGCATTAAATGTGATATTCGAGTCGCATTCCAAGACACCACCATCGAACCACACATTATCGTTGTCGTATGCTCCGGGATTTGCACCCAACGAACCGTTTGCACTTACTTTCAATGTCCCAAGCAGTTTCACCCCGCCGGTGAACGTATTTGCGGTATTAGTGAAGACTAATTTACCGGGCGTAAAAAAGACAGCGAGTCCAACAGTGAGTCGACCTAACCCAGCAGGCCGACTGATTACTCCAGGAATAGTATAATCATATTCATAGGGAGTAAGAGTAGGATCTGACACCAAGGTAATGGGACTAGTACCGAATGACAGTGGGCCTGATCCAAGAAGGTCTAGACTACCCGAGAGGGTGATATAGTAGAATAGAAGAGTGAGTAATGAAGCGTCAGCATTGCCAAATGATCCACTCGATAAGCTAACAAGATCACCACCCACGCCAAGAGCCGTTGTGCCAGATAGTCGGACGGCGCCACCCGTTAATCTAAAGTCGCCCGTAGAATTTGTACAAGAAAGTATAGCAGATCCAGTACCTGCTTCGAATCTTGGCGTAAATCCCGATAGCGCTCCCGTAAAGTTCACAAACCCACCATTAACCGATACACCGGAACTACCATCAAATGTAACCGTGCCGGATAATGTGAGCTGACCACCGCTAACGGCCACGGTTAGATCATCGTGTAAGTTAATGGCGTTTGACAAGGACACCGAACCACTGCCGCCGTTTTGTAGTGTGAAGACCTGATCGACTTCAATCGATCCAGACCCTAAGGCAGTATTGGAACGAACATCAATGATGCCACCGCCAGCCCCTGGCGTCATTTCTCCTACATAGGTTTTTCCGTAATAAGTATTATTTCCCGACAGCGTGAGAGTCCCGATCCCATATTTAATGAGGGCCCCACTGCCGCTGATTGTTCCGCCAAAACTTGAACTGCTATCATCCTTACCAACGTAAAATGGAACACCAAAAGTGCTCCCACCGGACACGAGCGAACCAGAAAAGGTGCCAAACGAATTAAACGTGAGGGTACCACCCGACCCGACATTTGTCTTAATTGTGCCGTTCCCGGCCAGCACATCAAGATTCACGGTGTTGTAAGCCTCAACCGTTCCATTAACCGTGACTCGGTCTACGTCGGATCCTTCAAGTCTTACCGTGACCCCCGAATTGACGATAAGACTTCCCGATATATTTAAATAATCCCACCCTGAAAACCGCATGGTAGGTGAAGCGCCACCTGCGGTAGCAATGGTTAAATCACCGGTTAAGGAAAAGGTCTTAGACCCTGATCCTGATAGCACTAAGTTGAGATTTCCTGTTTTAAAAGTAGCGCTAGTGGGGATGACTACATTGCTGGTGATTGTGCAAATAAACGCGTACGTGCTTGCTACTTCTATCGCCACTCCGCTGTCTGATGGGTAGTTCGCATCGATCGTAAACGTACCGGAAGGTGAGAGGGGTATGTTACGAGCTGTGTTAGTGACTTGCAGTTTTCCAACGGTTAGATTCCCCGTCGTAGATAGAGTTCCGGCGGTATTGAATGTGCTTGTAAATTGAGCTAGGTCAGCAGAAGTCGGAACACCAGCAGTGGTCCACGAACTCGAGACGTCTAAATTGGTTAGATTGTTCGCCTTAATATACGTGGCCATGATCCCGCCCCAATTACTATGTTAATGTGACAAGAACATCGGTGCTGGCCTGGTTAACTGAGGTAACAGTCAAGGATCCAGTATGGCTTAAACCGCCCAAAAGAGAAGATGGGAACCCGGGTGGGACGTTAACGTAATTGTTCGCCCGCAATAATACATATGTGGCAGGAGTCGGGAATGAACTCGCGGTTAACACAATCGTGGGGACGGTGTTATTAAAATCGATGGTCGATGCGCTAATATAGGAAGACCCCGAGGGAACGTAACCCGTATTTGATTGATAGAAAAGCGGCACTAAATGCTCCCTGTAAACGTAAAATAAAGGTCGGCAAGAGATGCATCACTCGGGTTCGGGGCCACAATCTCCACTAAGTCCCCTGATATCACATCCGCAGGGGGGCTAGGGACAGTAACAACGGCTATCGGGATCCCAGCAGAAAAAGTGGCGGTGATGACGCTGGTCCCATTAACCTTAAGATACATGGCAGCAGCTGACATCGGTGCAATCCCTGCCTCGACTGCATGGTCTGAACCTGAACTGCTAAAGGTAAATGTCCTCTTGGCCCTCATAGTAAAGATAACTTGACCCGCAGATGGTGATCCTGAGACCTCACCTGCTATGTCATAAACGCCAAGACCAGTAACCCCGGCCGGTCCAGTAGGTCCCGTTATCCCAGTCGGGCCTGTATGTCCGGTTACGCCTGTCGGTCCCGTATCGCCTAACCCAGTCGGTCCGGTAATTCCCGTAGGACCTGTAGCTCCAGTTACACCCGTGGGGCCCGTATCACCAAAACCAGTCGGTCCAGTGATTCCAGTCGGCCCCGTATGCCCAGTAACACCTGTGGGTCCAGTGTCACCAGTGGGCCCGGTGGGTCCAGTATCGCCCGTCGGGCCTGTGACACCCGTCGGTCCGGTGGGTCCCGTAGGACCGGTAGGGCCGGTATCACCCGTCGGACCGGTGGGACCGGTAGGTCCGGTGTGTCCCGTAGTGCCCGTGGCCACGCCTATGTCGCCCGTCGGACCTTTGGGACCTGTCTCACCTACGTAACCAGTGGGTCCGGTTACACCGGTGGCTCCTGTGGGTCCAGTTGCCCCGGAAGCCGAAATATCATTGAGCCACTGCTTCGTAACTACCTGTGTGACGACAGCGTTCTTAAAATGGTATTGGTTCGTGGTTCCTTCAATCCCTCTTTCGATGGTCCATATGTAATTATTACGGACGGTCACTTTTATAAGTTCGTCATCAATCCGAATTGTAAAAAACTCGGCTCCCGTTATCTCTGGGAATGCCGAATATGCGACGACCTTCATTACAGTGTTGGACCCGTCAAGATCCTGAGCCAGCGTGGTTTGGGCAGCATTTGCAAATTTATAATCAGTAAAGCTGGGCATTTAAAATCTCCAAATCAGATCGTGTGCATTTCTGCACTAACCAGAATAGCCGACTTTGCACCTAGTTGGTCCACGCCAGAAACGCCCAATGAAAATTTTCGATAGTCTTCATACATCCCGGCATGGGAAGACGGCGAGTCTAAGTCTAAAATCTTTTCAGACGAGGGAACTGCATTAGGAGAAGACTGAAGACCGATGTTCCCCGTATACTCATCCTGCAAAATATTGCGCAGCTTATATAGAGTATGGGCGGGTCTCATGACCCCAAGCAAAATCCGCACATTGCGATCGGACATGTTAACATTATAAGCAGAAGGATTTGCCAGGTAAACATCTATCTCGAATGTGAACTGGTCTGATATGTCGTAGCCAGACCCCGGCTGGCGAGCTTCCAGGTAACATTCCCGCACCACGACAGTCGAATTCGTCAAAAGCTCCAGGGCACCCTGTATAGCGACCGGCACGCTGCCCTTAAAGTAGAGCTTGACCACCGAGACCAAAAATGATCTGAATTCAACATCCGATTTCTCTAAGTTTGGTGCTCCGTCCGGGAACGCCATGCTACGGATGACTTGCTCAATGAATTCGCCTCTCGTGTTACTCCACTGGTTATCATCGTAGATGTCGTTTAAGGCCAAGCGGATTTGCGAGAGAGCAATGGCCATTGCCTTCATAGATCGGGCATAATTGGGCCCGTCCACAGTGCTTTTCCAGTAAGAACTCAGCAGATTCAATAAAACAGTGAAATTGCGGTTCACTTCATCTTGAAGCCGGGCTAAGTAGAACTCCCCACTTTCGTAGGCATTTTGATTATATCTTATGATAGCCATTAGTCGGCCCGACGGAATGTTAGGGTGAGGCTTCCAGGCGTCAGGTATTCTACCTGAGATGCATCTACATCCTTCGACCCAGTATCGCCATTAACTATGTAGGTGGCTGACCAACTGTGCTTTTCCGGGTTATCTGTGGGGTCCGAGCTTATATTTAGACTCACTACGACTTTGTTAGCGGTCCGACGAAGTCGTTCTTGAGCTATCAACTCTGGGGTTACGAATAGGGGAGTAAGAGTCGCATCATCGCTGTATCCAGCAATGACCGCGCCCGATTTGCCTATAATCCAAGCAGTACCGGCGGTTACGCCCACATCTTGCAGATTGCGTGCACTTGGGACGAGCAAGTTGTCTTTAAACACCCCGTGGAATAAAGTCGAATCGCCACCCCCGTCGGTAGTCGCAAACGGCAGCTCTTGAGTAAGAATAAATACTTTTGCAACTCCTGTAGAAATAGAAGGCAAGAACACATATTCTGGGAGAACCTGATCACGTATGCGTAAAGCCCCGTCTCTTAATGTCATCCGAGCAAACGGCTGTACTACGAAGTCCACGCCATAGGTGTTATCGACAACCGCCACAATGTCGGAGACGTGGACTTCACCGCCGACTTTCTTATTATTCAGGAACGTCGAATAGTTGGTCCTTATATTATTATCGATCGTCGCCTGATCAACATTAGAGATCAGTTGAACCGTCGCTTGAACGTTCAGCGGATTCTCGACGGCTTGCTTTACAATGACGTCAGCAGTTATATGCTTCTTTTCATTAATCAACGATTGAGTACGCTGGAGGACATCGTTAACCACATAAGTGATCGCGAAATTCTCATCGTGTTCGTAGTCCACCGAGACAGTCGATCCACTGACTATATTTGAATAAGTAGTTCTGACGATCTTTATGGGTGTGGACTGTGTGCCAGCGATTATGAGATAGTCCGGATTCGGGTCATCTGGTCCGTTGTATAGAACGGACCGAGACAGATCGTAAACCCGAAGGGTGAATGTGTTTATCCCTATTGAACCGAGGGGCTCCTGAATCTGACCGATCATGACGTGCTGCTCATCACTTACTTGAACTGCAACGCCAGAGGGTAAACCTTCATATTGGCGAATCTCGACGTAATCGTCGGAAATCGTTGATTCACCATCCAGAAGTGGATCCTCTAACTTGTAGAGATCATAACCATTCCCTGGGTCTAGCGGTCCGCTGGACTGACCCACAACGCTCGTTACAGAGCGGACGGGTTGTAAACTCAACTGCATTTTATTGTTCGAACGGAACCGGTAGTCACCGACTATGAAATCATCGAATTTCGTGGTCGGCTGCGCAACCAGCGTGCTTAGTTTGATGGTCCGGTAATCCACATACTCAACGCCAGTTAAGTCATAATAGCTTTGCGGATAAACGGATTGGTTTATGAGACCCAGCTCAGCCGCAGGATTGTCTAGCATTTCGGTTATGGGGTTATCTGGTGTAAGTCGGCTATCACGGGCTCTAAACAAAAGTTGTTCGACATCAATTACGTCAAATCTGACATCGTTAGCAACTTCGAAGCTAAAAGCAAACGTTTCACTGACGGTCCGCTCTATGGTACCCTTTATCCAAATATCGACTTTCCCGCCAATATGCTTCATTCGAATAGGATCCCAGTCTCGCATCATATCCGGATCACCGGCCATTACAATATTATAATCGACCACCCCTGGGATGCTTTTGACAAGATTCGCATACCCATTAAACGTTCCGGTATCTACCCCTACCAATGCGCGCATGGCGCGCTCTGCAATAGTAAGATTACTCTCTATATCAGTTCCACCAGTGGCTGCCACATAGTTCGTGGTGAACCATCCAGGGAGGTTTACTAGAGAATCTAAAGACCCGGCAGGCACGTTCCCCGCTGTCCCGAAGGATTCAGCAGTCATTTCAACGGTGATCTCCCACCTGCGGGTCGAAGGATTATAGTAAGACTGTGCGTTTGAGGGGGCGATGCTTACCTGACCCTTGGTGATGAACCGCGGTGCTAGGGTGTCGGTGCTAGACCTCACAATGGTGTTCGCTGGGATGTACCGAACGGTTGTAGGAGCTGAGGTTAAGTAGAAGGTCTGTGTGACAGTAGCAAACGTCCCAGCGCCTCTTATGATTCCAAAGTTTTGAGCTAAACTATCAAAGGCCCCATCGATCAATAGCTGGACGGCGGCGTCGTCGGCTACGTTTAAGGACGACTTTAAGTTCGTCTTATAGCTGGAGTTAGCAACAGGAATCGAAGTGCCAGACAAAGTAGGGTCGTCGATAGCGAGCAAGGCTGGGAAGCTCTTTGCTCTGTGCACAAAGTCCATCAAAAAGTATGCTTTTTGGATCTCGTTAGAAAAGGGCTCAATGTGAACTTCGCGAACTGTCGATCCAGGAATCAGGCTTAAGGTCGGAGCAGTTGTTAGAATGGTATTGATATACTGCTGTGTGATTTGCGACGAGTCCCGAATGGTGATTCCGCGCACACCAACGTCTAGTGGTAACTGCGCACCCGCTACTTCAAGGGAGTAAGTCGATTCCACCAGAACGTTTGCCCCGGAGCTGTCGTCGAGATATAGGGCTGTAACTACATAGTAAAGCGGCTGGTTGTCGGGTAAGACCGACCATAGGTCGGAATTAAGAATTCCAGAAGACTCAGTGTTGTCACGATTGTGGAGGAACGAGTACTTCGAAACAGTTCGAGTGTTCTCAAATCCGATTGTGACGCGGTATCCGGTGGATGTGAGAATTGGGAAGGTGTTCACCGTCTTATATGCGGTGATAGCCCCGGTAGCCGAGTTGACCGTGTTTACCGCGACCGACAAATCACTTAAATCGGGACTGGTCTGGTCATATGCATAACTTACCGACTTAGCGTTCGAAGTTAAGGTCTGAACGGACGTTATATAGTCCGAGCTCACCATCGTCGCGTTTACACGCTTGTAACCGGATGTTCCACCACCCGCTTCTGTCGAGGCGTAGATATTATATCCGACTGCATTAATCGAGGATTCGTTCGACCAGTTAATCGATACCGAATTCGCATTTCTTTGGAGATCAAGGCCCGTCGGCGGGTTGTACTGAACATCAAAATCGCCGCTGGCTCGTACGGACGCGTGTATACTCGAAACACCTGAACTATCATTTAATCCTTTGGCGACTAGCTTTACAAACCATTCCGCAGGCTGCCATTCAAATCCGTTCGGGTAATAATCGGGGTTTGGAATAACGAAGTCGATCCGGCTACTAGAGGGTGTGAGTTTCACAAGAGAAGGGTCGGATGTGGTCGGATTATTGGGAGGGTTCGTCGCGCTATATGACACTAATAAATCAATAGCACCCGACTCAATGTAACCATAGAAGAAGAGCGATGATGCGTTAGTCGTGAAAATTAGCGATTCGGTAACCTGACCCGATAGATCGAATATCTTGGGATTTTGCATAATTAACCTCTAAAAATATAAGCCGAAGAACTACCGGACAAAGACAAAGGGTCCGAATTTCCGACCACTCGAGTCATCGGGACTTCTTGCTGGGACCTGTTACTTACTAGAAGGTCCGCCACCACAACCGTTGGATCATCGGGCGGTGATACCGCGTTTACTCGTAGTATTGCAGCTGGGAACTCTGCATCTGTGACGTTTTGCATGCGGAAGGTGCTGGCTTGCTGAGTCTTAATGTTCTGGTAAGTGGCGAAGGCCGTGGTGACATCTAAATTTACTCGAGACGCAGCATCGATTGATTTGCTCCCGATCTGATTAAACAAGTCCGACCCCAACCATCTCCACTTAAAATGTGACCCAATCTGAGTGAATAGGAACTTATCGAGCTCCTGCGCCAGAAGGTCTGTATCTCGAACGATTTCATACGAGCTGTTAACCACACGATAGTCAAATTCGTAAGTCGAGCCTTGGCATCTGCGGCAAAACGAAGCGATCGTGTTGTAAGTGAGATTAATAACTGGTGTCGAGTTGCGGATTGCGTTATTGAAGACCAAATAATACTCGTTAAGCACTTCGTTAGATTCGATCTGCCACCCTGGATAAGTAAGAGTATACCGGGCTTCACGACCGGCTGTGATACCCAGGTCACGGTAGCAGCCTTCCACTCGAAGGGTCAATGGTAAGCTGGCAGTAGGATCAACCAAGCGCGGATTTTTAAAAAGAAGTGTTTCCCCCAATTTAGGTTCCGCTACAACATGACCGTTTTTAACGACAAACGAGGCTTCGGGTATCTTAATATTAAGGAAGGAAGTCAATGTCTTAGCCGATATAGCGACTCCCGGCGGGATCTCAATATATCTAGCGCTTCCGGTCTTATCTGCAACATATAACACATCTGATGTGTTCTTTATAACACGGTATGGCTCTTTCCTCGTGAAGACGACGAATTGCTTCCCGAATAGGCCGTTAGACGGTATCACGTTTCCGTCGATCGTTACCGAGACGTTGCCCATCGGCTGCTTCTGGAAAGTAAGACGGCTCTTCGTCTCTACATCCAAGATAGCCGTCTCGTCCACAATGGTGTGATGGCACACTTGGAGTGTGGCGAAGTCGTAACTCATTAAAAACGGCCTCCTATCTCTGGTGCTTGACGAACATCGCTGGGAGAGAGCGGATCTATTATCTTCCCGATATTAAGACCGAAAAGATCTGCATCGTTCTGCACCACTGAGACAACCCCGGGTGTGGTGTAAGCAGCCACGACTCGCTGGTATTTAGCGTCAACGCTATCGGAGTGACTGTTAGCATTGCTCATCATTTGCAGTAGCAAGATTTCCTCTTCGAGCTGGTCTGCATAATCCATGCATTTGTATATTTTGTACTCAAGTTGCTCCCTTTTCCCCTTAGTGGGACCCCTCTGCCATCTCTTTAGCTTTTCCACTTGAATACCAACGACCGAATCGAACAGATGCCCCTCTCGAAGGCGCATACCGTTGCTCATGATGTTCGAATGACCTTCGGTTAGCTCATCATCGTCAAATGAGAAGGGCGCGCCTGTGGTCAAATAGACGGGATCGGATTTAAGTCGCAGAAGCAGTTCCTGAATGGGATTTCCTCCCATTAGCACATATGCGTCTAGCAGACGCGCGGCATAGGAGTTAGGATCTGAAACTGTGATTGATTTCGGGTGGTAATCCGGCCCGTAAGTCGGAATGAACCTGCCGTTCTGGTTCAGTCGAAGTTGTAAAAAGGTAATTCGCTTTAGAATGTCTTGTTCTTGCCATTTGGCAAATTCGTATAGCTTTAGGAGCTGGCCGGTGGTGAAGGTGCCCGTGAACTGGAAAGCCATTACTGACCCCCGGTAAAGAATGTAAGCGCCTTCTTGGTGGCCTCAAATGATGCTTTTACTGCGTTGTCTTCAGTAATACTCGGGATAGCACCTACGACCACAAGGGCGCTATACAACCCGAAATTCAGCTGAGACTCTGCATCCGCTGGGTCAGCTCTATCTGGATCGGTGGTTCCCGGCTTGTTAGTAGAAGACTGGAGTGCCTGGATAATTTCAGACACATTTAAAGTGTCGGAAGCGTAGGTTAGGACGCTAGCTTCCACCACAACGCTTAGCGCAGTTATTAGGTTATCGATTTCCTGGATCACTTTCTCAAGGCGCTTTATGAACATTAAGATTTCTGCTATATTTTTCTCGATGTACTCCACGAGATCATCGGCAGCTTGAACCAAGTTCGCCACATATTGCTCTATCGATGACAAGGATCTTGCTAATGATGGCACGAACAAATCGGACAGAGATACTTTGTACCAGCTTAAATAACTAGAATTCACGCTAATAGTCGATAACGCAGTACGGATGAAGGATGATAAGGCTCGCCGGTCCTCAACGCTAAAAGTGGCTAGAGGCAAACCTTTGGTGATCGCTCCGGTGCTGGGCTCAGTGAAAAAAACTAAAAGGTTTTGACGAGCTTCATCGGTATAGCCCACACTGGTTGTAGAACCGGAGTACGGGGGGATGTCGAATTTTACGTTGACTACCAGTGGTGATAGGTCTAACTGTCCGACATTTAGGCCAGGATCGACACCGTAGACAATGATCTGGTCGATCTTCGACTTAAAAAGAGACCATTGCCCATTGAGCTGCTCTAATGTAACAGTATTTGCGAAAATGCGGGGCAAGATTTGATCGAGCAGCCTACGTAAATTAATATTTATCGACACGTCGCTCACGAATTTTTGGCTATACGGTTCTTCAATATCGGACTGTGTCAAGTAGTTTCGGTTTATCGCTGTGGAAGGCACGGCCCAAGTGAAAAGGCCCGCGACGGACGACATGGTCCCCCATCCCGTCATATTGGCGAAAGAGACCGGGTCTGCGTTTGGTACCGGGCCTGGGAGTTCAAATCCTAGAAGGAGGCCCAACATCAGCGCTCGATAAATGTCTTTATATGGATCTGTCATCCCAGAGGTAAAATCGATCTTGGGCGGCACCACTATGCTAACCGAGGGACTCGGCAGACTCATGTAGGTATTGTTCACTTCGACATATGGGAACTGGGTTCTTGTGTTTGTTATAGGCTTATTCAGGAATTGGCCTAAAATTTGTTCTTTTCCGTTTGTGATGTAGTCACTGGCCGACCCTGTATAAACCCCACGGACTCTATAATAATAACGGAGTCCCGGCTTAACATCTCGGTCAACAAAGCGGTACGTTCTCCCTATGTTGACTTGGCTTGTAACATCCCGTCTATTACTATAAAACTTAAAGGGCGTTTTCTTATCTACATCCAATAACGTTGCCAAAACCGTCGTGATCGGTTGACCGGAGTCGACTTGGGCAGCTGTGGCTTCAGATGTTGGGATCTCAGCTTTGACACTAACATACTCACCATCTGCGGATTCCGACCTCTCAAGTATCCAGTCCGGTGTGAAGTTCGCCGCCACGTCAAACACTGCGCTTATTAGACCCGGGGTGTTTTGTGATGGGGAAGGCGATGGAAGCTCCCATTCGAGAACCACGCAATTGGGCTGGTTTACGGTCGTGAAGTTAAGCGAGTTGGTAAAAGCAATGCGATCCCCCAAAGTGAATCTTCTGGGGACATATGCTAACTTAGCAGTGAGACTGGACGGGGGCGGTAAAGACGAAGCGAAACGGTCCGTCTGGTCAAGGAATTTCGCAATTTGTGCTACTAGTGGAATTAGATCGGCGGCAGATGCCGCACCTACATAAAGAATGGCCAAAAACCCAAGATTCGGCCCGATGAGGTTGGGTGCTGACAGGTCATTAGTATCCTGCAGCTTACTGATTAACTTAGACTCGAATGACCGATAACCGCCAGATACGGAAGCCAATATATCGGGAAGACTGTTCCGCGATATGTCTGGCACCATCGGCAGTATGTAGACACCAGCAGATTTTATCTGGCTAATCAGCAGTCGCACCAAAGCCAGCAGACCAAGAACTAGCGATTTTATGACGTTAGTACCGCCAGCTAGGAAGGCCTTGACCAAGTCGAGTACTTCCTCCAAAATGGCTTCGGTTTTTTGGAGAACCTTTAAAGTGCCTTTAACATACGGGTCTACCTCATCCAGGTACTGACCCAAATCCAGACTCGCTCTTGACCATTGGGGTACTGCAGAGTCATTCATTTGTGAGGCCCCTTATTTGCTCTCTGAGCATTTCGACTTCAGCACGTTTGGCTTCGACTTGACTCTGCATGGTGTCTCTTAGCTGTTTTAATGAATCAATAAACTCTCGATTCACCCCCTTTGCCTTGTGCCAGTTGGCACTTATAGTAGGCTGTTCAGGGCTTGCTTTTTCTGCTGATCCGCTATCAGTTTGGCCCGCGACTCCGCAAACTTCGCTTGTGCTTGCGCCTTTTTCGTCAAAAATCCGTCCGTCTTGCTCACTCTTTGGTTGATCCATAGATATCTCCGGTTATAAAGCGAATCACCACTTTCACAAACTGAGTTCACTCGACTAATGTTACCGGAGATTTCAGCCAGACGAGATGTGACTAAGCTTAGGCGCGCGGCGAATCCCGCATAATTCACGTTGCTCTGCCACAAGGCGGTAGATCGCCAGTAAGACAACGTGTTTTGCAAGCATTCAGTGAGCGCTTCTGATCCCGAATCCGAAAAGAATGAATACCTT
>Ga0181343_1000333_pt1 | contig 21805 bp, 28 predicted proteins | sample Su13VDMLBSD_FD_130110 | JGI IMG/M metagenome (GOLD analysis project Ga0181343, IMG submission 130110) | Freshwater viral communities from Lake Michigan, USA - Su13.VD.MLB.S.D | ecosystem: Environmental > Aquatic > Freshwater > Lake | place: USA: Michigan | collected 2013-07-15 | reverse complement strand
CCCGATACTTCCAAGTAGTCCACGAAAGAAGACTAGCGTAGGTTGACTCGGGTACCCTCTGCGCGTGACTTGGTAAAAGCGAAACGAAAGGCGACGGTGACGGTGAGTCATCTTACTTTGAGTAGAGCTTAAGTAACTTACAGAAAGATTTTCTCTTTTTGTTATTCCATTTGGAGGGGTTACTTATGCTCACTCAGGTCTCTGGTTCTGGTGAGTTTCTTTGCTTTTACCTTTTACTTTAAAAATAAAAGATAGGCTAGAGCGAACACAGTGAGCGGACAGAAAGAAACCTGTAGGAAAGCTAATCCTAGCTTTGCGCTTTACCTAGAAATAAGGTAGTTCCCTTGCAGTTTATCTTTTGACCACGCTTCAAGATAGTTCCCTTGCTACCAACAAAGATGGTTTTGCCACTTTTAGTGCGGACATATCTTGAGTTTGGAAAGATGTTTTCGATCACTTCTTGGAAGATGGTATCATCTGATACCGTCATCTTTACCGGGACAACGTCAACTTGTACGACATCTTCAGCCAAACCTACCTTGGCCTCTAGGGAAGTAAGAAGATCTTCTCTGTAAACGCGCTTAAAAGACTTAAAGCACTTGCGGATGACATAATCTTGGCCTTCCTGCCAACTTGCCAACTTCTCGTCAAACTTGTCGCCGTAGACTTCTTTGACCTCTTTCTCACTTAACTTGAACTTTTGTGTCATCAACTTGGACTATACGCCCAGCGTTCATACGTCAAACAAAACAAGTAATCGTTAAGTACCATAAAAGCAGAAATCGACGCCCAGCTCCTTAACAAAAGAAGCCAGCCTAGTCATGCCAAGATTCACCTGCACACCCCTGCACAGGCTATCCAGACACGCTAGAGGGCAATAGCGCCCACGTCGTCAATCCTACCCGCGTACAGGCTAGCAACAGAGTAAAAGCAGTCAAGCGTGCGTGCCCTTTTGTAAAAATAAAATCTGGGTGGTTGGATGCGTCGCCTGTTTACGGCATAAAGAGAATTCAACCCCCTCCCCCCCCTTCGCTTGCAAATTACTTTTGCAGCATGAAGGAAAAGGAGAGGGCCGAATCTGCTTATGTATTAAGTGCGGGGGATGTTATCGATGAAAAGCGGCTTTCTTTTGCGCGGGGGGCGTCCCAACGCATCCCTCATTCCTTTCCCGAGCTTGTCGCCCACAACCTCACACAGCGCAACCATGCCAACGAATAGGAACGGAGCGCAAATGCCCATCGATGCAATCAAGATGTGTTTCATGTTATCGCAACTCAGGATAGTTCGCACAGGTGTCGCAATAGAAGTCGAACCCATCCCGAAAGCTCACGCTCTGTTGCGAACAAACACAGCATTCAATGGGAGTCAGATCGAAGGATGTTGCATTGTGCTTGTTAGGCTTCCAACTCTTGAACCCGCCGAACCCGAACCCATAAGAAGGGGAGTCCAATCCGCTGTTTGATTGCCACACATCCGAGTTCCTCCAACTTCCTTGCGACTCATTCGCGAGAAGTAAATCCCCTTGGTTGCTTAGGAATGACATCTTGCCATACCCGAGCTTGGCAATGTCCCTTTCGATATCGGGAATAGAGATTCTCTTTAGCGTGCGGAAATAAGACTCGGAATCCGTCAAATCCTTCTCACATGGCATGGAGGCAAGTACGCCGTTGTGGGCTCCAATCCAATAGCGTTTATCCTTAACATTCGGGATGTTGAAAGGGTGAGCATTCGCAATTGAAATGCTCCCATGTGTTCCCCATCTCCAATGAAGGATTGCAGGAGTGTTGTCAGGAAGCCTCTCCACTTGTTTCCAAGCGGTTTTCTTGTCGAGCGTCTTGACGATATGCAGTTTCCCTCCTTTGGCATATGCAATGCCAAATCCATCAGAGTTAACGCACCATGCATTGTCAAATTCCTCTTTGGATGGCTTCCAGTTGCTATTTGCTTTTCTTGTTACTAGTAGACACATAATGATTCTTTTCTTTTAATTGTTTTTACTTTGTAAATTGTGAATTGATTGATTTGAGCATGATTCTCCCGAGCCCCTCTAAGTCGTGAGCTTTCTCATTCCCTTTTGCTAATCCTTCCAAGGCTTCAACGGCCAAGCAATAAGCTTGCACGCGCTTAAGGCTGAGGGAACCAGAAAACATCCTCCATTCGATCCTTCCCGAGCTTGAAAGGTTAAGAGCCGAGTATTTCCCTTGTGTTCCCCTTGCGAGATCCCTCAGTCGTCGCCGAGGTTGCATGCCACAGTAATTGTCAGAATAAGCTGCGTAAGATGTGCAATTCCTGCCACTCAACTCAATAAGCTCAAAACGCAGCCTTTCCACTAGGTAACAAAGTCTCATAAGCTCGTGATTGGTCCATCCCGCTTTATTCCTGTTGATGTGGCATCCCGCATATCTTCCCCGCCGCTTGTGTAGGTTCCAACTCAACCCGCCATTTTCTTTTGCATAAGCTTGAACGCGAGCAATATCATTTAAAATAGATTGTTTATCTTCATAAAGAGAAAAGATAACCTCAATCCCCTTTTCATTGCATAAAGAGCCATCCCTTTCAGTGATTATGTGATTATGCTTTAAATTGTTATCTTCTCGCAATGCTCTTACAAAGTCGCTTCTGTCATCCTGTGTTCCAAGCTCCATTTCCAGTTCGATTGACCAGAAAGGATGAAAAGCCATTCCTTGTGGAATGTGTTTCCTGCTTTGAGAATGATAAGAATGTATCTCCATCTCATCCTCAGATGGTGCGCAATTCTCGCAAAACAATTCCCCATCCCGTTCACAGGACTTATGCTCATCAAATGAGCCTCCGCAATTATAGCAAGTGAACGCATGAGACTCGGAACATGAGACGCACCATGTCATTCGAGAGCTATTCACTCTTACCCTTCCCATGTCGCAAGGGCGGTTCAATTCTTCGCACCTATCGCATTCATTGAGATCGCTTACATGGTACCATTCCCCATCGATTTCCCGAGCATGTTCGATGAGACAGTAATTCCCGTTTTCCAGCATCACGGTATCCTCTTCACGTTCCCAAAAAGAATCCGGCGCACACCATACTAGGCGGAACCTTTCCGCGATCTTACTCTTTTTAACTGAGGGGATTGTCCATCTGCTTATGTCGCCGAAACGTGTTGCATTAAGGACGTTTTGTGCCATCTCTTGGATTGTCATAACTTTCTTTCTTTCAATGTATTAGGTTTGTTTGCATTCCCACCGTCCGCACCACACCGAGCTTGCAAGGTAAGAAAAGAAAACAAGCAAAGCAACACAAAAAGAGCTTTCCCCTTAAATTATGCTCTTGGCATCATTCCTACATCATGCGCATCCCTACATCATTCCAGCCTGCACATACTGAAGAATATATTATTTTGAACGGTGCCTGGAGTCGTCGGTGTTTCAGCTCGACTGCAAACAATAGAGGCAGCCAGAGTCACGGCCAGAGTCGCAGCCAGAGTGACAGCCAGAGTCAGCTAATCTACAATTTCAAATTTCAAATTTCAAATCTGTAATTTCAAAAATCATTTCAACATGCTGCGCATCTCATCCCACTTGCCTGCCGCCTTCTCTTTCGTAAGGGGCACATGCACTTCCTCTATGCTTGCGCCAAACAAGGCCAGCGCACCTGCCATCTTGGTGGCATCAAGATCAAGATCCTCGTCAAAGAATCCATCCAGTTTAAGCTGCTCAAGTTGGCCAGCGATATGTTTAGCCTTCTTGATGTATTCATTGTACTCAACCCCCTGCTGTAGGGTGTGGCAATATATGAATTTCAAATTTGGTTTTTTCATTTCGGTTTTAAAGCCTGCTTGAACAAATCGTTAACTTCCGAATCTCCGTGCAGGTGAACGTGTTGATGCAACTGTTCAGGTGACTTGGCCTTCTCAAGCGCAATGTACTTGTCCAGTGCTATACCCATCGTCAGCACTGCATCCTTGCCGGACATCTCGTCAATAGTCTCTTGCACCCGGTTCATCGAGCTATCAATGAGGGTCTGCATCTTACCCTTCAAGTTGGCAGTAAAGTACGAATTTCGAAATTGAGAATCGTAATCCAAGAAGTATTGCCTGACCTCGTTGACCGTATTGTACGAGACACCCACCTTGTCAGCGATATACGGGCTACCATGGCCTTGACAGTACAGTTCCAGTATCTGCTTACGCTGATCTTCTGAAACGCCTGCAAACAGTCCCTTGCCGTTGATCTTCTCGATCTGCACGCCCATTACGTGGTCTTCAATCTTAACGTTGGCTAGGCCTGCCAACTGACGGGCACGAGTCTCGGCGGACTTATACTGCCGTTTCTTCTTCTTAGGCTTCTGGTCGCTCATATACAATTACCTCAATGTCTAGGTCTGCAAAGTTGAGTTTGATAGGCGCTGTATTCCCCATACAATCACCCACAAGCAAGCCTGAACCTACAAACTTGACTGTCCTGCCATTGTAAGTGATGCGGAACCCAGTGTCTTGATCTTTCCAGTGCCCTTCGTCATCCACAAAGATAATGTGATCCCTATCCAGCCGAATAGTATCAACAAGATCGCAATTAAGCCACTTATAAAGCGGATCAAGACTCTCGCCATCAAAGAGTACCGTTCTTGCTGTTTGGTTTCCTGCATCAAATAGCAGTGCTGTTTTGTCGTTTAATGCGATCATTTTTTCTTTTTAAGTATCTTTCTTTCGATTCAAGTTCGCCGCACTCGCGGCAGTATTTCTGAATGACTACGTTTCGAGTAAAGCCTTGCCCGCACTTGGCGCAAACTCCAGTAGTTTTTCTAACCTTGTTCTCTTTGCGCTCTGAGATCACCTCTGGAAACACAATTATGTTCCGTCTAAGCGCCTCTAACACGATGCGATTGCACTGCCTATAGAAGTCTTCTGTTAAGCCCTGCTGAGACATTGTTGGGAAATAGTTTCAATGATCCTTCTTGCCTTCTTGGTTGCCGATGCTTTTGAGTAACCAAACTTTATAATCTCTTCGATAAATGCTTCTTTACTAACCATTAAAAAGAAGGAAGTAACGTCTAGATCGTAGAAATCTAGATCAAGAATTGGATGCTTTTTCATTATTTTCCTTTCTGATTACGTTTCTCCAAGCTGCTTTAATCATGTTGCGCCGCTTGTTCTCTGGAGTTTCGATGATGCTGTTGTTCAGATTATCAACCCACTTCTCCAGATTGCGCTTCCTGTCTATCCTGTGCTCTGCCGCTGCCATGAAAATGTAGTTGCGGCGACAGGTTCGCTTGCTTCCAATTTTAATGTCCATCTTTTCGATGGCTTTATTCAGCGCCTTCGTCATCCCCTTTGGGGTGCCCTTTGCTGGCAGCATCTCAACCTGAGACGGCACGTTGTAGTGTCTTTTCTTTTTCATTTCTGTTTGATGTATTCTATGTTGTGTTTGTCTAGTAGCGCATACATGCGCTTGGCCTCGTCCTTCCACGAGTACTTTCTCTGTACTTCTGGCAGGTTAACAAGAACGCGCAGTTGGTTCATTGCCTTAAAGCCTACCCAAAGAACTGTCTTGTTTTCGAGTAAAGCAGAGTGCAATTCCTCGGGACTGCGGATCTCCAATTTCTCAATATACCGAGCCATCTTGAAATCCAGCGGAGCAATCCCGCTCAATTTCTCCATCCTGTACACCCATAGCTTCCGCCGCGATTTGAAAGCATTCATCAATTTGATTGTATAAGTTTGTTAAGTCTCCGTCGTTTACGATTGATTGATCCGCTACAATGTGAAGCAGTTCCGTTTCTGATGGATGATCCATGATTGGCAGGCTGCTGCGCACTATACGCAGTACAATCCCGCCATTAGCGCGGATAGCATCTACCTCATTTTGGAAACGGACATCGTCGATTACAAGATATTTCGCATCTTCTAAACGTTTTCCTAGTTTGGAAACCCAAATGTCTTTATGGTAACGCCTTCCAGCCATACCGATGTCTTGCAAGAGCTGCCTGCCCTTCTCATCCTTCTTGCCATCCCAGCCCATGATCAAGGCGATATCCTTTACCTCTGCGGCAAAAGAGAACCGCTTGTACACCCAGTAACGTTTGGAAAACCAAGTTGCAGCAGTTGTCTTGCCTGACCCGGCTATGCCCATAAAGGCTACAATTCTCGGCTTCTTCACTTCTGCACCTCCTTCACCATTTCGGTGGCGTCACCAGATTGGTCCCATTTGCCTAATGTGCGCAGAAACGCCTCTGCGCGTTGGCGGGCCGTAGCGTGAAAGCACAACCTAACACCGCGCCAGCTGCTCAGATTATTCATCTCTCCTACACTGCTAAAGAGCCTAGCCTCGTATTCGCCAATGCGCCAATTATTATTTTGCGTCAACACCTTCTCCGCCTCATGCATCGCGTTGAGGTCGTTTGCCCAATCCCATAACTCAGGGCAGGTGCAGTCAATTCCGTTGGCTGTCCACATGTAGACGCCGTCTTCCTTGCGCCACCCACAAGCCTCAGCAATCGCTGCGTTGATTTGTTCGTGGGTCATTTCTTCCTTCCTTTCAGCAGCTTCCCAATCGGAACACATGGCCCATGCTTTATCTCGCGCCGCAACTTCTCATTCTCTTCCAGAAGCTCAATGTTGCACTTAAGTGCAGCGATCATCATTTCCTTGATATGCTCAGAAAACGGAGCACTCTTAATTGTCTGCATAAAGTTCTCTGTGTGAGCAGCGGCTTTCTGCCAGTCGCTCTCCATCTGTTCAATGATGTAATCTGGTATCATTTCTTCCATTCCTTTCTAGCCTTCTCTTCCTGCTCCCGCTTTACCTTCTCGCAGGTGAAGCACACCCACTCGCCGAACAGATCAGCCTCTAGGACATCACTGCAATGCTGGCAGTAGTACTTGTCTGCCTTTGTGTCTGGATCTTCGAAGTCTGTATAGTCTTTCATGTTAGGCCTGCTCTGACTGAAAGGTTCTATAGATCTGGGAAAGCACTAGATCCGCATCCAAGAGTGCGGCGCGGTCACCGGGGTAGGAGGATAAGTCGTCCGGGGTGCGGTTACGCAAACGCTCCGCAAGCTGTGCAATACAATCATGCGACCTATCTACTAAATGCCTATACATGATCACCCTAGCCCTCATGTCTGCGATTGCCTTTCCTGCTACTTTAAGGCTCTCAACTCGTTCTTCTTGATGTAGTTCCATTTGTTTTTGTTTTGTTTGTAGTGTTTTCAACTGCTCCGTTAAGTTGTCTATAACCTGTGCGCTCATTTGGAAAGAGAAAAGAATTTTGCTAGCCTGCCCAAGAATCCCATCTTTGTGCTAACTCCACATGGGCCTGAGCGTTGAATAGGAATGCTAATCTCTCGCTCACCTGCGTCTTCGGTCAACTTGATGATGATCACTGCCGTAGCATCTTGCCCGATAGATCGACTTTCCCGAGCCCTGCCCTGCTCGTTAAGCTGAGTGATCGCAAAGATTACACAGCCCAGCTCTAGGCCCAATAGACGCAACCTGCGGCTAACCTCCGCAACCTCTCGCTCACGGGTAATGTCCTTGTGAGTAGTCAAGTCGCATCTTACAAGTTGGATGTAATCAACAAACAAGACCTTTAGGCCCTCTGGCGATTTTGCCATCGCTCGGGCTGCTGCCACAATGGACGCAATGTCGTGCAGGTCGTCACGGATCACCAGTGCCGCCTTGTTAAGCTTGTTCATCGCCTTGAACACGCCCTTCATCTCGCTCTCACTCTTCACTCCCTCTGCGAGTGCCCTCAATGGCACTTCCCCGATGTTTGCAACTAGCCGATCAATGATCTGCTGGCTGCTCATTTCCAGACTGACTATCATTATTCCTTTTTTCATATGTGTGTAGTTTATTTTCCAAGTTTGCGATTGTCTGCTTCAGGTCACGGATGTGCCTGAATAGTCCAGCTACGTCACCGCTTTCCGTTGCCGGGTCTTGCTGATGTTCCTGTTTTTTGTCCGTCATATTTGTGTATCTTAATTTCGCAGTTTATGATGTCTGTTGACTGATTCTGTGGCAGTAGAGACAACCTTTCCAAGTGCTGCTCCGCTTCTTCCTTCGCGCCCCGAAAGACTACGTCCTGTACGATCTTTGGCCTTGGCAACTTGATGTCGCCGATCACTGTAGTCTTCCGTATAACAACGTATTCTAGTCCCATTTCCTTGCCCCAATGGTTCTGATGGTTGGCAAGCCCGGCCATGTGTCCGTCTCAATGCAATGCTTTAGCCCTGCAACTGCCTCATCGAGCTTAAGATCCGCTTTGTAAAGCACTTCATCATCTGGCTTCACCCACTGTGCCAAGTGCGGCATCTCGGTATCCACAACCAAGAAGTAAAAATCAACTTGATCAAGTCCATGGATCTGCTTGAGCCCATAAGCGTACCAAGCTGCCTGACGATCGTACTTCAAAGAAAAGAACTTGGAGTCAAACCGCATGATGTCACTGGTCGTCTTTAGGTCAACAATGGCTGGCTTGCCTTTGATTTCAGTGATGAGATCTGGCCTGCCCTTACACTGCATCCCGCCGCGCTCCCAAAACATCGAGCCTTCGATGATCTTCTTTGCCGTAACCATGCCAAGCAGTGGCTTTGCAGCTTCAGTCGCGCCCTCAATGCGAGCAACCTCTTCAGCGTTCATCACAAACTTTCCTTGGTTGTCGTAACAAAAGGCTTCCCACTCGGCCTTTCCGGCGTTAGTGCGACGATTCACCTCTGGTGCCTGCACATAATCTACGCGTTCCTCTAGCAGGAGCGAGTGAATGCAGGTGCCAATCTCCATATCCCGGCTTGCCTTCCACTCCTGAGTTCCGCGCCACTTGTAGTACGCAGGACACACGCTGAAGCTATCAAGTTGATGTTTAGAAAGCCCTTCCAGCTTTCTGTACTGGCTCATCTCTAGGTCTAGTATCAGTTCGTTTTTCATTTTACTTTGTATGATTTGTTTACTTGCAATGCTCCGCATCCAATGACATGCCCGACGCTGTTGCGGATCAGCTTACTCGGTGACGCTAAGTCTCCTCGCTCTGGCAAGGCCTCTCGCACATGCGATGGCACGATGTAAATTACATTTCGTTTTGATTCAGGCAAGTTAGAAACTCCAGCATGTTCGGAAACCATCATTGGCACTCCTTCCATGATATCCACCTGCATGAGGTGTCCGTGACTGCGTGCTGCCATTCCTGAAGGCTCTACGTCTCCGTAGCCTGTGATGTGTATTGTGTGTGGTGTTAGGTTAATCAGTTTCATTGTTTATTATATTTGCTATTACGCTTAGTACCCAAGTGGTTTTGCCGCTCTTGGTCTCGCCGCCTACGACGATCAGGTCAGTCTCACGCATGGGTGTGAGATTGTCAATTTCAGGGAAGCCAGTCTTGATCAGTGTACTCCCATCATCGCCTACCTCGTAGCGGTTGGTTGCCTCCATTAATTGATCGCGAGTGTCCAGCACCTTTGGAGGAGCAATTTCATTTTGAACTCCTTCAGAAACTGCCACTAGCCCAGTAAGAAACTCATTCAAGTCTCCTCCTCGCACCTCAGTTTGAGCGTTGTGCAATACTATTTGCATGGTCCTACGCTTCGCTGCGGTGCGAGTTAGATCGATGAACTCTTGCGCAAGTGATAGAATCGGACAGGCTGTGTACAACTCGCTTAACTGATAAAACTCCAGATGAGTCTCCATTCTGACAATCTCGTAGATGACACGGATGTCGGTTGACTTGCCTTGAGCTGCCTGCTGCAAAGTTACTTCTGCAACTTTTTTAAGTTGGATATCAAAGATATCAGCAACATTAAATGCAGCCTCCGTAATCTTTAGAAGTGCTTCATCTGGGTTGTTGAGGATGATACTCACCAGCCCCTTCTCTGCCTCCTCTGCTCGGCAGAACTCTAGATCGAGTGATTGGTTACCAGCCTTGGGTTTGCGCATTTGTACTACTCAGTAAATTGTCTGCTTTTTGGTGAACGCGAACTGGCATCGCGGCTATCTTGCGAGCTTCCTCCTCGCGGAACTTGCGCCCCCGCTTAAGCCACCCCGAAAGATACTTGCCTGTGCCTGTCTCGGTTTTGATTTTGTGTGGGTTTGTGATGAGCCAATTCTGCGCTTCACGGTACTCCTCAAGTACGATTTGAAGGCCGTAAGTTGCGATATGGTTTTTCACAAGTTGAGCAGGAGGGTTGTACTTGCCGCCTTTGCAGGGAAACTCAAAATGAAACGCACCACCCTGCTCGGGTTCCCCCTTTTCCCCATCTTCCTTCCTTTCCCCCACACCCCCTATCCTACCATCTTCCCCCTTTTCCCCTTCCCCCTGCTTAAATCTTTCGAGAATTTCAGGGCAAGTATCCTCAATCATTGACTCCACCGAGGCGTACCGTTTTCCCGTAGGCTCAAGATCTTTGTTCGAAGGAAAAGTTGCTGAGGTTTTGTACTTCATTATTGCCCTATCAAGCTCCTTGGCGACAACTCTGGGATCGACAAGACTCCCGCCAAAAGTTTCAGCAAGCTTTTTTTGATAGGCGTCAACAAGATCCTGCGCAGACTGCACAGGCGTTGGCTCATCGAACATGCGGACCACCTCGTCCTGCGATTCTGCGGGCACTTCTGCTGGGGTTTCGGGTTCCGGCTGATAAGGTACAGCGGTCTCAATGGAAGCTGGCTTAGAATCGTCGATTGGAATATCGAGTTCGATCTTGGTGCCGCCTGCGGTTGTGATGCGAAGTTTAATCATTGGATTCTGCCTCCATGTCTGCCTTAACGAGTACGGCAATTTCAACCAGCTTCTCGCGGACATCTTCAAGTTTGTTGGACTTGATCGCGTTTCGAATGAGCTTCATCTCCGTGATCCCTTGCTCTTCGGCTCCTTGCAATACGCTGACGAACACACCGTAAGTCAGTGCCATAACCTCCATGAGCATCACATCTCCCTTTGGAGTTGCTAGCCCAATCCTGCCATCGTCGTGCCGGGTAATAAGCACCGCAGCCGCTACGTCATTTCCGATTTCTACTAAGTGTCTTTGTTTTTCCATTGTTTTTGTTTGTTAAGTTGCGCGTTGCCGCAGTCGCGCCCCTGCTAAAATATAAAGTATACTACGAAGAACTTTTTAGCCCATCCATGCCTTCACGAAGCAACTTAAAAAAAGTGTCAACATTCATTGTGACAAGCCAAGGTGTCCGATTCTTTTTATGTGCAACAATCCAAGGTTTTCCAGCACTATCTCGCGCAGCTTGCTCGGTAGCACCAGTTAAATTGAGCGACTCCACGCACTTGACTTCCATGTGAAGATTTAAGTCCTCACACAACACGTCAGGCGAATCTGTTCCACCTGCATACTGTTGGCCCCGACGGGCAGTGAAGCCCTCCTCGCGGAGGACATCACGCCACAGTCGTTCGCCCCTACACCCCTTCGCTCGGCTGTTGATCTTTTTTGGCATTCGCTTGATATTTAGCGATGTCGTCTGATTTAAACCTAAGAGTACGAGGGCCGTATCTGAAGTGAGGGAGTTTGTTTTCGCGAGCCATCTTAAGGACAACTTGCGTACTTAATCCTAATATGAGGCTTACCTCTGCTGTTTTGATTAAACGTTCCATATTTTACCAGCCCAATTCGTCTTCGTCGTCTTTCTTCACTGGAGCAGGAGCAACTTCTTTCTTGTCAGAAGTAGGGAACTGCCGGGCCATGCCCGCGCGTTCTGCGCTGATGTACAGCGAAGACGCAATAGCCTGAAGGTGATCTGGAGTGATCACCTCAACCTGCTTGGCAACCCACTGCGCTGCATTGATGGCCTCAACCATCAACTGGGCATTCTGGAAGATGAACGCCTTTGGAGCAACTGCTGGAGTATAAGGAGCAACTCCACTACCGCCGCTTGGCCCCGGAATCGGACTCTTGCTGCCTCCGCCTGCCTCAAGTTCAGCGTCATTGAAGATCTGGCCTGACTTGCCCAGCTTAAGTTCATTGCGCTTGTTGTAGTCGCTGTAGACTACATTCAGGCCATCAAGGCCTTTCTTGGTTGCTGTGGAGCGCACCGTGATGCGCTGTCCTCTGTAGTCGCTAAGGTCAACATCTGACCAAGCTGCCAACCGGGTTTCGCCTGTTTGATCGAATACAACAAGGTTGTATGGTGCCTTTGGAGTCTTGGGAGGATACACAGCCTTTACGCCAAGCACTAGTTCTGCAATTGCAGTGTTTGGAGCAAGCCCCTCGATATCTTTGATTTGTGTCATTGTACTTTGTTTTATTTCCGCCTTCACCATGAAGACGATGCCTCAAGCTACACGCTCAAGTTTGGCGTGCAACTGTTTTTTCTTTTATCTTCTATCAACAGAGTAATTATCTGCGTTTTGCAGACTTTGCCTGTTGTTGACGTGCAGCTTGTTTTTGCACTGAGTAAGCAATGGCGACTGCCTGCTTCTGCGGTTTACCTGCGCCAAGTTCCTGCCGGAGGTTGTGTGTGAAGGCTTTATCGGACGCTGACTTTACGAGTGGCATATTTATTGGATAGTTTAAGGGCTGACTCAAGGTTGTCTGTGACTCCAACAAGTCCAGCTCCAGTGTAATATACACGGTACTTCTTTGATGGAGTAAAGATGATTCTAGCTCCATTTGGTATGCGGGGATCTGAGATGGGCTGCATCTGCTCCACATTGGCAGCTTCTTCTTGGGCTCGCATTTCCCTAGCTTCGGAGCGCATGGCCTCCCTGTCGCGCATGGCCGTCTGCTCATCTGCTAATCTGTTCTGCTCCCTAAGTGCCTGTGCCTCCGTGCTTGCGACTTCAGCATCCCTAGCCTCTAGAAGGGATTTCATTTCCATTGCACGCTCAACTGTACGTTGTCTGCGAGCTGTTGCTTCAAGTATCTCGCCATCCCTCATGCGCTGGAAATTGCCAGCTAAGGCCGCATTTTGAGCAGCGTCATCTTGAGCCAAGAAGTCCTTAACATAGTCATCATAAGACTGATCCTGCTCTTTAAGAAGTTTCTCCATGGACTTAGATCGCTCCTTGCGGGCAAGATTCCGGTACTTCTCCATTGTCCTATCTGCTGCCTGCTCTTTCTTCTCCGCCTCAATGTAGTTGCGCTCGTTGTCATCGCGAATCATCTTCTGAATGCGATTGGTTGTGGCGTCATATTCTGCCTGACCTTTGCGCTTTGCGGCTTCAAGCTCCGCCTGCTGTGCGCGTTCCTGCCGCTGCTTTACCTTGGCGTCTTCTTCTTCCTTTCTTTTGACTGCCTTGGCTTGAGCTTCAAGCTCCGCATTCTTCTCGCGGTCAATTCGATCAAGTTCCTTTTGTTTCCTAGCCTTCTCTGCAAGGTGCCTTCTGACTTTACTTAGAGAGACTGTGCCGTTGTTGTTTAGCAACTTGAGGGTAATCGCTTCATCTTTTGACATTCCCTCGTAAGTTACCGGAGACTCTTCTTCTGCTGGCAACTCAACTTCCGGCGCTTTTTCCGTTTCAATAATCTCAGGCTTTCTCCCGCGCACAGCATCCGCTACAAATAGGGCGGCTTCTTCCCTTGCCTCGGTAGTTGATTTGCCCTGCCGCTGATTGAGGGTAACGAGAATCTTGTTCAGTTCTCCAATCTCAAGATGCCCATCCCGATAAAGGCGTGCTGCCTTGTCGGATAAAGCTCGAATGGAGTTTGTGGGATCTTTGAAAGCATTATCAGTGGATTCAATTGCATCCTTCTTGCGGCGCGGAGCCATCATGGCCTCCGTGTCCGGCTGCTCAGGGGGAGGGTTCTTGGTTACCTCTTTGTTCGTCCTGCTGTTGGCGAAGTCTTGCGCTTCCTCGACGCTATCATGGATGCTCTTGTTCTCGCCATCAAACAAGGTCACCTTGCCGTTTGGCTTTACGATGATGCGTTTGCCATTAACTGCGTCGGTAATAACTTGCGAGTCACCTAGCTTTTCGTTGATTGTGCGTCCGGGGCTAAAGTTGGCACGGACAAGATTGGTCACCTTGTATGGGTTGTAGCGGATTGCAAAGGGGGCATTATTGATTGCAAAGTCAGAAAGCCCAAGCACACGGTCAGCTCGAATCTGAAGCAATGACACAGAGTCACGCGCCATCTTGACGGCCTTCATAGCCTGAGCTTCAGTCCCACCAAGAGGAACAACTCGCTGGCGCACCCCTTTACCCTCAAGCCCCCTGTTCATTTCAGCGTGAGTGATGTCGCCCCTGCGATACTTTGTCACAACAGATGCTCCCGCGCTGCCAACCATATTGGAGTTGAATGTATGCAGATTTTCAAATTTACCTGCATCTTCTGCTGCAAATTTAGTTGAGCGATTTTGAATATTAAGCGCAGTACTGATTACGTCCCGCATGGTTTCTGAAAAGCCATTAAGTTCAGATGCCGGGATTGGATTCTCGCTGGAGTAGTTATCAAAATAGCGTTGCATGTACGGCAGGAACTCCTGCATTGAGTCGATGCCCTTTGTACGAAACTCTTCCCTGACTGCGCGCACTTTCTTGGAGGCACGCTTGGCGTAATCCCATACACGGGTTACATCTAAACCAGAAACAGTAAGGCCACCCTTTGGTGCCTGTTGATATGAAATAGGAAGGAAAGCGCGATTTCCGCGCCCGTAATACACAAGGCTCCTGTCTCCTTTGTGTCTGCCAATATCAGAAATGGCATCAAGCATAACAATCTGACCAGCCTGCATTGACCTGTTAATTTGCTTGTGAACTTTAGCCTGCTCTGCGGTAAGTCGACCTTTTTCTGCCTCGAAATCAAAGAAGGCTTCTGGCATATTTTGCGTAAAGATAAGCGTATCTTTTCCAGACTTCATGTTGGATATGTTTCCTTGAAACGCGCCATCATACTTGAGGCGATCAGTCACAAGAACAACATTGTCTACAGGAGAGTTGGTGTTTAACCATTCAGCCGCTTCTTTAAATGCAGCATTGTGGATCTTCTTTTTTTCGGCCTGCGTTGTTTGTCTTCCGTCAATCATGTCCTCGTAGGACACAAACGGTTTCTCTGAGCGAACATCAAAGTAGTAAGTGCCAGAGGTCGTGTTCTCGGCAGGGATCTCCTTGCGCCCCTCGGAAGCAGCCTCTAAGTATCTATCCACCATCCGCTCAAGAGTTGGGTTAATTACCCGCTTACCCTTCTCGTTAAAGAAATGCCCGGTGATAGGATCTTTTGTTGCGCCAAGCTTTGAGGCATCAAATGAAGATAAAAGGTTGCCCATGGTCTTGTCCCAAAGACTGTCCCAAAGGTTGCGGATATTGCCTTCCATCAAGTTTGGTACATTCACCCCAGCTAGCTTTGCTCTCGCGTAGTTTGCCCCGTATTCGTTGAGGATAGGAGCAAGGATGTCAGCCTTGATGTTTGGCATCATTTCTGGGTCGGTAGCCACACGCTGAATCAAAGAGCGAAACTCTGCCGCTTTTGCTTTTCCAGATTGCGTGCCGTTTTTCTCAAGAAGGTCAATGTACCTATCAGCAAACCCTTGAAGGTCGCCAACCATTTGCTCTCCTCTTGCTTTGCTTGTTGCAGACCTTCTTGGGGCAAATGCGGCATCTGTAGTAGCTGGAGCTGCCTCTGGGGCAGTTGCTTCCCTAAGCCCAAAGTTAATATTGCGCCCAATCTCATTAATAACTGAGTCGCTTACCATTCCATGGAATACCTCCTCAATAGCAGTGCCGGGACTTAACGCTAATGCGTCAAGAACAACTGTACTCCTGCCATCTGGCCCATTAAAGAACTGAAGGCCCTCTGCTCCTCCAATGCCAGCCGCTTCAAGGGTTGCCAATGTGTCCGCAGATCCATCATGGAAATACACAGAGTTGCCAGACCTCTCGTGAGCTTGAGTAAGCGACAAGATGAACCCCTTTTGCTCGGGAGTAAGATCTTCGCGGTTAAACAGGGCAACCCTACCATCTAGGTCGTTTATGGGAATTTGCTGGCCATTAACTTCGATTGCCGACTGTGGCTGTCTGCCCCGAATGTCGTTGTCAAAGTATTCAGCAAGTCTCCGCACCTTTGCGTCTTTAACTGCCCCCAGTGCCCCTACTGCTCCGAATGGAACTCCGGCTCCAGCTCCACTTGCAAAGCCTTCCATGAAGCCATGGATAGGATCATCTTGCGCGGCACTTGCCTGCATCATGCCAAGTGTCCCCATGAACATGCCTGTGTCGAATGCGGAAGAAGCTATGTGCTTCATCCCATCAAAGAATGCTTCTGGAGGAGCTATCCTAGCAGCAGCCCTTGCTCCGGCTCGCACAATGTCCGATGAGGTTGTTTCCGCAACTTCTCGCAACGCCCCTCGCACAGGCGCTCCTTCCGCCATAGCTCCAGCAACAGCTCCGCCGATTTCGCCAATTGGGCGCAAAAGATACTTCCCTGCAATTGCTCCAGCAGTTAACGCTCCGCCAGTTTGGTATACATCAAGCGCAAGTGCTGCGCCTCTGTTGGCTATAAACCTTGCCCCTGTTGTTTGTGCGTTTTGTGCAGCAAGACCAACCACATTGTCTAGCCCATTTATGATCATCTTTGTGCCGTAATCCAACGCCTTGCCAGTGTACTCAACTGCACCAAATGCAAGTTTAGGCAAGATCTCTCCGGCAATTACCTTTGGGAGAACATTTCTAGCAATAGCGTTTGCGGCCACTCCCGCCCCTAGCTTTTCTGCAACTCCAAGAGGAGGAATAAGAAGGCTTGCGTCCAAGAAGTTTGACATCGAGTTGATGTCTGCAATGTCTTCTTTTGTTGGAGCTGTTAAGTTAGATGGAGCTATCCCTTCCGTGATCAGCTCGCCAGCAGCTCGGCGCTGCATTGTGTCTACGAAGTTGTTTTGTTGCTGATAAAGCAAATACTCGATCTCGTCAGTTGTATCTGTGTCGATAGGCAAAAGGGTTTTTGTGGCAAACCCAGCAGCCATCTTGCCTAACTGAAACAATCTCTCAGTTCCCTGTAATCCAGCCTCAACTGAATTCCAAGTATTTCGCGCCTGCTTCCTGATGTCTGGGCTAGTATCAAGTAGACTTACAGCAGTCTGCCCTGCCCCCTTGATTACCGCCTTGGCGGAATCAACAGCAAGGTCAAAGTAATTCATGTCTATGTCCGTGCCTTGGAATTTCTCTTTGGCGTTCTTCCACTCTTTAAAATCCTCAAACGACATATTCTTTCGATACTCAGGATCGAGCATCTGTTGAATATGAGTGTCAGCAGCATCTCTTTGATTGTTTGCGTAAATATCCGCAATGGCCTCCTCAACTGGCACGCTCTTTGGATACGATACCGTTGCGACGTTTCCATCGTCATCAAATCTAGTTGGCAAAGCTATGGAGTACCCATCAGACTCTGGATCAACTGGAAGCTGCTTGATTAGAATTGGAGATGCCATGTTTTATCTAAGCTCTTGAGATTGCTGTCCCATTTGAGGCCAAACACTACTTGCAGCAGCGGACGATGGTATACCCATTTGAGTTCTGATTAATGGCGCGGGTTGCTGTGGCATACCTTGTTGCCCCTGCTGTTGTTGCGGAGTGCCTTGAACTGCACGCAAATGACTGTCTCTAATAGATTTAAATATGTTTTTATCTGCGCCGCTAACTGATTCTGGGAGTTCACCCAAAAGCAATGCATTGGCAGCCTTTTCGCCTATTTGTTTTCTGTAAGCAGCAGCAGTGGCATTTTGACCCTTTGCGGCGGCAGCGTAAACCCTTTCGGCTTTATCTAAAAAGTCCTTTGGTTGCTTGCCAAAAAGATCTCTAAAGTCTTTCTGTGATCCAAGCTTAAACCAGTCATTTACATTAATCCCCTGACCCCAAATAGTCTGCAACTCAGGCATCAACCTTCTTGCCTCGGCTTCCTGTACGGCATCAGACTGGCCAGTACCAAGCGACTGCATGATCTTTGGAATGTTAACCATCAACTGAGCCATGACTTCGCTTTCCTTTTTGCCATCAGCAATCATCTTTCTAACGTCTTTAATTTGCTCCCCAAGGAATGCAATACTGTCGCGAGTTTGATGGTACCCAGCTCGACTGGTGTATGTTTGAGCACTCTTAAATGCGGGGCCTTCTTCAATTGGCTTGAGAGTGCGCCTTTGCTCGGCCTGTCTAGTGTAAAACTTTACAAACTTATCTGCCTCATCAATCCCTGATTGTTTTGCAACTTGATTGGAGGCCTCCATTATCTTGGCCATATTTCTGTCGTACACAGCCTGCTGTCTATCATACTCAAGTTGATGAGCTTGTCCAACTTCTCCCTTGCTCACCAAATATTCATACTGCTCTTTTGGGGTCTTGAAAACTTGAGGCTGTTTAATGTTTGATACCTGAACAAAATCAGGCTGCTTGTCCTGCTGCTCGGCAGGTTGAACGACCTCAACTTTTGGTGGCTCGGCCATTGTCCCTCCAAGAAACTGAACCCTTGACGGGCTTGTTCTAGGATTGCCATCAGACCCTCCACTTTGCTGGAATTGCGCTGGCGCAGCAGCCGGGCTGTCAGATAAGGCCTTGGCATCCTTCATTGCTGCAATCTCATCTTGAGTCAATGGGACAACTTTTCTTGGAGAGGCCTGTGCATACATAGCCTCTTGCTCTGGAGTCAGCGGATAGCCCATTCTATCATCGGTGGCATACACCCTTCTATTTGGCCCCATAGCCTCTTCAGGCCATCCTGTAAACGGCTCTTTTCCCTGCTCAGAACGAATGCGATTGACTGTATCAAGGTACTCCTGCCCAACAGTCATCTTCTTTTGTTGTTGTGCCTGAAGCTCGGCGGCAACCGCCTCATCCTGCTTCATCTTTTCAAGTCTGTTTATCTCAGACTGCGCATTCATGTAATCACCGTAGTTGATTCCATTTTGCAGCTGGTCCGGCAAAAAGCCCTTAATTGAATCTAGGATTGAAGCCATAAAATTATCTCTCTAATTCCAAGAAAGTACCACCCCCTCCGCCGCCTGCTCGCATCATTGCCTGTTCGCCCCTTAGCTTCTGCAATTTCATCTGCCTTTCAAAGTCTACACTGCCAGTAGAGAACTTAGACAACATCGGTATTGCTGTTTGCAAGAACTTTGCCCCATCAATTGTGCCTAGTGTGTCTTTGTACTTCAAGATGGCATCAGTCTGCTGTTGATCCACGCCGGGGAAAAGCGCACTGCGAACTGCTGGATCTTTCAAGGTAGATTCCAGAACACGGCTACTTTTGTTAGCTCCCTGTACTTCCTGCATGTACGAGCCAAGCGCACCCATAGCGGCATCGCCGACGTCCATGTTGCCTCCACTGCCACCTCTTGAGAGTCCGCCTCCTGCCATACCTCCACCGCCACTAGTCAACATACTTGTTCCGATTTGGCCAAGCATACCACCAGCAGTATTTAATCCACCAGCAAAGCCACCTGCGCCAGTAGCAGCAGTTTTTGCTCCAGTAAACGCGCTCAATGCTCCCTGTCCAAACGTAGACAGGCCAGACATGAATCCACCGCCAGCCGCTCCTGCACCTGCCGCTCCGGCTGCACCTGCACCAGTTGCCGCTGCTGTGCCAGCTCCGGCTGCTGCTGCCGTTCCTGCTGCTCCTGCTCCTGCTGCTCCTGCTGCTCCTCCTGCTGCTGCTGCTCCACCCGCGACTCCTGCTGCTGCTGGGGCTGCTGCTAGTGCAGCGCCACCAGTTGCAAGTGCAGCCGCGCCAAGGATGACGCCCATTACGATCTTCTTCTTCTTTTCTTCTTTTTTGCGGCGTTCTTCTTCTTCTCGCTTGTAGTCAAGTTCAGCCTGAGCGCCACCCATTCTTGAGTACGCACTAGCAATTTGATTGGCCGTTTCCTGCGGAAAGTAGTTTTGCCGATTAGCTTCTGAGAATCCTTGCATATAAATAACAGGTTAAACAACTTCGCCGTTTTCGCGGATGAACGGAACATCCTCGCCAAGTAAATTGAATATTTTCATCCAAAATGTCTGAACTGGCTTAAATAGCCAGCCGTGTTTGTTCTGGCCGTAGTGCCACTTGGCATACGACACAGCCGGATCTGCAAACAGTTTAGACACGGCAAACTTAAACAATTTAGACTTGCGCATCAAGGGAACAAATACCTCAGCCAGCTTGTAGTATCCGCGACGATTGCGTGGCGTGACATGCTCATCTCTGTAGCGTCGAACAACCTCATCCATCACGCCATTGCCGTATCGGGCTTCTAGCATGATAAAGCAGCATAGGCCTCCTCCTCCTCCTCCTCCTGAAGGCTGACTTGCCCTTCCTTGTAGGTATGAGGCAGCAAAGTTTGCTTGGTTGCTATACTGACTCATCGTGTTTTGATAAGGCAGCATGTTCAGCCCGGTAATCACAGGATTAGTCGGGTTGGCAATATTGAGTCCAGCTTGAGCGTACTGATTCTGCGCTTGGTTAGCGGATGTACCGTAGGCTCCTTGAGTTGGAGGCACGTTAAAGTACGCAGCCATTGCTGGAGCCAAGGCCTGCTGTTGCGTGCCAAGTGTGCTTGCTGCGATCTGTGCCTGATTTGCTTGCAGTGTATTTGCAGCCTGAATCCTGCCACTCTCAGCTTCTCCTCTAGCAAGAGCTTGATTGAACTGCTGGCCTTGGATTGTGGCAGCTTGTTGCTCCCTTGTCGCAGCTTGTCCAAATTGTTGCGCCTGCGTACTGAGGCCAAGTTGTTCTTTGCCTAAAGCCTGCTGGTATTGCTGCCCCTGAACTGCGGCCTGTTGCTGCTCTTTAGTTGCAGCCTGACCAAACTGCTGCGCCTGAGTTGACAGTCCAAGCTGCTCTTGACCCAGTGCCTGCTGATACTGCTGTGACTGAAGGCCAAGGCCAAACTGCTGCAATCCGAGCCGCTGCTGGTACTCTTGAGCTTGAGCAGTTCTCTGTAAGTCTTCCTGAGCCATGCCTTGCCCAAACATCTGAGCTTGTGCTCCAAGTCCGTACTGCTCGGCTCCAACCTGTCTGGCGTATGTCTGCGCTAAAGCTGGCTGATACAGGCCGGAAATGGTTCCCATAGCCTGCTGTGCGGCAGCTTGACGTTCGCGATATCTTCGTTCTGAAAGCTCTTCGCGACCCAACACTTCCGATGTAATTGCTTGTGGCCCAAGTGCCATACCTCTGTCAGCGTAAGCCTGACGAGCAGCCTGGGTTGCCATTCGCTCTTGCTCTGGAGTTAGCGATCTTCCAAGGGATAGGTCCAAGTTGATTTGCTGCCCAAGACGCCGCGCTCCCTCTTCAACTCCAGGCATTGTGCCCATGTATTGAGACACAAGGTTTTGGTCAATATTACCAAGAGCAGATTGTAGCTCAGGGCCAACAACACTTGAAGTGTATTCGCCGGGCCTGTATGCCTGCATCCCGCCAAGGGACATGTCTGCGGTTGGACCTGCAACTTGAGACAAGTATTGACCAGAGACTGGACCTTGCACTTGACCTAACTCTTGTCCGTAAACTGGGCCTTGAACTTGTGCAAGTTCTTGTCCGGCTGTTGGCCCCTGAATTTGCCCTAACTCTTGGCCGTAAGTTGGCCCACCAACCTGCTGCTCAAACGCAGTAAGCTGTGGTGCCTGTGTGGCCCTTTGTGCCATCTGTGAGCCAAGCTGTCCAAGCGACTGCAGAGTCTGCTCTGCGCCCGGCATTTGAGATAAATACTGCTCGCTGTACTGCGGCATCAACTCTTGGTACTGCCCAAGCTTGCCACGCTGGACAGCTTGATTAAAGAGTGTGTCTGCTCTTGCAGCTAGTTCAGCAGTAGGAATGTTGGCAAACTGAGCGTCGTATTGAGCGAGCGTCTGCTGTTCTGCTGCGGTAAGTTCGGGCTTGCTGCGAAGTGCGCTAACTTCAGGCGTGTCTGTAGCAGCCTGAATATTCTTGATCAT
>Ga0181343_1000331_pt1 | contig 21884 bp, 24 predicted proteins | sample Su13VDMLBSD_FD_130110 | JGI IMG/M metagenome (GOLD analysis project Ga0181343, IMG submission 130110) | Freshwater viral communities from Lake Michigan, USA - Su13.VD.MLB.S.D | ecosystem: Environmental > Aquatic > Freshwater > Lake | place: USA: Michigan | collected 2013-07-15 | reverse complement strand
CGGCCAGCAGGAGCAAGCGCTCCGCCTAATACAGCACCGCCAATTAAGCTTTCCCAGTATTCGTTACGTGCTTGTTCGTCATCAAGTTTTAAACCGGCTTGTAAGCGCTCAAGGAACTGCTGTGCAACCTCAGTTGTACTTTCTGCGCCAACAGCTTTACCAGTAGCTTTGGCGTAGTCGCCCAGCATCTTGGACATGCCCTGCTTGGCAATCTGTTCAGCCGCGTCTTGGGATACTTCTTTACCTGCCGCACCAAAGATGCCGCGAATAGCGGGGAACATTTTGAAAGACAGCAAGTCTAATGCACCGGCCACAGAACCTGCGCCAGCAGCGGCGGCTAAGTTTGTTTGCTCAAGAGGCGTGCCTTCCTCAGTCTGCCGTTTCAAAAACTGGCCAGTAAACTGAGCACCTGATGCCAATGCGCCAAGACCGCCCGCAACAATAGCAGGAGCACCGCCAAGCGTAGCCGCACCGCCTGCAATCAATGGAGCCGCAACATAGGGGATTGATCCGCCAAGCAACTCTGTAAATTTAGTAAGTGGGTCTCCTGACCAACCTTTTTCTGTGGGCTTAAACGTACGCTGTTGGTACGCTTCTTCTTCCGCCATGATCTGCTTGGCGCGCTCGGTGTCTATAGCGCCTGTACGGCCAGCAAGCGCGGCCCCTGCGCTTTTTAAACCAGAGATACCGGCTTTGACGGCAGGAACAAAACCTTCTTCGGGCGGCGCTTCTTTGGGTTGGGAAGCTAAATACTCTTTAAGGGTGGCAATCAGTTGTGCATCTGTTGCCCCAGCAGGCCCCTCTATTTCGTGAATGCGCCCGTTTGGGCCTTCGATTTTATAGATTGGCATGCCATGTCCTTAAATTAAATTGTTAACGTATCACCTTAAAACCAGTGGTATCTACGGCACCCCCGCCCCCGGAAGTACCCACTAATTTTGCCAGTTCTGGATTTAATTGCAAGGTTTTTTTCCATTCTGCTTCAAATGCAGTTTGCAAATCTTCAGGCGTGCCGTACTTGTTGGCTTTCATGACCTGTTCCATTACGTTCTTACGAGCCTGCTCAATAGCACCAGACCCTTTAATAGAATTTATGTAGTCTTTGTTGTCTGCTGACCGTCTGTCAGCCGAATACATAGTAGCGCGAGCGCCAATATTTGCCACATTTTCCTGCACAGCGCCAGTGAACATTGTCTTGGCATCTTCGCGCTTCATGCCGTAACGGGTAACAGCAAAGTCTGTAAGGCTCTTGAGTCCTGCGTTTGCTGCTTTGTCTACGTCAGCAGTGGCTTTCCTGATCTCTGAGTTGTTCATGCTCGTTTGGTTAAAACGCACATCTTCCAGACGACCATACGCGTCATCCAGTTTGTCTTTAGCGTCCGCAATCTTGTCCATGCTTTTACGATAAGCGGCAGTACCTACCATAGCACCCTGACCAATATTGGCAAACGCATTTGCAGACCCACCGGCCATCATGGCCAGACCTGCTTCAAGCAACGCCAAACCACCAGCTTGGCCTTCTTCTTTGGCAATACGCTCTTCTTTACCTTTTAGCTTGGCTTCGCGTTCTTTGCCGTAAGTGCCTTGCGCGGCAAGGTCGGCTTTAAGCTGGTTCAGTTGTCTTTGGGCGGCGGACGTTTCTGATTCGCCTTGCTCACGTATGCGTTGAGCAATCTCATTTAGCTCAGTGTCACGTACGTTCTCTTTGCCTGCAAACTGCTCGTACATGGCTTTGATGCCTTGCGCGCCACCCATGCTAGTTTGAGGGCGTTGAGGGGCTGAAGCTGCCGGCTTTTCTGCAGGTTTTTCTGGTGGTACTTGAGGCGATGATGGGATATTTGCCGCTGGCGCAGAAGCAACGGGTGCTACTGCTGGAGTTTTTTGACTAGCAGGAAATGCAGGTGCAACAGGCGCAACAGGGGCAGCTTGTTTCTCAGGAGATAGCAACTGACTTAGTACTTTAGGGGCGGCATTACCAAATTTACTAGACACCGCTTGCTCAAGTTGTTTGCGCAAATCTTCCTTAACTTGCATGTATTGGGCAATAGCTGTTTGATCGCCAGACCTAGCTGCTGCAATAAATTGCTGTTCAGCAGTCTTAAACTGTTGTGCAAGAGGGTTTAGCTCTGCAATATTAGCTTCTTCAATTTGCTGAATGCTTGATTTAACCAGTCCGGTATCTGCGTATTTTTGTACTGCACCGCCACCAGACATACGAACCACAGGCTCGCTACGCTGGGCAAAGTCGTACATGCCGCCTTGAGCCATGCCGTTTCTTTTGGGGACATCGTCGCCGTCGCCGTAACCGGCAATACCGCCATCAGCCATATACTGCATATTGGGCGCTGGAATCTGTGCAATCCCTTGGTCTTCTGGTAAACCGCCAGCGGCCATACCTGTCGTCACAGGGCCGCCATAGCCAGTCTGCAAAGGCACGCCAGCGCCCGTCATAACAGGTGCAGGAGCCATACCCGCAATGTTCTGATCCGCTACTGTCGGTTGCTGGCCTGCATTTTGACCTTGCGCAGCTAGACGCAACGCTTTGCGTCGATTTGATTCTGCGGTGGCAAGAGACAGAATGTACGGGTCATTTTTGTGCATCCGCGCATAGTTTTGCAACGCAGAGTCAGGTTGCAGTTTTGCCAATGTCTGCGTAATCAAATCAACGTTTGGAACGCTGCCGCCAGTGGGTAGTTGTGTAAAAGCCATGTTCTTCAACCCATGTTATGAATAGCTAATTCTGCCAGACCAGCAGGACGCTCGTTAACCGCGCCGCCTTTAGCAAACAGTTTACTAGCGCCCAAAGCGGCTGTACCAAGACCAGCTACCTGAGACAGTGCAGAGGGCGCTTGCTGATAAATCGTACTAGACTGCTGAGTTAACGGTAACCCACGGAGCATGTCAGACATGAAGCCCAACTGCTTGTACGGGTAGTTCTGGTAGTTCTGGAAATCCTGCATCTGATTGTTCAGGATGTTCTGCGTTTGTTGCTGTTGCATGCCACCATACTGACCTTGCAGTTGGTTGATGCCCATCATCTGGTTGTAAGACGTATTGCCCAAGTTACCCAGTTGGCCTGCACCTGTCAGCGCTGTCTGCAAACCTTGAAGTCCAAGACCCGCACCGTATTGGCGTGACTGTTCGGCTAATTGTTGTGCCTGCATTAACTGCTGCTGGTTGGCCAACTGTGCCTGTAAATCCTGGCCCGCGCCAAATTGTTGTACACCCAGCTTGGCTTGCAAGTTTTGACCGCTTAAACCATATTCGGTCTGCTGGTTAGCCAGTGCCGCTTGCAGTGCTTGCTGTGCGTTTAGTCCTTGCGTTTGCAAGTGCGCTGCTTGGTTTTGTACGTTGGCTTGTTGAGCCGCGCTCAGGTTAGCCAGTGCCGTTTGCAGTCCTGTTTGGGTGGCAAGCTGTTGGGTGCCCAACATTGCTGACAGGTTTTGCGATCCTGTTTGCAGATTGGCTTGTTGGTTGGCTAACTGCGCTTGCATTCTGGCAGCTTGTTCTTGGTTGAACTGTTGCTGGCCTTGGGTAAACGCCGCTTGCTGGCCTTGTGCAAAGATGTCGCCTTGCTGACGAGCCAAGTTGCCACGCATCTGACCCCGCATGAGGTAGTCACCACTGCCACCAAAAGCACCACTACGGGCTGCTTGGGCTTGCTGACCTTGACTTGCAATAGCCGCTTGACGGGCTGCATCTTGTTGCTGGCGCGCCACCACGTTCTGCATGTACGGCGACATGTACTGTTCTTGCGTGCCCTTGTCTGTAAAAGACTGTGTGCCAACTTGATTGGCCGGGCCTAACTGATACTGTTGCAGTTGTGGGTTGTAGTTAGTGCTAGCCGTCGCCATGGTTGGCGTGGACATGTTACTGCCTGAGACGCTAGATACCGGCCCTGCTTGGTAGTAGTTTAAGTTAGGGTTTTGTGCTGTGAATGCTGAAAAAGCGGCAGGGTTGTACGTGCCATAGTTCATGGCACTTTGGGAAGCTAACCGAGTAAGGTCTGATGCTTGCTGAATCTGAGGCGACGCCTGCATGTTCTGCGCACCCGCAAAGGCTTGCTGCTGCAAAGGTGTGAACTGCGCAACCTTGTCCCCCATGTACTGCATGTAGGGTTTGTTAACGTCGGCTACCGCCGAAGCTTGGCCCAGCATGTCTTCAACATACGACCTAGCGTAGTCTGGGATTGATACGTTTGAGTAATTCGTCTGGGTTGGGGTTGTTGTTTCGCCGGCCATGATCTGTCCTTATGCGGGAAGGTATTTGTCAGCGCGGCTATTGGCCGCTACTTTGTTTTTGCCTGTGGTCTTGCCGCGTGCACGTTGCACACGATCCATCATGGCGTAGAGTTTCTTGGCGCCTGCTTCTGTGGAGCCGTTACCCAGTTCAGACACAATGCGTGCAGGCACTACAAACTCACCATCGGCAAGGCGTGCGGGTTGTTGTTTCTGGCCAATCGTTGCAGGGATGCTGTCAGACACGCCATCACCGGGGCCTCTGAGCAGTCGGCCACCATCAGAGTAGCTACCCAAAGAACCAAGGCCACCGCCTACGGCGTAGCCAATTGCGCCCCCAGCAGCGTTACCGCCTGTGCTAGAAGAGTCTTGTTGCGCGCTAGCTGCAGCAGCTTTATCGTCAGCGGCTTTTTTATCTGCTGCGGCAGTAGTTTGTTTGGCTTTGGCCGCACGCCACTTAGCGGCTACTTGAGAAAGAGAAACGCCCGTAGCGTTAGCGATATCTTGAGGCGTCAAGTTGTTTGCAACAGCCCATGAGTAAGTTGCGTCGTCACCTTGGCCGGCATTTGTTTTGAAGTAGTTAAAGACTTCCGCTGGAGACATTTTGTAGTTCACACCGCCTGATGGGTCTTTGTATTCCGCTACATAGTCAGGATTGCGGTTGTATTTGCCAGTGGCTGCGTCGTATATGTACTGCCTGTTAGTGCTGGCTGGGTATCCAAGCGTAGCTTCCGCATACGGACGAGCAATCTCACCCACTTTGGACTTGGTTGGGTACGCGCCTTGACCCATGAGGTATTTGTACGCGGCCTGCGAGTCTCCAGTTTGTTGGTCAAACTTGGCGGTGTAGTACTCACTTTTGGCTTGGTCGGGGCTGATGTTACGAAGCGGTGCCGTTGTTTCTGGGGGCAGACCGAGCTTGTCCATGAAATTAGCGCGATCCAATGCGGTGGCTGTTGGATTTTGAATATTAAACTGGCTATACAAATCAAGCTTGGTTTTATCGGCGGCTGTTTTAGCAGCGGCTTCGTCAGCAATTTGTGTTTTAGCCAACGCCATAGGGCTGGTTGTACCAAACGGTGATACGCCGCCAAAGTCCACGATTGGGCCAGTCGTACCTGTACCCATTTCAGTGCCCGTACCAGTATATTTACCTTGGCCAAATACCGTGCCTACAGCAGGGGCTGTGCCAGATGTGCCTGTGTACGTACCATCAGTTGTGATGTTGGATTTAATATCAGCAGGTTTTGTAGTGGCAAGTGTGCTTTTGCCAACGGTTGTATTGTCTGTTTTATCTTGCTTAACGCTTGTGTCTGTTTTTAAGTCCACAATGCCGTTGCTTGTGACTTGACTTCCAATTTTGGCTGTTGCTGCATCTTTAGCGGCTTGTTCAGCTTGCAATCGTTTTTCCAAAGCTATAGATTCTGCGGTACTCATGCGAGGTATAACGGTGTACCCCATTTTCTTTTCGTACGATTGTTGCCACTCAGGAGTTTCTTCAAAACCTGCGGAACGCGCTAATTGTTTAACCGTAGAAGCGCCACCTAAAGCATCAAGCGCCGCAGTGGGGACGCCTTGTGTAGTAGAACGATACATCAACTCCAGTGCTTGTTCTGCAGGAGTTTTAAATTTGGTGGTTATATCTTTTGTGTAATTGCCGATGTAGTTGTTCATTGACAACTGCTTACCAGCGTCTGACTTCCAGTCAATAGCGCCGGGGGTTTTTGCCGCATAGTCATACAACTGTGTTGCATCGCCTGTATATCCAGCAGATTCAGCTAACTTCCTTACAGCAGCAGAGCCGCCCAGAGCATCCATTGCAGAAGTATTGACTCCGCCTAATGAAGACTGAAACATTAAATTCAAAGCTTGTTGTTGGGCAGTAGTCAATGCCGGCTTGGTAGCGGCAGCAGTAACAACAGGGGCAGCGGCAGCAGGAGTGTCGTACTTAGCCATAAGCGCCGCTAAACCCGCAGTATTGTTACCTGTAGCGTTTAAATAATCGTCTGCAATCTTTTTATAAACTTTTTCACCGCCAAGATTAGCGTAAATGTTGTTTAAGTTGGGTGCTGCAGCGGCGGCAGGAACAACGGGAGCCGCAACAGCGGCGGGGGCAGCAGGAGCCGTTGTGTATTTAGAGAAGATAGAAGGCAAGCCTGCCTCAGTGCCACCAGCTTTTATGTAATCAGCGGAAATCTTATCAAAGACTTCTTTACCTTTGGTTGGATCGCCGCCAAGGTTGGTGTAAATGTTTTTGAGGTCGGCTTCTTTAATTAAATCGCCTGCACCGTAGCGGGGTAAGCCACCATTGTTCAACGCCACAATACCACCTTCGTTATAAGGCTTCCATGCAGGAGTGCCGTAGCCGGCGGCTGGCACAGGGTTCATGGCGGTCAAAGTACCGTCTTCGTTGCGAATGTACTGTCTGACAGAAGCGTTGTTTGTGAGTTCCGGCACTTTTGTGGTGGTCGGAACCATCATGTCTGCCATGATTGGCGCGGCTGCAGCACCCAGATATTTGTAGTTATCTTTGGCAAACTGCAGGGGATCATTGGCAATAGCTTTAGCGCCTGCAGAAGCTACATCACCAAAAGATCGCGTTGCTGGATTGGCATCACTTGTCAAATATCTATTAAATAAGTCGCCTTGTGTTTGTGATATTGTTTCGGCTCCACCAGTAGCTAAATTTTCTGCGGCAATTTCTGCGGCCATTTCAGGCGTGGTAGTTAGCGCGGCTTCAAGCCCTGCGCCGCCGATTGACGATGTGCCTGCATTCATCAGACTTTCGCCTAGCCCTGCTCCACCATACGCACCCAATCCGGCCATGAGGCCGCGAGACAAACTGCCGGTAGCTAGAGTTGTAATGCCGCCTACGGTTAACCCCGCCATACCCGCAGACATCATGCCGCCACCAAAAGCTAAACCAGCAGGGCCTAAGAACGCGCCAAGGGCGATAGGGGCTACAGCTTTAAACAAATCGGAAAGGAAGCCAGCTTCGGGTAAACCCGTATCTGGATTTATGGTCATTGTCGTGCCGTTAGCTTCGGCAAAAGCTTGTAGGCGCTGGACTTCGTCCGGCGTCATGTGTACAAGTAAAGAGTCATCACCGCGACCGTGTGCGGCTACCTGTTCGGCAAACTTATGCAGGCTCATTTTTGCCTCTCAAAATGGGGGTTGTTTGATAATATCATGTTGATAGCGCAGACACAAATGAAAGTGTAGCTACGACCGATGCTGTGGACGGTTTGGTCGGTGTACCAGAAGCCGCGTATGTTTGAATTGTTACGTCTACGTTAGTGGTAGACCAGTAAATCTGAACGTAGTCACCTGCATTCATATTTAGGAAATAGTTCCAACCTTTAATGTCATGAAAAGGAACTCCGGCACTTTTTCTGGCAGGCAAACCAACCAAACCAGTCGAGCCAGTGATGTCTGTTCCGTTTTGCTTTAGCCAAATAAACACGTCTTGGGGGGCGTTATCCAAGTTTTGAAGCTGTACACTGAACTGCAAGTTGTATATACCTGCGTATTCCACAGTAATTTTAGAGCCCGTTTGAAGCGACACGGAGTTAGAAAAATCCGTTGTGTCCAACGTCATCAGCGTAGCAGTGTTAACTGTGGTTGTCTGGTCGGTAAAATCCGAAAAAGCACCGTACGGAAAAGCCAAATACCTACCACCAGCATTACCTGTAATCTCTGTAAGCGCATTTTGCAATTGGTTAAAGTACAGGCGCAAAACGTTTGTAAATTGATCCTGATACCGGCGCTCGTACGTGTCCGTACCCAAAGGCATGTTGGGCGGCGCGGGGTTAATGATCCTGTTTTGCGTTGCCATCAACGTCTGCCGTCAGGTCTGATGTCAATACGGGGTGCGCCCAACTGCCAGCAAGTGTTGATTTGGTTTGAGCTAATCTTAAAGATCATCTGGCGACCACGCATGCGTGTAAATATCTGCCCTGTAAACTGCTCTGTAATAACGTAAGTATTGCTCTTAGCCACAGGCTGTGAGGCTGTGCTTGTTACGCCAGAACCCGAGTTAGCCAGCCCCTGCAGGGTCATAGCCACTGTTGGCAAAGCGCCAGAGGGGGTGCTCGTAGCGCTCTCAAAGGTTAGGTCAGGTAAGACGCGCCACACAAAACCAAAGTTATGGCCGTCACCAATATCAAACTCAGACGAGCTAATGTAAGCATCAATCGCAACAGCAGTGCCGGTCGTATTGTCATTCAAACCTGTCTCGTGGTTAATCAAATTGCCTGTGAGCGTAGCCGTGACGTAGTTTGCCGCGATTGGATATGACTGCAAGCCAGAATCCAGCCAAGCTGTGCGTGACATAGTGCCGTAGTACCAGATTTTTTCAAGGTAGTTATAGATAACGTACCTGTCGATGGTTGACGAATTGGCTGAACAATAGAACCACCAGACTTCGTTGAAGCCTTCGTTTGTGCCGGAAAATACTTGTAAATCCTGCTCTTGGTTAAGGTCACTAAACACGAAGCGACGCAGGTCACAGTTAAGCGTTTGTACACGGCCATCATAGGAATAGAACTTATCTACGCCCATCCAGTACACGATACCCGAAGCAATTACAGCCGAGTTAGGACTCATGATAGAGATGTTGTCACCAAGGAGTTGTGATGCCCACACGTAAGGAGGGCCAAGATACTGGAGCGAATATATGCTGACGTCGGTAAACACCACAAACTCTTGACGAGTCTGTACTACAGCTACAATTTCAGAACCGTGAGATAGTCGGGTAAACCCTGCCTGATTGGTGGGATCAGGCGTCCAGTTGTAAATGTCGTCTTGCGCTGACCAGCGGATCAACATGGGGTCAAGCGTGCTTGAGCCGTAATCGTTACAGCCAAAAGCCAACAAGAAACGAGAAGCGTCCGACACGGTTATGTTGTTTTGCACAGTCGGTACATCTACAATTAAAGACACTGTGCCAGTGCCTGAACTAGACGTATTGATTTCATTACCCGCAGCATCTAGCAAGTTAAACGTAAGCCCCTCAACTTGGAAAACGTAGTACGTCGTAGCCGCAGACACGCCAGTTGGTAGTGAGCCGCCCGAGAACTGAATAGCTGCGCCTTCGGTATACAGTATGGTGGAGGTCACCACAGTCGGAGAAGCGTTTGTAAAGGACACCGTGCCGCCAAGAGAGTTAAGTAGTACGCCCCGAGTGCTTACAGTGTTTGTTGCACTCCAGTAATAGATAGCGCTGCTGCGTGGGCCGTACACTAAATCTTGGCCGTAGTTGATTTGGTTCCACAAACGTAAAGCTGATGTGGATGTAAGGCCGTAGCCCCATGTACCGATCGTGCCACCAGCAGGGGGAGGACTACCCCAAGGGCCCGCGCCCCAGCCTGTTAATGGGACAGGAATAGCAGGGCCAACATTGATCTGGTACACACCTACGACAGAAGAACCGCCCGTAGCACCTACTGCAACCACCGTTGGGGAAGTTGAAATTGTGTACGTGTTGGCTGTCAGGACTGTGACTTGGAACTGTGCGTTTAGGGTTGTGGCATACGTGCCAGTAGCACCGGAAAAGGTGACAAAATCACCCGTTACGCAACCATGGTTTGTGTCTGTAACCGTAACAGTCGTGGTGCCGTCGCCTACAAAAGTTACATCGCCTGCCGCAGTGGTCAAACGAATGGGCGTGATGTCGTAATAAAGACCGCCTTGGTTGATGTAAAACTTAAGGTTTGTGCCAACACCAAGCAGATTATCGCCGCCAAGCGTTACCCAATTCCACAGTGACCGACATACGCCTTGGAAATAAGCAGCAGACAACGGCTCCCAGCCACCAATAACTTCTGGATTGCCTTGACGGAAACGAATCTTGTCGGCCTCGTACCAACCACCTTCGGTTGTATACCGCGTGTTTTCTTTATTCACCCCCGGCTTAAACAGAATTTTTTGTAATGGCATTGGCTACCTTTTATTTGCTGGCAACGCCTTTGGTCTTTTCAAAAGAACGCATACCGGCAATGCCCAAGATGCCTGATAATATCACCCATAGCTGGTCTGCGTCCAGTACCGGCGGGGGATCCATGCCCACTGGAACCCAACCCATAGCTTGCAAATATTTCCAGCACCATTGAAACAGTGGGTATAGCAGAAACTGATAGCCCATAGCAGCCACACCAATCCAACCGATGGCCGGACGCCAACCGCTGACAAACACGCTACTGGACGCCGCTTCTATTTTGTTAACCTCAATCTGGGCTAGGTCTGTAGCTTGGTCGATGCGCTTTTCTTCAAGATCAAGCTTACGCTGCTCGATCTCCATTTCCATCTTTTCTTTGTCAGTAGTAATCAGGTCGCCTGCAACCTTACCGACAGCTTCAATAATTGATCCTACGGCAAGCAAGCTCATGCTAGACCTTTCAATGTGCGGTTAATCCAACCCTTGAGGAACTTTACCTGCACGGGGTTCTTGTTGCATATCTCAACGTATCTGGCAATCTTGGCCAAAGCGTAGGACTCCTTGAACCGCTGGCCATCCGTGATCTGGTTAAGTTTTTCTATGGTTTTAGCGCCTATCCCGCCGTCAGGGGTAGCCCCAACAACCAACTGGGCCAGCTTAACAGCCATACCCATACCTGCGTTTACACCAAAGTTAAAGATGCTGTTGGCTACATCTTGGTTGGAAATCTCGTTGCCGCGCATCTTGTCCCAGAACTCAATGCGGTAAAACTCACGCACCATAGGCGTCAAGGAGCCGCCAAATTCCTTCTTGTCCACAAGCGCCCAGCCGTTCCACTGTGGGTTTTTGTTACGGGCAATACCAGCGTAGGTCATCCCGCCTGTATCACCGGGCACTTCGTGGAGGACATAACCACCCTCGTCCCTAATCATCTGCTCAAAAGCTGGTTCAAACTGAGCCATTACTGTTTACTCCTTGAAAGCATGGTGGCTGCAATTTCCATCATGGTTCTTGCCACCTGAATGTCGGCGGGTTCATTATCCCAACCCACGGTAATCTGCCCTACAAATCTGCTTGGGTCAGGTGGAATGCTGATTCGGCAAGTGTAGGTAACCCCCTTGGCGATGTACCACAAGCCCATCTCGGATTGCGCTGAACGGTATTCCCCGCAAGGAATCTCACTGGCCATCAGCTTAACCACATCTGCGTTGTTGGCTGCATTCTGCGTAAACAGGCCCACATCAAGCCCATCGTTGATTTTGTCTCGGCCTTCTTTGGTGTAAGCACGGTACAGCACTCTGGTTCCAAACATGGGGTTGACTTTGAACACCGCAACAACAGTAGCGTTGGTTGTTTTGAGTAAGTGGGCAGCAGCGTCTTCTACCCTGTCTTCAACAATGCTTGGCATTTTTTTGGACTCTTTGTATGCGCCCATTAACAGTTCTTGGTTCTGCCAGACAAAGTACCCACAAAACGCAAACACCGCCATGAGTATCAGCGCAAATAGTTTGAACGGACTATCCACATAGGACAGCACCTTGCTTAATACATCCGCTGGCTTTTCGTCACTCATAGTCCAAACATTCCTAATACTTTTTTCGCAACATCGTCTGGCAAAAAGCGGAGTAGTCCAAGCACCCACCACGCCACACACAGCCGGACAAATACTTTGAAGAAGAGATCAGCTTGTTTTTGGTACTCATTCACCGACCACATCCTGCTTTGCCGCACATATCTTTAAGTTCAGTTAAACCAAAAGCAATCAACGACACAAGAAACACCACAGCCAATCCAGCGATCAGGTAGGTCATCTGCTCTTCCTCGGCTTCTTTGGCCTTTTTCTCTTCTAACCGAAGCGCTTTCATCTCTTTGGCATCAGCCAAGTCCATTTGCGCTTGACGTGCTTTAATCTTCTGCCACACGTCTATCTTGCCAGTCTGCATAAAGAGCATCTTTAGCTCTTCCTCAAAGACCCTAGCCTGCTCAAGCGCCATTTCAATTTGTAGCGCGGTTCCCATATTGGAACCCTTCTTAGACCGCTTGGCCTCAATCATCGCCTTGGTAGCGGTGCTCTTGGCATCAAACATCTTGCCAATCATTGGGGCAAGACCGCCTAGGTCATTGGCAACCTTACTTGCCTTTTTGACCATGCTAATCGCACTTTGTAACCCATCTAGTGCTGCTATGGGGTCGATTAGAATCATGACCAAATCCAAAAAATCGTTATCGTCCCCCACACAACGAAGGCGACTATAAAGGCTGCAATGATAAACACTTCAGCCCAGTCTTGCATGGCTACTCCGGTGCAGGTTCTTTTGGAAGTTGGTCTTCTGCCTGCGCTTTGACTTTAACAATTAACGGCCACACGCCTGATTTAGCAGGCAGTTCACCAAGCACATTCAGAATAAACTGCACTTCGCTCTGGTCAAGATCCAATATCATGCCTGACCCCAAGGTGTGCCAGTGGCCGTAGCGGGTGTCTTTTGTGCTTGAATTTTTGCAGCAAGCGCGGCTTCTGTGGCATCTTTGTCTACGCCGTTTGCCCACACCCAACCAAGTACGGTAGCTTCTGTGAGAGCGCTATAAGCAATTTCTGGCGTGCCAGAAGGCCATGAGCAAGTTGCATAGATTGAGGCAGTGTGTTCACCGTCCACGGCAGTGGCTTGCCAGTGCGCCGTGGTTACAAAACCTGTAGCGGTGTCGCGGTCTAGTGTCGAGATTGTCCAAGTCGTAGTCATACTGTTTCCTTTTAAAATTGCGTTATTTCAACGGTTGGGGGCACAAATTCAGTTTGTACAGGCGTGTAATCATTGGGCGTGCCACCATGTTTTTTGATGATGTTGAAGATGCGTGTATTGTTTTCGAGCGCCATGATTTCATGCGGCTCGTTGGGGCGAAAGTCAAGGATTTGACCGGGCGTTGCTTCTAACTCCCAATCATGGCTGTACGCTTTGATTTTTCCACGAGCAACAATGGTGATGTGTACGTTATCTTCGGTATGGTTGTGCTTTGCCAAAACATCGCCAACTTTTTCAAAGTCGTAAATTGTGCCTTTGATGTCGCCAAGATTTTCAAGAGGTTTATTCAATAACATTTGGTGCGCTTCCTGACAGTGTATTACTGTTCCCGCTACTGTACTTTTTATTGATTTCTATAAGCGATTGCTCTGCAAATGCAATTTGTTCTGCGGTTAAATCAATAACAACATATTGTCTTGTCCACGTTCCATCGTTTAAAACAGGAAAAAGTTCTTCAACAATTTGAACATTTGTTGACTCGGGAACATCTACATCGTGTGCAATTGCATAACCATCGGGCATGGCTTCTTCATCAAAATTAGCAAAACGAACCCGCATATCTTCGGGATACAACGGGTATTCGTTTGTGTTGGTGTTAATGTATGTTGGCATATTAGAACTGTGTTGCGGAGGCCGTTGAAGTCGTTGTAGTTAAAGTTGGTGCAGCAACTGTTGCATTTGTTGTTGTTCTTGTTGCCAATGTCATACCAACGCCGGTACTCATAGCCAATGATGTTAATGTTTCCGAGTATGAAGCATAAGTCCATGTATAGCCAGAATTAGAAAACGATCCTGTTCCAGTTCCATCTGTAGGCGCTGAGAAAACCAATAACTTTGCTGGGCTAAATAAATTATTGATTGTAGTCACCGTAAAGCGTGATCCTGAAATGTTAATGCTACTCGCATTATTGAAACCAAAAGTCGCATTGTTATTGGACAATCTTCTTGCCCATTGCAAAACACCTGATGAATTTATTTTAACAATTAACATAGCATTGGTAGTTAATTCATATCCCGCGCCATAAATATTCCCTGATGAATCAACAGCGCAACTAAACATAATGCGCATGGTTGTCAATTCATAAGACCACGATCTAACGCATGATGAATTAAATTTAAGGATTACGGCTTGATTATTTCTGCCACACATATACCCAACAGTATTTGCCACATCAAAATTAGCGCCATACGGTTGTACACCACCACTTACATAAAAATTACCTTGTGCGGAAATGGCAAAACTAGAATCAAGTTTCATTACCGACATAGCCTCATTGCCCGAACCTCTACCCTTAAATAAACAAAAAATATTGTTTGAGCTATCTATAAAAATTCCCATGGTTGAAATAGCAAGACCAGTTGCTTTAATGTCAATGGCGACATTTCCTGACACAACAGCGCCTGATGAATCTAATTTTCTTACTCCTATAAAATTACTGACGCTGCAACATCCAATATTAGTATAAGTATCACATGCTACATAAACATTCCCAGATGAGTCAGTTGTAACTGTAGAATAAGTGTTTACAACACTGCCAGAAGTTTCAGAAAAGCTTCTTATCCATTGATTTGCGTCAGAAGAATCATACTTTAATGTTTTAAATGTACTTCCTGAAACACCTGTGAAATAATAGTTGTTTGATGAATCAATATAGAAAGCCCCGTAACCGCCCTCATTGGTGCCATAATTCTTTCGTTGGTATGTGAGTGCGCCAGTAGTTGAAACTTTCATCAAACCAATAGAACCACCACTTGCGTTATACTCTGTTAAATAATTAACTCCAGAGCTATCGTTTCTCAAGCCGAAAGTATATTGAATACTACTTGAACTGGCGGTTATCGCAGAAAGGAAGCCAACATAGTTTGGCGTTACGCTGTTAGATGCCGCACTTGCCGCACTTGTGCCAACAGAGTTAGTTGCTGTAACAGTAAACGTGTACGCTGTACCCGTAGTCAAACCAGAAATACTAATTGTTCCTGATCCTGCTTGTGCCAACGTACCCGTGATACCGCCGGGTGAAGATGTGGCTGTGTAAAGCGTAATTGTCGAGCCACCATTGTTTGCTGGCGCTGTGTATGAAACAGTTGCGGTAGTCAAACCCGTGGCTGTAGCCGTACCAATAGTAGGCGCACCGGGAACCGTTATGAACGACCGTTGGTTTTGAAAGACTGCTTGTAGAGCGCCACTCATGTCAAACCACTCCCAGAGATTAGCCATGTTGTTGAAGTCAACTTGATCGCAGTTGCAGAGCCATACTGCGCCAATGTTCGTGAACCTGTAGTGCCCGCAGAACTCAAGTACATTGTATCCGTGGTGATTGCAATCGTTACGTTTGCAGCAGCCATGTTAACGAACGTAATCGCTGTACCTATTGGAAATGCCACCGATCCGTTAGCAGGTATTGTGTACGTAGCCGCAGAAGCGCCAAGTGCATGGTAAATGTGATCGCCAGAATCCGCAAGCGTAAGCGTGTAATTGCCAGTCTGTGCATTCTGAGGAATGTTGCGGTAGCCCACATCAAAGGCTTCACCGGCTGCATTCATGAACTTTAGATCGCCTGAAGATGAATACAAAGACACGCCGTTGGTCAATGTTCCCGCAGGGGCTGTGCCGTTGAACAAGTCAAGATGGGCTGTACCAGCCGTTGTGCCACGAGCCGCTGTACCACCGATGAGCAAATTGCCTGACGAGTCAATTCTGGCTCTTTCTGTGCCAGCGGAGTCTATGATAAAGCTGTTAATAACTGACCGCAATGTAATATTAGACCCAGTGCCGTTATTTGACGCTAGGCGAATACTACCCCCGTAGTTATTGTCAACAGCCGTACCGCGAACATCTAAAGTAGAAGCATAAGGCCCAACTTGGCTGGGCGAACCTGTCCCAATACCCAAATTCCCAGACGCATCTAGCGTCATTGCTTGGGTAAAGGTGATAGGTACACCTGTGCCACCAGTGTTATTTCCTGCTGTTAACCATTTAAAAGCACCACTTTGTTGAAGCATTTGTGATGCGTAACCATTTGCAAGGTATCTATCTGCACCAGATGCGTTAGCATAATAATTATCTGCTATTGAAGTAGCGGGTACTGAAGCGTTTGACCAAACAGAACCATTTGTTTTTAGTTGTATAACGCTATATCCACTTCCCCAAGCAGTCGGAGTAACTCCCAAGCCTAGATTGCCTGAGGCATCGAATGTAGCAACTGTGTTTGCATTTGTTTGAAACAAAACACTATTTGTTCCAACAAACATACCTGTATTGCCATCGGTGCTACCAATGTTATAGCCATTTGAAACAGCAATTCGACCAACTGAAACATGAAGTTTTTGAGCAGGCGAACTTGTACCAATACCCAACCCTGTTGAGGTGAGTACCATTGCGTCAGACCCGCTAACTTGAAATTTGTGTTCAGAAGCTGAGTAATCAAATGCTGTATACGCAGAGCCGCTACGGTTATAAGACTGAAGCAAAACACGACCAGCAACATAAGTCGTTCCCGGCCCAACCTCAAATCCAGTAGCTCCACTATCAGACACAGAAAGTTTATATGGAGGACTGCTAGTTCCAATTCCTAATTTTGTCCCATCAAAGACTAGCGCAGAGCCAGTAGCCAGTGCACTAGAACTAGATGCGTAAACCACACCGCCTGATGTGAATGATGTTAGGTTTGTACCGCCGTTAGCCGTAGCCAACGTGCCCGCAACAGTCACCGCGCCGGATGTAGCGGTAGAAGGGGTTAAACCTGTGGAGCCAAAACTAAGTGTCGTAACACCATCGGCAACACTGGAAGCTACTTTGACATAATCTGTGCCGTTGTAGTACACAAAACATTTCTCGCCCACAGCAACTGTCACGCCTGTTTGACCCGCTGCTTTAAATGTTACCGCGCTGGTAGCGCCTGCGTGATCCACCATGTACAACTTGCTGTAGCTGGGGCCGGTAATAACTTTAGTAACAGTCTGTGTGCCGGTGATACGGATCACCATGTACTGCGCTGTGGTAGTAGTAAACCCGTTACCTGACGCACTGCCTGTAGTGTTAGCCAAAGTAATAGCGCCGTCACCTGTAAAAGTTAATGTGCCTGCAATGGCAATATCTACGTAGTCAGAAATACCGTAGTTGACTGTATCGCCCCATGTACCAGAGAGCGTGCCCTGCGTGGGGGTAACTAAGCCCAAAAGAGTTGTCGTTGCTGCCATGTTGTGGCTCCTAAGTAGAAATTAGCGTCCAGTCCGAAGACTGAGCATTGTTTATATTTTGCCAGTTTGCGTCTTCGCTGTCATCAATTAACGACCAGTAGAACACACCAAAACTGCCAACATTACCCATTGCTTGACTGCCAGTGATAGCAATCAACCTCGCGCCAATTGACACCGTGCCAACAGCGCCTGCTGCAGATACACCCGACAATGCGAGCGATCTAACAGGAACATCATCACCTACTAACCCGGAGCCAGACACGCCAGTTAGCGCAACCGAAACATTTAGCCCAACACTGCCAACAGAGCCAGCAGCTTCAACGCTACCCGCCTGCCACTGAAACTCTACAGTTCCAACTGCGCCTGCGGCTTCAACACCTGTAAGCGCCACTGTTTGCGTTGGGCCTACTGTACCAACAACGCCCGTTGCCTCAACGCCAGTAACAAAATCAAAAAACGAAAACTCAGTGTCCCCAACTGCGCCGCTTGCAGCAGCACCAAAAATCGCCACGCTTTGTGCGTTTGTGACTGAGCCTTCTAATCCTTCTGCCTGAACACCGTTGACCGCTGTCTGGAACTCATTAACCGTTGTGCCTGCAAAACCTACTGCCTGTACGCCTGTAAGTGCTACTTCTTTGACCGGAATATCTGTGCCAACTAAACCAGACGCGTTAACCCCACTAAGCCCAATCGTGACATCGCCAACAACGGCTCCAACCGCACCAGTAGCCGCCACCCCTGTGATAGCTACTTCGTAGATAAACTCGACACCAACCGTACCAACAGCGCCGGACGCGGGAACGCCGGAGATTTCTGACTGCAGACCTCCCCAACTATTGTCGCCCCACGCCCCTGCGCCCCATGCGGTTGTCATTTACTGCCCTCCTGTTTAGGAGGATCAGGTTGTTGCCAAACGGATCAGCGCAGTAGAGGTTGTATTGGCAGGCATTGTCAAAGTGAACGTACCAGCAGTCACAGTCTGATCGCCAAATGTGTGCACACTAACAGCCTTATTAGAAGCCGATGAGTTGTAAAGCAATACGCAGTTAAAAGCCGCAGAATTGATTGTTACGTTTGTATACGTAAAACTGGCACTAGGTGTCCAGTACGCAACGCCAGCAGTAGCGGAAGTGTTGGTAGAGGCTGGAGATGTGCCGTTTGTCACTGTTACACCGCCAGCCGTGTAGTTAGTTCCTGTTACTTCACCAGTGGTAGAGTACGCAGTTGTCGACGCGTTAAGCGTAGCGGAAGAGAAGAAAAGCGCCGCTTTAAAAGTGTTGCCTGTACCTGTGGTGAAATTATGGACGCCTTCAAGAAGCTCTTCCATGAACGTTGTGCACATTGCTTGGGTATTTGCCATGATATTTCCTTTATTCGAAAGAAGCTGTGGAACCTGAAAGCACCACGGATGTTTTTAATTGAACGTGCGCGGATCTGTGCACAAGTTCTCCGTCCAACCAATACTCCACCCAAGTGGTGTACTCGTTATCATTATCAACGTTGCCTTCACGCTTTTCAAGCAGGGCTTCGTCCATTTCCCCTTTGGTTGTCATAACAATCAATTTGAACTCCTAATAAGAGCCGCCGTAGCGGTGTTTGCGGGCATTGTTATTGTGAATGTGTTGGTGGATGTCTTGTCAGACCCAAAGTCCAGAACAGCTATGGCTTTGTTACCTTGCGTAGAGTTGTAAATCAACGCACATCTTGCGGTGATTGCGCCTGTCCACGAAATGTTTGGAAAGCCCACATAGGCTGTATATCCAGAAGACGATACCGTGATGGGTGTTAACTGTGCCCCGCCAAGCGAATATGTACCCGTAGCGGCTACTTCATCAGTTGCGCTGTACACAGTCGTGTCTTCGTTTAGATTAGCGTTGGCCGTATACAGGGCAATCTTGATGACGTCGGTTGTGAGGTCATGTATGCCTTGGTAAAGCTCTGCCTTGAACGATGTGGTCTGGGTCTGGATAATTGACATGTCAAGTTACCTTCTGACGGAACTGACCAGAACGGTAAGCGTCTTGACGCTCCATACCATCACCCAGACGTTTAGCCAACGCAAGCGCTTCCATGAACTTGCCGTTGTACAACTGCATCATGTCTGCCTCACCCTTCATGTAGGTGTAAGCCTCAACCAAAGAGCCGTACAAAAGCACAGAGTCAAAGTTATCGCCAAGCCACGTTGTACTAGCAGTCACAATAGACTGTGGGTAGTAGTAATAGTGCAATTCAACGGTGTAGTTGGCATCTGGCTTTGGCCCTAGAATAAACGTCAACTCGGTTGTAATTGTGCTACCACTAACTGTTGGGCCAAATAAAGCGTAGTACTTTGGTAAACCTGTATCTGAAGCTTTGGGATATGCTTGACGAATAAAGTTGACGTCTTTGTTCAGCAAATACTCGTAGTTACCGTCGGCATCAACGACCGCCAATGAATATGTAGCCAAGTAATCATCTGGTGCAGACAGGTATGTACTGGTGGAAGACACCACGCCCGTCATGTTTTTGCGAATAGAGGGGAACTGAACCGAGTTATAAATACGCTGCTCAGCCTGCTCAACGAACACGGGAATATTAGCCACGAAATCTGCTTCCGTGTTCTCCGTGTACGCCTGAATAGCAGCGCTGAGTTCAGTGTAATTCATGCCATCGGGCCTCTGGCTGTAATGCCTTTGGTCGCCGCACCGTTACCACGAGTGACAATACCGGATGTCTTAGTGGTTTCGTTACCAGCAGCTTTGCTGATGTTGCCAATAGACATGTTAACGGTGTCAGCTTTACTACGGTTTGGGGGGGTGCCGGGGTTTGTAGACGCAACAACAGGCTTGCCACTCATGGTGTGGGGCTTGGCGTACGCAGAAGCGGATAGATTGTTAATCTTTGCCATGTTATTTCCCCTGATTCTTAACTTTAGCCATACCGCGACCATACTGCATCATCATCTCATTGGTCTTACCGCCCTTGGCAAGCTTTGTGGGCGTTTTGCCGGGGTGCATATTCTTCTCGTGCTTGCCGACAGCAGACTTAATCATCTTCTTGTCTTGGGCTAAATCTTTCTTGTCCATACTAGACTCCTATGTAACGGTTACTGTAACTGTACCAACAAATGTCGTTGCCACCAAGTAGTTTGGCGTTAGCGCAACATCAAAATTACTCGACCCACCAACAGGGTTCCACCCCCACTGAACATCCCGCGAACCACCAGTCAAATTACCACTAGCGTTTGTGCCTGCCGTAACGTACGTTGTGTCCTTGCGCGGATTACGTACAGCCTGCGGATCATCCACTGGGTACATACCCAACTGCAACTGCGGCTGATCTGGATCCCAGCACGTATCACACACCATCAAATTGTAAAGCTTTGTCTTGATAACTTCTTTTTTCAAAGCCGTCAATTTAAACTGTTGGCCGCACCTATCGCACATGGCGATACTGTTCTTGCCAGAAGCAAACCTGTTGCCCATTTACGTACCACTACCAATAAACATTTGCCTCGGAACAAAACGAACCGAAGCTTTCTCACGATCTTCATCAGCGGCCAACTGCCAAGCTTCATCGTACTGTTGTTTCAAGACGGGCAGACGCTCAGCGCCGCCTTCAATCTTAAGAGCCAAGTAGTAGGCTAAACCTGCCACCATACAGGGCAGGAAACGGAATGGCACATCCATCGTGCGTATACCACCGCCAGCATCATCAATACGGCGCATGCGCCAGTAAACAAACTGATACGTTGTGCTGTTGTCTGGGGTTGGCCAGAGGGTTACAGAGGGCAAGTTCTGCGTGTATACAGCCGCACCTGTTGAGTGTGCTGCGGCAGTTGTGCCGTTCTGCCCACGGAAGCAGTTAGTAAGCACGTTGCCAGAGATGTAGCCGTACTGAATAGTCTCAGAATCAATCAACAAGAATCCTGTAGCTGGAAGTCCAGCCACTGAAGTCAACGTAATTGTGGTGGCCGTAGCCGTGATCCCACCGTTAAGCGTGGTGCCAATGGAAGAAGTCTGTCCATCCAAACGCTGATACCACACCTGAATCGGGCGGGCTTGTTGCAGTTTGTTGGGGATCGTGGCATAGGTAGAAACACTGATACGCGTGATGGTCAGGTCAGCTTGCGTAGATGCGCTACCCGCGCCCGTGCGAATCACATGCTCAAGTAGATCCACTGTATCTACAGGCAGGGCGTAGGTGTTCAGACCCGGAGTCAGGTTAATCGTACCCTGCTCAAACGTCCACATGTTGACACCACGGTTTGCCCAATCAGCAAACATTAGATTTAATGAACGGCGGGCAGTACGTAAGTCGTAGCCCGTGCGCAACTCCGAACCGGCGCGTTCAAACGCTTCCTCAACCAATTCAGTCAGGTCAAGATTAAACGCTGCGGTTCCTGAAGTAGTCATCTAAAGCCTGCCGTTTTCTTTGCAATCGTTTTGGGTTGTGCTACGAATTGTTTGCCGGCGGCTTTTCCGGCTCGCTTGGCTTTGGTCGTCGCAGCGTACTCAGCAGGGCTGAGACTTTTGATCGCAGCGCTTGGAAGGTATCTTTCACCCGTGTCAGAAGATTTTTTACCACTTTTGGTTCTCCATTTCTGGTCGCCCCAGTCCTTCAATGATTTCTGAGGCGCTTTCAATCTCGGTAACCCCCGCCTGCCGCCTTGTACTTCTTGGCAACAAGCTGAGCTTTACGCGCTGACCACTGACCTGCACCAGTACCCTGCGT
>Ga0181343_1000329_pt1 | contig 21924 bp, 16 predicted proteins | sample Su13VDMLBSD_FD_130110 | JGI IMG/M metagenome (GOLD analysis project Ga0181343, IMG submission 130110) | Freshwater viral communities from Lake Michigan, USA - Su13.VD.MLB.S.D | ecosystem: Environmental > Aquatic > Freshwater > Lake | place: USA: Michigan | collected 2013-07-15 | reverse complement strand
GCTCTAATGAAACCGCTCAAGCCCTCTGAATAATTACTCCTCCTCAGTCGCCGCCTTGATGATCTTGTTACCTTCACGGACTAAGTTAGCCGTCACATCGACAACTCCAGCTTGAGGGCCAATGCCAAGAGTCATAACACCGGAAGCTCCAACGGCCAGCGCATCAAGGGCATTAATAAAATCCTCTGGATCGTCAGGATTAAAAAGCTCGTCCATTGATTTTCCGCCGCGAACAAGATCGTCAGCGGCTTTTTCGACAAGATTGCCACCGGGGAAAATTCGCAGCCCAAGGATGCGACGACCCGCCATATCAATAAGTCGGCCAAACACGAATAACCCGTTGATCGGGCCAAGAGCCAGCGAAAGAGTCCACTGTTCGCGGCTCCATTCACGATCTTTGTCGTCGTCGTCACCGATAAGCGAGGCCATCCAAGACGCCATAAGCTGGGACATTGCGGCTTGCGCTACGTGAGCAACAATGATGCGCTGCACGTCCATCGCCTTGTTTTTGGACTTGCCGGACAAAAGCTTTTTCAGAGCCGTTACTTCGATGCCAAGCGCCTTTCTTTGGTCACTGGCAAACATCCAAAGCGAGCGCATGAAGTTGTTGGATGATGCCTCCACAAGTGAACGGTTCACGATGTCGGAAGGCTGCGCAGAAACGGCAATCATCTTTTCCAGTCGCTTGGTTGCGGCTGCGTTTGCCATGGCTTCATTCATCCCTTCCGAGATGTAGCCGCGCTTGTAGTAGTCAAATGACACGGCAGCGCCTAAAGCTGTCCATCCTGCATCAGTCCAAGCCATCGGCATCATGCCGCGCTGCATCCAAGCTAGCGACACGGAGCCAACCGCGCCTTCACCCTGCATGGCAATTCTAGCCTCAGCAGAGAAACCGCCTTCAATGCGTCGCATAATGGTGTCAGATTTGAACATTTCTGCGACATCGCGGCCAAACGCTGCGGGATCATAAAACGCCCTTGCTAGGCCCATTGTGTAGGAATGCGCCGGAACGTCAGCAAGTAGCGGATTGAGTAGCGCCGGAGTCTGCTTGATAACCGGAGACATACGGAACGCTAGCCCCTTAAATGCCCGGTATTGCATGATCCATCTCCACATGCGCGATAGGTCAACGAGCTCGCGTGCTGCATTTGTCCCCTGCGACTCAATGGCCGCGATGCGTTGCTTGATAGAGTTGGCCGACACGTTGCCAGATGACTGCTTAATGGCGGTCATTACGTCGCGATCCAAGAGAACGGCTTTAGCGTCTCTCACAGCCTCCGCATGAGTCACCCAATGCGCCACGTTTTCCCAATGGGTAAGCATCACCGTCACAGCGTCCATTTCAGCCAGAGGTGAAACAGTATTCACGCGGGACTTTGTAAAGCCTGCCGCCAGTCCGCTTGAAATGTCGGAGGCGTCCAGATCCATCACGGAAGCATCGCCGGAGCGGTTGCGATAGATTGGCGCGTAGTTTTTCACGCGTGGCAGCGGAGCATTGAAGAGACGACGATAAACCGGATCAATCAAACGTGCTGCGTCGTCGTAGCCTTTGGCAATCCATTCACCCAGGGCTTTAGCCTCTGGCGATAGGAAGGCGTCGAGTTGCTTGAAGCTCTCTTCTGTCCATCCGTCGCGCTCCATCTGTTTACGGCTGGCATCCTGGCGGCTCCATAGCCACCACTGGACGCCTTGCAGTTCTGTCATCTGACGCTCTTTCTGCTCGCCTGCGTTCTCCACGACTTCAACCGTGACAGTGCGCTTGCGTTCGGATGCAGCCCATTCTTCGAGAGCGGCGTCAACCTGATCTTGTCGGAGTCCAGCGGCCTCCGCTGTCATGTCACCGTCTGCCAGCTTGGTTAGCGTCTCGATGTCCAGCTTTACTTCCTTTACCTTGCGGCCCTCAGTGATCATAATGCCGGAGGCTTTGACCTTCTGCATCTGCCCAATGCCGCGAGCGTGTGCCAGCCGTGAACGCGAGTTAAACACGACTGAAAGCATGTCGTGATACTTGGCATTGACGCCGCGCTTGATGTCGTTTGATTCGTTGGCAGCGCGAATGAATGACGTGATGAAGTGGTCGGTGATCTTGGAATCCTCACCGAATACCAATTCAAGCCGCTGGCCCAGAGTGTGGATGGCTGAATCAAGCATCCCGTTAAGCCCCTGCCATGCGCGACGGAACACTTTGAAACGAATCTGATTCGTCTCGTTGTCCACGTCCACCTTGCTAATCTTGCCCTCTGGAACTGCATCCTTTTTGGCAGTGGCGCGGAAGTCATCAAGCATCGCCTTTCGATCTTCATCCAGGAGCTTCCGGCCCAGCTTGCCGCTTTCGATGGTGTCAGATAGCCACTCGCTAGCCGCCGCCATCGCTGTGCTGTCTTTGGTGTCCCACGTCTCGAAAAGGCGAAGGATGCCCATCTTTGTGAGAATGCGCTGTGTTTCCTCGTCAGACTCGGATTTCTCCAAAGACTTCTCTAGCCCGTCGCCCTCGGTTGCCTGCGCTTCTATGTCCATCTCACGGATGCGGTAAGCGTAGTCCACAAGCTCCGTGTATTGAGACGGCAGCTTGCCGGAGATGCGCCCGCTTGAATCCTTTTGTGATCGGTAGGTGTCGAGCAAATCGTCAATCTGCTCAGTGTATTCCTTGCGCATGAAGCGCTCAGTTTCCACGATGGCCTTTTCTAAAGCCGTTTGAATGGCTTTATAACGAGCGCGTTCAGTTGCCAGCCCTGCCAGTTTCACCATGCTGCCGCCCGTGACCTTAGCACGAACTTCAGGAGGGAATGCCGAGAGCGCTACGTTGAGAACGCGCATGTCACGAACGAGGGATTCGCGAGGACTCCAATCATCGGCTTGCATGTCGTCGGCTTCCTCGCGCCATGGAGCAACGCGGGCCTTTGCTTCTTTAACCGCATCACGGACGGTGGAGACAAAATTCTTGCGCCATGCAGAAGATGAAAACTCGGCCATCTTGTTAGCCTCTTCTTCCGTGAATTCGCCCTTGCTCAAGATGAGAGCCTTAGATTCTTGGAAGCGCTGCCACGCCTCGTAATCCTTGGAATCTTTGGAGCGCTGCGCTTCTTCCGTAGTCATCCCTTTTTCCGCAAGGATAGCGTCAAGTTCAAGCGTCTCGCGGAAGCTTTGCTCTGTGTCTAGGCTCGCTTTCGTGCGTTTCTCTACAACTGCGCGGATCTTGTCGCCCTTAGCCGTCCACCTGTCAGCGGCCCACATTTCACCGAGCCTATTTATCCGCTGCTGAGCAAGGTCACGGATTGCCATTGCCCGCGCAGGATTGCGTTTTGCCGCCTTGTCAAAGACATCCTGCCAGCTTTCCAGCGTATCGCTTACGATGTCGATGCCGGATTGTGGGGATAGGCTGAACGTTGAGCCCATCTTTTTGCCGTTCCAATTTTTAATCAGGATATTGGCTGGATCATAAATGACAATTTCAGTCGTTTCGTCCATGTCCTTTGCGTAAACCGCATCGAATCCAGCGCGTTGAATCAGCGTCGCGGAAACCTCGGCAGCTTTCGATGGTGACAAATTCATCCCGGTAAGCGCTTCATACGAACGGGTAAAACTGCCAATGAATGACTCATCCATTTTGACGCGGTTAATTCGCGCCACGTCATTAAATCCGTTGGCCTCAAAAACAGAACGCAAAGCTTCGCGCATCTGATTGTTGAACCCTTCCCAATACTCGGCGCTATCATCTCCGCGCATCATAACCGGGAAAGAGTCGGGCACCACAAGCGGGCGCTTAACCTTTAAACCAACCGAAACAAGATGCTTGCCATAACCTTTAGCGTCTCCCTCGTTTGGCGAGAAGTAAAAGCCAGCAGAGAACAATCCCTCATTGCCTGAGCCTTTGCCCAACTTGAGAATGTCGAATTGATTAAACTTTTTGGAATCAGTGCCGTGAAACGCTTGGACTGCGTATTCATCTGGATTTAACGCAGGAGCTAGGGAGAAAGTCGAGCCAACGGGCTTGCCGTTCTCTTCAAGGATCTTCACAAGCGACTCATCGAAGATGACGTAGTTGCTCGTGCCGTCGCCAGCGCCACGACTGCCAGCGTCAAGGTATTTGATGCCGGGGATGCCGAGGGAGGCGAGCCATTCAGATGTCTCTTTCGGATTTGGGGAAGTGATGGATTGATTAGACTGATACCAGTCGCCGCCAGTTTGATTTAGGTTTGGAGCAAAGTCAGCCAACGCCGACTTCACCTTCTCACTCTGCTCGCTCAGCGGCTTGTCCCAATCGAGGAACTCGTCCTCATCCGGCAGCAGTTCGACGGTGTAGAGGTTGCCTTGTTTGGCTTCCATCTCTGCTAGGGCGGCCTTAGCCATGCGAAGTTGGTCTTTATTGGCCTGTGAAGGATTTACATCTACCTCGCGTTCCCATGATTGAACGCTTATTTTGGCTGCTCGTAGTTGAGAGGGCGACTTGCCGAGCTTGTTCTTGTAATCAAGAGCCACCATACGCGCCGCCGCAAAATAAAGTCCCCAGCCATAAGCCTGCACGCCTTCGCCTGTGCCAATCTTGGCCATGCTGAACTTGTCCACCTTGTGCGGCGTGCCGTGGTAGGCAGTAATTGAGAACGTAGAAGGCCCAACAAGACGAGCGCCGTCTGGCATCTCCACGACTGGCGCGATTGTTTGAGGCTGTGCGCGTGACTGCATTTCAGGAGCCAGTGAAAACGCCATGTTCTGCACTTCCTGCTTAACCTCCGACTCTTCCCGTGTCGCCTCTTGAAGTCCTAGCACTTTGTCTAGGAAGCCGCTGAAGTCGTCAATCGTGCCGTTTCGCTCTGCGTCTCTGATGATTTTAGCAGTTGCCACGACGCCCTTCAGGTATGCGCCAACGGCTTTGAACCATGCACGCAAGCGCTGATATGTAGTCACATTCTCGGGTGATTTCTCTTGGAGAATCGCAGCGTCAAGAGCGCGAAGAATCGTGCCGGGTCGAAGGCCTGTCTTGTTGCCGTCTCTGTCGCGGCCTATCCAAGTGCGAACGCCCATTTCTGAGATGACTTCACGGACAAGATTAGAATCGCCTTCAGCGACGGCACGCTTTGCATTATCAAGCCAGAGCTTTTCTTCAGCCGTAGCCTTTGCGCCAAGCCTCATTATGCCGGATTCAAGCGCCGGAAGAAGCGAGCCGATAGCGTTGCGTGCATCATTTTCTGTCCATTGCCCAGCCAGCAGCCCGCGCCGGAACGAACTTTCGATGACTTCATGCGCTGCCGTAATCGCTTGCGGCACAGCCTCAGGCCCGCGAGAACGCCGGAAAACACGGGCAATTCCTTCGCCAAACTCTAAATAGTTGTCTCCAAGGATCAAACGCGCAGACTCAATTTGATTGCCGCCGATAGCTTCCGCTTGGTCTCGCAGGTTTTGAAAGCTCTTGGCATCGCCGATTTTGGTTGTCTTTCCTGTGACTGGATCGGTGAACTCAATTCCTTCACTTGTCGCCGTCGCCACCTCTGAACGAAGTTCCACACGCATCTGAGGCTGTAGAGCAACCATGTCGTCAACAAGCGCTGTCATCGTCTCAGCCTCGTATTCAGTCGATGCCGTGCGGATGTCGTCACGAATGCGCCTAGCAGCTTCTGCCGAGTCCGCATTAATCACGTTTCCACCTGCCGTTTCAACCTTCCAGCCTTGAGTGTCACGAAACACACGAACGCCAATTTGTGAGGCTTCTTTGTTGTTTGCCTCTTCAACCTGCCGCTGTGCCTGATTTGCAGCAATGACGCGCTGTGCCGCCGCCCGCATTTCTGCCGGAGCCTCGCCTTTAGTGGCAGCCTTTCTGAACTCCTGCCGAAACATCGACTCGGCCTCGGGCATCTTTCCAGCCGCGGATAGCTCCGCGATCTTGCGAGCCTCCGCTTCTGGAATCTTTGCCGCCATCATCTCATCGGGATTTCTAAGCATCTGGACGGATGCACGATAATCCGACACTTGCCCCACGCCTGCGCCAAAAAGCGCCATCGGAAGAATGGTGGCCAGAAGTTCGGGAGACTGGTCTTTGAAGTCTTGGAAATAGCCGTCCCAGTCAACGTCTGGCACGTCTGATTTAAGCGATTGAACCAAGCGAGGAATCACGCCTTGCGCTAGCTCCTCAGTGACCTCCGTAGTCGTGCCGATTGCCGTCCTGCCTGCGAACTGCGCAGCAATCCCGCCGGCGGAAAAGACGGGAGCAGTGAACAGCTTTTTCAGATTGGGAAGCCTACCAAATAGCAGACGATCCGAAACAACCTCAGTCACCGCCTGAAATGGCGCGGAGAGCGTTGCAATCTGCTCCACATCGGCGCGGCTCATCGTTGGATTGCTCCTGCGCAACTCGTTTGCCGTCTCGCGCTGGAAACTGCCAAGTAGTGCCGCAGGGCCAGCGTAAGGAATGAATGCGCCAATCGTCATAGGCACGTTACGAACCGCGCCAGAGATGTTCATGCCTAGCACGCGCACGTCATCGAGCTTTGCCAGCTTGCCTGTGGAGATGTCGCGGATGTCGTCGCGGAGATCCATCAAATCAGCGTCCTGTGATTCACGCGCTTTGCGTGCCTCAATCTCTTGTGTAGTCTCGGGAGTTAGCGGGATTTCTGAATACTGACCAGCAGCAGCAAGCACGTTGTAAGAGCCCGACATTGCAGTGTCTAGGAAGCGCTCGAACCCACGCGCAAACTCTTTGCCAAGCCTCTCGGCAGCGTTCGCGTCAACGTTTGCCGTAGCCTGCCGCGAAATAGCTTCGAGCACAAAAGGCCGCGATTCCTTGGGAACCTGAATCAGCTCCTGCGCCATGCCTGACCAGTCCATTCCTTCCGCTGACGTTTCGATGGCCTTCGCCTTTTCTGCCACGCTCCGAATTGTGGATTGATAGGGCAGAATCTTTTCACGGAATTTATCATGCGTCTCTTTTGCCAGTCCAAGGAAAGGCACTTGCCGCCCGCCTGCCACGTTTGGCATTGATTGCTCAACTTCGCGGAACTTGCCAAGCCACGACTCGCCGCGCGCTGCCGCGTTCCTGGCAGCCTCCGCCAGTGCGTCCTGCGCTTTGTAGTCTTCCGCGATCTTGCTGAAAAGATCCTCGTCGGAAACATTGGAAGCCTCACGGTTTTTGAAGTAGCCGCGAGCAATGCCGTCTTTGATTCCCTGCCAGTCTGGAGACGCTGGATTGACGCGCTGCCCCATCATGGAACCGGCCCAGCCCGCAACCGCGCCAGACATTAGGAGCTTGCCGCGATCTTCAACGCCAGCAAAAGCCGAGTCATCTAATGATGCCCCAGCCTCTCCAAAGTCACGATCAATAAAAGCTTTCCTCAGTCGGTTTTCTCTCTCTTGAATCTGCTCTGGAGTCATGGGTTCAGTGGTTGCGGTTGCGCGTTAATAGCTGGCAAAATTGGATTCGCGTCCAGCATGTCAAAATAGGACGTGACGTTTTCTGCCGTTGGTAGCGTGAGGATATTTTGTGAAGTCTTGCGAGCCTGCTCTGGCGTTGGATTGTCGCCGATTTGAGCGCGATACTTTTTCTTTAGGTCGGTAGCTTCGCTTTGAAGTCTGCGAAACTCGGCTTCCTTGCCTGTGGAAATGCTGCCGTTCTTTTCAAGAAGAGCGTCCATCTTTGGCTTGTAAAGCTTCTGAACGTAATCGTCATGGTCGGCGATGTCCATTTCCACAAGAGACGGCCCTTTGCCTTTTGTCTTGTTTGCCCACGCCGTGCCAAGATCGGAGAAGGCATAAGGCACCGCGTTTTTGAGCGCGTCCAGTTCGGCAGATATGGCAATCATCTGCTTTCTGTCTGGATCGGCGTCCATGTTGTATTTGCCAACCTTAGCCTCCATTTCGAGCCGCTTAACTGCCGCTTGTTCAGCTGTCACGATCACGGGACGTTTTGCCGCAAGTCGTAGCTCTGCCTGTTCTGCGTCTGACAGGTTCCACTTAAATTTGTAATCGTCAGCGTTGCCACCGTTCACGATAAAATCAGCAAACTCTGAGCGCTCGCGATTCTGAAAATCACGCTGAACGCCTTCTGCGTATGATTCAACGCTGGCCTTTTCCTGCGGCGTTAGCTCTGGGAACTCTCCAGCTTTGATTTTTGCCTTGGCAATGATGGGGTCAACATCGGCAATCTGTTTGATCGTGCCGACAGCTTCAAGCCGCTTCGATTCATCTTCAAAAGCCCTAACTTCCTGCGGAGTAATCGCGCCCTTTTTCTCCGCTTCCATAACGGCGTCCATCATGGCTAATCCATCGAAACGGTCACGGGCCATGCCGATTTTTACCTTGAAGTCTTCGGCCGCAAACTGGCGCTCAGCCTCTTGAATCTGTAAATCAATCGACTGCCTTTCCTCATTAGACATGGGGATACTAGACTTGTAATCACTTGCTGCCATTCGAGCCGCTGTGAAGTCGCCAGTTTGCCGCCCAATCTGAATGGCATTCTCAACCGAAAGCGCGGCATTCCTTCCGGCCTGTTTGAGGCTTTGCGCTTGGACGTTGGTTGTTCCGCTGATTGACCACATGCCGAAACGCTCCGTTGCCTGATTGCGAGCGTCTGGAGTCAGCGGCATTTCGGCAATCTCAGACTGAACGCGAGTCTTGATGGATTCCCACTCTGGCAGCCACTTCGATTCGTCGGGTTGATCCATCTGAAACTTAGCAAACTGTGACTGAGCCTCCTGCATTTTTAGGCTGGCAGTCGTGAGATTTTTCACATCTTGCACGCGCTTTGTTCTCTCGCTGATGTCAAACGCCACCGTTGCCACGCCTCCAATCGCCTGCCCGAGTGCGGCATTTGTGACGGCTGGAAGCTGTGCGACTCGCGCCGTCTGATTGCCCGTGTTGATTTGCGCAGGGCTTTGAAGGATGGGGATTCGTGCCATAAATTAAGCGGCTGTTTTAGCCTGTTGCGGACGTGTTGACCATGCCGAGTATCCAGACGATGCCGTTGAAGCCAGCGAGCTAATAGCCTGCCCCGTGGCGTTGGCTCGAATCTGCCCAGCTTCAGCTGCGCCCATTGCCAGCGTTGAACGGCGCTGAAACGCTAGCTGATTTTGCGCGAGGTCGTTCACTCGCTGCTGATCGGCTAGCTCTGTTTGCTGCTTTGCCCAGGTATCAGCCTCCAAAGCGAGGCTTGAGCCGGTGCCAAGCATCGCGCCAGAGCCCGCCATTGCGGCAAGTTGTGAGGCGCGGAAACGCCGTTGCTCCTGAACGGCTCGCCTGCGGTTTTCCTCGTTCTCCGCCGCCTGCCGCTTCTGCTCCGCTCCGATGGCGTCGGCTTGCGCTTGTGCGTTGTATTCGGTTTGCTTGGCCGTTGTCTGCGCGGAATCGTAGCTGATGTATGCGGACGTTGCCGCAAGCGCCAGCATCACGATTCCAGAAACCACTTCGTTACATGGTGGACGCGTGGCGGAGTAGATGCCCATCGGCCCCCCTGTAAAAAGTGGCGCATAATCAGCGTGATCACGGTATGACATAGACAGCTTGAGTAGAGGTATGATCGGAAACGTGCCAACGGTCCGCCTTCAAGAATCTTGCGAGCGGCGTTCTGGTGAATATCCGAACTACTTTATACTCCAGTGGCGTCCCATCGCAAGCTCGCAGATTTGAGAGATACGCCTGGATTGTCCGCCATAGAATCGGCCAGCCCTCGCGGCACTTCTTCATGCTCGTTCCCGGCCTTGTGAATAGATGGTCAATGAAGGCGAGCGGGCAGTCAAAGGTGAGATACACCCAGCACACGGCAACCGGCCCCTGTTCATCTTCCACAAGAAAGCCGTTCGGACTTAGTAGCTGTGGAACTATTGCCATGCTCCTTGCTTTGGCCCATTGTTCCACAATCGGGAAATCGTCGGGAGTGTAGGCGCGGATTGTCATGTGATGATGGTGATCAATCCCACGAAACGCCACCGCGTCAAGTGCCAGCGCCCGAGGCCCCTTCAATCTCAACCTCCAAGATCATACCCAGAATATTAAACGGCGTCGGGTGGCGTGAACTAATCACAATGTCGAGCGCGTTGCCCCAATCAAAGCCGAGAGGCTGCGGAAGTGTTTGGCCTGTCTTTGTGCGTAGCGTTGGATAGCCTGATGTCGGCGAGCGAGGAAAGGCGTCAATGTCCTCGTATTTGATGGCCGAAAATCCGGTGAAATCAATCTCGCCAGCGCTGCCTATCTTCTGCTGAACATTGCCGTAAAGAGATTGCCAGACACGGAATGAGCCGCGAGTGACATGCCATTTCCTCATCTGCGAGCTGCCGTCTTGAAGCTGAACCTCTGTGCGGTTTGGAATGAGAACGGCGGTGTATGGAATGCCGACTTTGTAAGTGCCTGCGATGTTGTCAAAAGTCTCCGCCTCTCCGGCGCTCGTAACGGTCAATTCAAGCGGTGATCCGTCAGTATTCAAAAGAACCGAATATTGACTGGTAAACACCACGTTAGCCAAATATCCAAGCGCAGGATTTGCGGCGGCTGTTGGAAACTTCGTGGCACCCATTGAAAAAGTGCCAGTCACAAACGTCCACGAATCCATGAAAATCATGGGCGAGTTGTTTGTAGTGCTTGAAAAGTCTTCATCTGCCGATGTCATCGCGGCTTGCATAACCGCCCCGTCAATCGACTCAAGGCACATAAAATCACCGCTAGCGTTGCTCCTCTCAAAAAGGAAAATCAAGGAATCACTGGCCGTTGATTCGCTATAAAGAGTGCAGAGCGAGTAGCAGCCGCCAAGATATTCACCAAGCCCTGAGTTGTGCCTATGCCATGCCGTGACGTTGTTCTCTCGGTCGTAGGTGAAGCCAGACCATGATCCGTCCTCATGAATTAACCACACGATAGGATCGGGCGATTGTGAATAAGCCACGTTTCTCACGTTTGAGCGGCTAGGAATGTGCTCCGCCAGCAACGTCATCTCTGGCGCTGAATATCCATCTTTCTCGAAGACATAAGCGAACTCGCGCAGGCGGTTATCTCGGGTAAGCCAGAGTAAGCCGTCGCCCGAAAGGATAGGTTGATGTTTGCTTGAACCGTAGCGACTCCAACGGCGCAAACGCACGCTAGAAGGCGTGAGCGCGTTGTCCTGATCTCCACTGTCCATCGTCCATTCCTCGCCAGTGGTGCCGATTACCATCGTGCGCTTAAAGCTGGCAATCCACTGGATGTCATTCGCCTGCGTTGCCGCTAGCGTCACGTCAATGCCGGAGGTGTCCAGCGATCCAGTCAGGAAGGTATAGAAGTCATCCGTCTGGCTGCCCCAGATTCGCATGGGCTCTGTTGCTGTGCAGGCGTAGAACAGCCTCGAATCATGGAAGGCGACAGTCTTTGGATACCCACGAGTCACCGAGAATGCGCCCTTGCGCCACACCGGGAACGCCGTGCCAATTACCTCGTTTGGAATGAGTGAATCAACGGCCAGCTTGGGAACGCCCTTCACCTCCGTTGTGCTGGTGTAGCTCTCGATTTCAAAAGGGATGTCGAGCTTGCCGACTGCGGGCTCAATAGTCATCGTTCCGCTACCCGTGGCGCTGGCCTTGATAGCAACCCAGCGATACCATCCGCCCGTGTTCGGAGCATCTGCGGTGTAGCTAATTGTGCCCTCCAAACTGCCGCTGATATACCATTCCTTAATGGTAGTAAAGTTCATGCGATCCAAGCTCTCTTGAAGTTGGAGGGTGCATTGATTTGGAGATGCGCTGGAACTCCAATTTGTGCGGGCTAAGTAGCTGCCCTGAATGAAAATGGCCGCGCTTGTTGTCGTGCTGATACTTGCGGGAATCGCCTCCGATGTGACGCGATTTGTTGAGCCTGGAGAGAGCAGCCAGATAGAACCAACCTCGTTAGCGTCAAAAGTGGCGGAAGATGCGATCAGGCGATAGTCAGTGATGGAAATCAGCACCCATTGAGCGCCTACGCCGGGACGGTTTGCGCTACTGGCCGTGTTTGCCGTGATGCAAAAATAATTGCTGCCGAAGTATTCCACGACATCGCCTGCAACGTAGGCTTGCCCCACATTCCACGGTGTTTTGTAAGCGGCCTTGTCCCACTTTGCCGCGGTAAATGAAGCGTCGCTGTTGGCCGTCTTGCACCTGTAAAGCTCATTGAGATACAGGACGAAATCGCCCACGGCGTAGCTTGTAGATGTCACCCATGAATTGGCATCGTAAACCAGCGTCATCGTCACGGCATCCGATGGCGGATCGAGCGCAGGAGCAAACTGGAAAGGTGTGTCAATGATTGACCACGTTCCGTCATTTGCACGGGTAATGATTCGCGGATGCTTCGTCCCAACCGTGAGGTGCATGATGTCGTTGAGCTGACAATAATGCAGATCGTGGATCTCTGCCTCCGTGTAGGTTGTCGTCAGAGTTGTGACGAGCGTGAAGGCGCCAGCGCTGTAGCTCCAAACCTTAGTGGCGTTCGCTTTGAAGCCGAGGACGAAATTGATGCTTGTCGAGCGCCGGAATGGGATCAACCTCACGCATCCCGTCACATCCGAGTTAGCAGCGCCGAAACGAGTGCCGGGGCGCTTGAACGCTCCACCGTAGGGACGCACGATGAAGTTTTCCAAGATTCGGCATCCTGTGCCGTATTTCTCCGAGTCCGTGCGCCCGTCCATGAGCGGTGACATCTCGCCACCGTTGAACACTGCCTTGATGGTTTGAAACTGTGGCATGATGATTAGTCAGTAATTCCGCCCGTCCAGTATCCGCCGAAGCGAGCGCTTACGATTTGAGAGTCATTAAATGGCGGGATGCGCCTAGCCTTGCCCTCGTTGGAGTCGCGAGCCTTCACAGGTGGAGCAACGGCCTTTTCAAAGAACTGGCGCATCTGCTGTGCCTGCCCTGTCGCTCCTTGCGTGTCCTGCGCGATGTAGGAGGCAAGGAGGAATGAGAACGCCGTCACGAAGTCGGCAGGATATTCGGTGACGTCGGTAATGCGCTGAATGTATTTGAGGTTGATCGTCTCCTCATCAGTGAGGATTAGCCCCTTTTCAAAAGTGAAGTCAGCACCGGCATCTTCCATCTGGCCTCCGCCAGCGTTGAGCGAAATCACGCGCAGGCAGTCATCCGGTGGCGTGTGCTGGAAATCCCAATCAAAGGCCGGAATCTTTACCCATTCACCCGTTGCTGCCGTGTAGGTGCCAGCAAAAACGGAATCTTGAAGCGTGAACTCATCGGCGTCCACGCGAGTGACATACCATTGACCGTTTGCAGCCGTGACGCCTTCCACGTCTTTGATGTAAACCCTGTCACCCGTCTGAATGCCGTGGCTTCCGTCTGTGATCTTTATCAGCCCGCCCGAGCTTGTCACATCCGTAACATTGTAATACGTCACCGTTTGCCGGTGGCGAGCCGTGGCGAAGTTCCACGGATGCGCCCGCAATACCTCGTCTAGTGCGGTGTAGATCGGAGTTCCTGCCCCTGGATTATACCACTTCCGCAGACTCGCGGCCTGCTGCGTCGTGTCGGAATCCAGCGCAGTCAGCGCACGCCCGCCCAGGTGGGCAATGGCAAGGTTTGCAATCTCGGTAGCAGTCGCGGCCATAGTCGTAAAGTTTCAAGAAAAAGGGAGGCTCCCCAAACACAAGGAGCCCCCCATAAGCAACCAACGGGAGGGTTAGTTCCAGTTGATGTATGCCACGTCGAAGTAAAGCACCACGGAAGCGGTGACGGTATTCGCAGAGGCAACGGTGACAATCACGGCGGTATTGTCAGTGGTGACAGTAGCGGCCAAGTCGCCAGCTGTGCCAGCAACCGCAGAGCCAAAGCCCACGGTGCCACCGCTCGAAAGAACGATGCCGTCAGCGTAGAGGTCAGCGTTTGCGCTGGTGCCAATGTCGAGCGTCAGCGTAGTGCCGGGGTCAACACAAGTGACCGTGCTAAGACCGCGAAGGATGGAAGCGCCCTTTGGAAGATAGCAGAGGTTGAATGTGTCATTCGCGGCTTCGCTGCCGGTAGTGGTGTAGGAAGCACGAAGGATTTTAACCGTGCCGCCAGTGGTTCCTGTCCGGTTAGGACGTTCGGAGCCATCAAGCAAAGCGGAGGCTTGTGCGGTGTAGAATGAGGTGTCAGTGAGAGCAGCCATAGTAGTGAGTCTTTGAAGGTGAGGGTTGAGAGAAGGGCGGCTTTTACACCACCCTTCTCAGTTCAGGTTATGGGGTTTCGTCGCTGTAGATGCGGACCACTTTCTCATTTTCAGTGCGGACGGCACCGAGCATCATCGTGGAGCGGATCTGGAGCGCGTGGCGGCGCTGTGGCAGGATGTCCATGCGGGTCTGACGATCCGACATGGCGAACTTCACAGCCGAGGAATGGAAGGCGAAGCAGCTGCGAACGTCAGCGGTGCCGCTAACGGTGCCGACTGGCAGACGTTGAGACTTCAGGAAGGTGAAACCGAGGAAGGTGTTCACCTGTCCGTCAACAAGGGCTTTCACCGTGTTGAAGTCCGCGCTCGTCAGATTGGTGTCACGCAGGAGGTCTTGTTCCTGTTGAGCACCGATCACGATGTAACGGCCCTGAGAAGGCACCTCGGAAACGTCCATGAGATACTTGGCGCGGCGGAGCTTTGCCAAGGTCATGCCAATGGAGGTGGGCGAGCCGGTTTCAGCGTAGTTGGCGGCGATGCTTTGACCGCTTGGGAAGCTGTCAGTGGTCGTGCCGTCCTCGCCAATGTAGCGGGTGGCGTCAAAGGCGCTGATGATCACGTCATCAATCGCACGGTTGAAGGCCATCGCGTGAGACTGCACCTCGTCAGATGTAGGCAGGACGATGGTGCCAAGGAAGTGCTTATCCCACTCGTCAAAGGTCGTGACCTTCTCTTTTGGGCGCTGGGTGAGCCAGTATTTGCTGGCATCAAGCTCGCCGTCTGGAGTATCACCTTTGCGGGTAAGGATGTCTTGTGCCTCACTGTCATTCAGGAGGTTGAACCATTTCTTTTTGCCGGTGAAATCGGCGCGAGTAACGGATGTGAGCAGACGGGAATCCATCTGCTGGAGAACTTGATCGAACGATGTTTGGAACGTGACCGGGTAGAAGGTATCAATAGTAGCCATGATAAGGCGTAAGTTTGGAATTTGAGTGGAAGCTGATCGTGTGATCAGCGGGAAGAATCGTGTCTCCCGTCTTCTCGGTTCTCCGCTTTCGCGGGCCTCAATTTCGGCTTGCGGCTTATCCTGTCGGGGCCGTCGTTGTGCAATTTCTAGATCATATATGATTTAATGCAAGCACAAAAAAGCGGCTCCCATTTCTGAGAGCCGCTAGTGATGGCGTTGCGAAAGTTATTTCTGGCTAGCCTCAAACAGCCTTTTCAGTGTTTCGAGTGCTGCCTGCTGTTTTTCTGGCCCGTTCTTGCCATTAAAATCCGGCCCCTTCTGGATTCGCTCCATTTGTTCGCGATAAGTCGCTTGTGAGTCGGAACTGATCAGCCCTTTGTCATCACCAATCATCTCGTCAAAACGAAGTGCAGCGCGGATGAAATGCGGATTGTTGCCAAGCCCGCTCGCTTCCAGGTCCACACCCATAGCAATAGCACCACGGTTAGCGCGCTGCCAGTTGTCTTTGGCTGCGTCCTTCCACTCGGCGTTTAGTTCTGCAACCATGGCCTCGACTTCGGCCTTTTGAGCCTCCTCGGACTTCGCAACCAAAGCGCCCACCGTCTCATTGTTGAGCGCAATCAACTCATGCAATGCCTCCGGTGGCACGCTGTATTTGTGAGCGATGCTCGCCGCTTTCGTGGCAAGTTCTGCGTTCCACTCGACGCCTTCCGGCAGCTTGTCGGGAGCTTTTAGCCCGTAATCCTCCGGCTTCTCAGGCGCACCTGTGAACTTGCGAAGCTCAGAGAAATACTTGGCGTGATCTTCTGGGGTGGCATCTGCTCCCGGCTTCTTCGGTGCCTGCGACTTCGATGAGAACGCCTTTTCAAGATTGGCGTAACTGATGGCAAGTTGGTCAATCTTCGCCTCGCCTTTCTGTGCATCCCAAAACTTCTCTGGGATGTATTCGGGGCGTGTCACCGTTGATGGCGCTGCCTCGATTGTGGTCGTTGTTGTGTCGGTTGTGGTCGCTGCTTGCTGTTGCAAGGCATTGTCCGCCGTTTGTGTGGTTTCGTTTTCCATAGGAATTAGTTGGCTTTTTGCGCGAGCGCTTTGGCCTTGAGCCAAGATTGATATTCGTCGCCCGTGTAAGGATGGTCTCTTGGCGTGTAGTCAAAGATGACGGCTTTTTCCTTCTCGCGCCCCTCAACAACCGTCACGCATCGAATCATCTCGCCAGCGTTAATGAAATTGAGAGCGCGTTTGAATGCCTCCTCGCTAGGGTCGAGAAGGTCAACGCAAACAGTGGTTTTGTCTTTGTATCTCATAAGCCGTTAGATTTGCAATACTGCGCGTATGCTTCCGATCCGTGATGGTTGATAAAGCACCGGGCGAAGTAGGACGTTCCAGGCGTGCCCCAATCGGAGCCGATGGCGAAAGAAATGCCTGCCCCTGCGTCATCACTCACAGGGACAGGCTCCGTCACGCTGTCGTTATCGACACCGGCAGCGGCGGAAAGTGGTTCAACCTGTAAGGATTCCTTACCAGTTGGAAGATTGGCTTGCTCTTCTGGCGTGTCGGCAATCTCAAACTTGAGCCCATCGATGCCCGCGGCTTGGCGAATCTGGCCGATGATGCGCGGGGCTTGCTTGGCCTTCATCCAAGCAATGCCGCCGATAATGCTGCCGATGATTTCGCCGTCGCGGTCAATCTGGTTGTCTGGTGTGATCGTAATCATGTCTCTTGTTCTTTGGGTTTCTCAGTCTCTGGAATGCCTTTGAGGAACATCGTGAACAACCAGCGCAGAGGTTCTTTTTGCCCTTCGCGAAATGCGGCTTTCACAGCATCTCCGCCTTGCTCAAAGGCTGGATTGAGGATGCCGCCAACGTCTGCGTTCAAACTGCGGAAAACTAGCTGAAAGTCTGGCTTGTCAAAAAGTCGGAGCGCGGCTTTTAGCACGTCCTTCTTTTCGCCGGCAGTGAGCGGCGTTAGGAGTTCTGCGGTTGTGGGCGTCATGTGATGATTCAGCGTGATGAATTACGCTCCCAATAGTTCGCCTACCTTATCGACACCGCCAACCGATTTTATCGCCTGCCCGGCTTCTTTTGCCATCATCGCGGCTTGCTGCATCTGTTGAGCTTCTGCGCGTGACTGCTGGATGGCCTCGACTTCCTCACGCTTGCGAAGCAATCCCTCGGGCGCACCAACAAGGCGGGACTTCTCGCGAATGTAGAAGCCGGTGTCGATGTTGTCCATCACAGTTGGGTCAATCGGAGCGAGGGCGGCGGCGGTCTGCATTACCTCATCCGCCCCGCGTGCGTTCCATGCGTCAATTGCCATTGCCAGACGGGAAGTGAGCGCGATCTCAGGGTCAGACACCTGGACGAATCCACGGCCAACGGCCTCGTATGCTTCCTGCGGCGGAGGCGGCAAGAGTCCATTTTCAGCGCATAACTCAAAGGCACGGCGAAGATGCGGCTCAATCGTCTCTCTTACGTCGCGGTGATAGATCGGGCCCACAGTGTCCAGCTTCTCGCCTGCCCGCTGCGCCACCTCGTAGGCGGTCATCTCGCGGTCAATCTGCGCAAACATCTGGAACATATCCAGCGAGCACAGACGCTTGATCATGTCCTGCCGCATCTTCACGCGCTCCAACGCAACGGACCATTCACCCGTGACAGGCACTTGATAAACCGACTCCGGCCCCATGCCAGACGGGTAGTAATTCAGCGCCCGTGCCGCCGTCTTTAAACTGCCCTCGAAGCTGTCAGGAACCATCATTGGCGGGAAGACTTGTTTCTCGCTAAACACGTCCATCATCTGCTGGATGAAGTTCAGCTGCCGCGCCTCTGGCAAAATGGCAAAGCCTGGGCCATAGCCCCAGCCTGCGGATTGAATGAGCGAATCGTAAGACAGATAGCGGCCAACGGTGAACGGGAAGCCATCGTAGCCGCCCTCTTGCACCATCTTTTGACTCTGCATCTCAACATACGCGGAGAGGTATTTCTTCCGAGTTTTCACGTTGTAGCCGTATGTGCCAACCTTGGACGGCTCGCGAGGCTCTACGATGTGAATGAAGGTGAACGACTTCGACTTATCGCCGTTGTCAGCGATGCAATCCTTGATGCACTTTGGCAGATTCTCCTCACCAAACCTCTGCTGCGCCTGCTCCGCTGTGAGGTCAAACTCGCGAATGAAGCGGTAAACTTTGCCGAACGGGTCAAGCTCAAAGACGTAGGTGCCGATTTTGATCTTCTCAAAGCGAAGCCGGTTACCCTCGCCCATCTCGGAGAAAATGGCAGTCGTGCCGAAGTTCCAGAGGTCAGCAACGGATTCTAAGCGCTCGAGCTGGAAGTTGCTCTTGCTGTTGATCTCTTGATTTAGGATCTGTGAGCACTCCGAAAGCCAACCTTTCACCGCGTCGTCATTCTTGAGCTTCAGGTTTGGCTTGAGCGCAAGCCATGGCTGCGAGGCTGGCGTTGTCCATGAGGTGTAGGCAGCAACCGCCCGTTGCACGGAGTCTGTAGCCGTGGCGTCGTAGATTTGCGCCTCCACGTTAGCGTCTGGCATGTATCGCTTAGTCGTAATGCCAGCCTTTCGAGGCGTGGCATAATTGGCGATGTCCTGCCAGATTTGATCCATCGTTGCCACGCGCTGATCTTTCAGCCGTTGGTAACATTTGATCCAGCGCTTCGTTTGATCGGTGCCTTCGTTTTCCATGTTACTTAGGTTTTACGCCTCCAAGAGATTTAGAGCCACCAAGAGACTTGGCAGCTGGCGGCGTGAATGTGTTCACCATGACACCTTCGCCACCCATGCCGAGAGCGCCAATGGAGCCAAGCGCAGACTTTGGGGCCAAAGGATTAGCTGGATTGACGGTCTTTTGCAGCCCCATTCTGCGGGATGCTGTCACGCCCGCTTGTTCGCCCTCGGCTGAATCGGCGCGAACTGGAGCCGGTGACGGTGCTGGTTTCGGTGGTTTTTTTGCGCTGCCTCCCATAGTGCGGTCAGAATCATATATGATCTGACTTTAGCAAGCGGGAAAACGGAATCCAATGCACCTCTCCGCCATCCTCTCTGCAAAATCCCAGCCACTTCCGTTTATCCTTGAGCGGATCAATGCTGATGAAATGGTCGAGACAGCCAACGGCCAAAGTCACGAACACTCCCGGCTCAGAATACTCCCCAAACTCTCGCACACAATCAACGGCGCAGATAAAGCAATCAGGCGACGAATAGACATAGCCGCGCTCCAAATGGTCGTAAATCATCCGGTGGAAGTCCATCCCCAGACGGCGAGCCACGCATTGAGCCTGTTCGTAGGGCGTCATGTCGTTTGCCATTCTGCCCTCCTTTTTGGTTTCTCGCCAGCTTCAACTGCGCTTGTGACAAACCCTAGCTCGTCGGCACAGCCGAAAGTCAGCATGGAATCGGCCCCGTGGCTGTTAATGTCGTGCAACGGAAGCGCCCGCATTGCCCCGCTTGCCGCCTTAGGCTGCGTCCTGTAATTCATCAGGCAGCCGATACCAGAGGGTAAATCCTCCCCAAACTCGTCTTTTTGCTTCGTCTCGCAGGCTGGATCAAACCACATTCGGGCAATGCGGTCACGAACGGCGTTGACGGCGTCCCACTTGTCGCCGGTGACTGGAACGGTGATGATCTTGTGATTTGCCATCCCTGCCTCGACTAGCTGTTGCCTGTAGGTCTTAGTGTATCCCTTGTCCCTGTAATCGACATCATGCGGAAAGAAATGCTTAGCTATCGGCCTGCCGAGTTCTGCCTCCCATCGCTGAATTTGCGCCACGGCCTCGATTGCACCCTTGCCAGTCGTGAGGAAGAAGCGGTGCCAGTTAATGTCACGGAAAGGCATCTGGCCCAGCCATGCGCTCAGTCCGTCATTGCCGATGTCCCAGAACGTAAAGAGTGGATACTTCGGCTCGATGACAAGCGGCCTGATCCTGCCTTGGCTCTTAGCCGTGACCATGCCAGGGAAGATTTGCCCCGAGACAATCGTCTTGATGCACTCCTCGGCAATCGTTGGGAACTGCGTCCAGATGTCCTCTTTCTGCTCGAGCTTCTTTTTCTCGTAGTAGGCCCATCGTGACGGAGGGAGCGTGATGCCGTGCTTGGCTTGCATCTCGGAAGCGTAGGCCAGAGTCTCAGCTAGGACTGGTGCATACCCGGGCAGCTCATACGATGGGTGCCCATACCACGGGAAGAAATGCAGCTTCCAGTCCATGCGTGAGAGCGGCTTGCCAACCATGGACAGCGCCAAGTCAAAGATGTCGCGGGCAATCGTGCCCTCCCCGCCTTCCATCGTCGTCTCGATGTCGATCACGCCATTCGCGCCCAAGGAGTTCAAGGAGCCTCGTTTGACCTTTCGGGCCCTGTCTGGCGCTTGCGCAGACATCGGGCCAGCCTCAGACCAATGGAGACGGCGAGGGGTGCCGCCCATGAAGCTAGTGCCCGCCTCCTGCTTCGATCCATTCGCCCACACAAGGCAGCCCGTGGCGTCCGAGGTCATTGGGACTGTCTTGTGAATCAGCTTCCAGCATTCAGCGATTACAGGATTCGGATGCAGCGGCCCGTTCTTCCAGGCGTTGCGGGCAATGTCGAGCTTCTTGAATGCGTCATCCTCTTTGAAGTCAACATGAGCACAGTGAGTGTTTGGCGTGGCTATGCACTCGTCCAGATAGTCCAGCACGATCAGCGTGGACATGCCCAGCTTTCGAGCCTTTGGCGTCATGTTCCTACTGTGACGCTCGCGCAGGTATTGCTCTTGTTCAGAGCGTAGGACAAAGGGAACCATGCCGCCGTCTGCGTCGTCCTCGGGCAAAATGAGGTAAAGATTCCGCATCCGCCACTCTTTCGAGGCTAGCTTCTCGGCAATCTCGTCGGCGGTAATCATTTACCAAATACCCTAACCACAGCTTCCGAGAGGTTTTCAAGGCCGATGGAGCCGGAGTGCTTGACCTCCTCAGGCGCATAGAACGCCGCTGCCTTGCCAATCTGTGACAGTGCGCCGGTAGCGGCTGAAAAGTCATCTGCATCCTCGGCCTTGTCGGCAATCGTGGCTAACCGTTCCAGCCATTTTTCTTTGGTCATGTCAAACTTCTTCTCGGCTTTTTCGGCCACTTTTGCCCGTAACTCCTCAATCCTTGCCTTCACCTTGCCATCGTTTGCAAGCTTTGACGCTCTCGGGTCAATTGAGATTCGATCGCCGTTTGGATCTTCGGCAACATGCTTTCTGTAAGCCTGCGCGGCTGGAATATTCAGCGCGCAATCTTGAGCAAATGCCTCATAAGCTGGGTTTTTCAATGCTGGCATAGATGATGATCGTTCGTGTTTGCGAGGGAGGTGGTAGGAGGGAAAATGCGAAAAATCCAGCAATTTTCTATCTTTTGCATGGAGTATCCTTGCAGAACTTAACGCTGAACCGGACTTGCGCCGGTTAGCTCAGTGTTCGGCAGAGATGGAATCGGCATCCAGTAAGTTACTTCCTCCCAGTTTTCGTGACCGTTGAAGTAGTAGTCACCCGGCAGTGTGCCGCTATACCCTCCGAGCTTTTGATCCGTCCATACCGATTCTCCGTCAGTGACCAAGATCACATTGAGGCTGTTTGGCGCGGTGCTGATCGGAAACCAAGAAGCCGAACAAGGCGTGGATGGACAATCCTCACCAGCTTTCTCCTTCGGTTTGCGTTTCAGTATCATCGACATTTTTCCTGTTCTCATCGTTCTATTTTGGTTCGGGTGGGGATGCCATCACATTGACGTCCGCCAGATATTGCGGGGCGTAGGAGCGGAGCCACTTTTCGGCCTCGTCTTGGTGGTTCACCTCGTCGCGCATGATTTCGGCCAGCAATGCAGCGGCATCATTGAGTGCTTCGACCGCTT
>Ga0181343_1000328_pt1 | contig 21934 bp, 37 predicted proteins | sample Su13VDMLBSD_FD_130110 | JGI IMG/M metagenome (GOLD analysis project Ga0181343, IMG submission 130110) | Freshwater viral communities from Lake Michigan, USA - Su13.VD.MLB.S.D | ecosystem: Environmental > Aquatic > Freshwater > Lake | place: USA: Michigan | collected 2013-07-15 | reverse complement strand
TGAATGCGGCTGCGGTGAAGGTTACGAGGAAGAAGAGGAGGATGACTCCGAGAAGGAAGACATGCATAGGGAGCGTATGCTTGAGATTCGCGATGATCTACAGAGGCTTGCTGATAAGCTTGGCAAACTGGCTGGAGAAGGCGAAGAATCGGAAACAGAGTCCGAGAATTACATGCTTCCTACAGTGTTTGCTGTAAGAAAGATGATTGCACCTAAGTAACAATGGCACAAGAAGCACAGGCAGAAGGTGATGACATGTTCATCGGATTTGCAAGTCGTCTCGACCCTGCAAACCTACAGCCTGGCATCTTGCAAGCGAGCTTTAACACTCGGCTTCAACGCGGAATTGCCCAGCCACGCAAGGGCACCAAGCGGTTGACCGAGACTGAACTTATCGGTTTAACGATGGTTGGCTCTGGCCTGTACGTTGACGCTGCCGGTCACGACAACATTGTGATGGTCTTTACGGACAAGCTGTACCTGTACAAGCCTGCTCAGGGGCAGGACGCCGAGGATTTGATCGGGCCATACCTGTTTCCTGCTGGTAGGACAATCGAGGTTGGTGGTATCTGCGACGTAGTGACGGCGCTGAACAAGGTGTACATTTTCCGTGGCAAATACGACAAGACGACGTTTGTTGCTACTGAGTCCAACGGTGACATCCTAGACAATGCGACTGGCACGATCACAATCACGACGACGTTGCCGCATGGATACTCTACCGGCGACGAGGTCACCATTGGGCGCACAGACGGCTCAGATACGGCAGGACAGGCCGTTACTGGCAGCTACGTCATTACGGTGACTGGTACGAACACGTTTACTTTTCAGTACACGAACAATACTGGTGTAACTTACGCTGCTCGGACTACACAGGCAGGGTGGAACGCTCGCCGTGGACTGCCACCGCTTGTATGGCAGGATGGACTAGCGGCAGTTACGTTTGCACAGCAGAAGTTTGCAATAGATGGTACTACGGTGACAGGAGTCACGCAGTCTGTGCCATGCGCTGACTTTGGTTTGTACTTTCAGAACCGGCTCATTCTCAAGTACGGCGATTATCAGATGCTCGTTAGCGACATATTGAGTGAGCAGTGCGACACGACGCTTAACAACTTTGTCATCAATACCGGCGGGAATGACTCGATTGTAGGGGTGCTGCCGTGGGTGCAAGACCAGTTCTTGGTCTTTATGACCAACAGCATCTACGTTGTTTTTGTAGAGACTGACAACTTTGACATCAACTCGCCTCCTGGGGTTAACAGCAGCACGACAGTAGTAACGACTGAGATTGGCTGCTTGGCTAGACGTTCAATTGTAGCTGCCGGCCAGTTCGTGTTCTTCCTGTCTGCTAACGGCGTACACATGCTGACGCCCCAACTTGACCTGAAGTTGCTGGGCAACACGCTGCCACTAAGTGAGCCGATTGCAGATTTCTTTGAGAGTGTTAACTACGATACTGTTCAAAACTCAGTAGCGACCTACTACAGCAACCGCTTCTACATTGCGATGCCCACAGGCACGGCGACTAGGAACGACAAGATCCTTGTATACAATACGCTTAACCAGAATTGGGAGTCGATTGACTATTATCCTACGGGCTTATTCTCAGATAACTTGATCTTGTCTGCGTATATCAATCAACGCCGATTGATGATCATCACCAACTTTGCTGGATCTGGCCAGTATGGCGGCGTGTTTCTGTCAGAAGAGCAGGCTCAAGGAGATGAGTTTAACTACTCTGACGCTACGCCAGTGCTGCCGTTTAATCTGTTTCCAGTGTCCAGCCAGATCACCGAGTCTACGCTGATTCCAAGCACACAGAACTTCGTCCACATTCCTGCTTCTGTGAAGACTAGAGAATACGCTTTTGGCGGCACATCCGAGAAGCGATTTAGCCGAGGTGAGTTCACCTTCAACAACGTTGCCAACGACTTTGTAAAGATTGACACGACCACCTACGACCCAGATGCTACCGAGACTGTCCTTGAGTACAGCTTTAGCGGCACATCAGATGGCACTTTGCGCCCCCGTATCGCTGCTCGGGGAACATCGATAGCTTGCACAGTTAATTTTGTAGTTGGAAGACCAGCCTTGAAAAGTGTTGCTGTTTATGCTATAGCAGCCAATAGACCAATGATTTCGCAGGAATAAGCTTATGCCCGGCCAACAAATCCAAAAAGGAACGACATACGTCAATTACCCAACTTCGGGCACTAACCAAGTGACTGCGGAAAACTTGAACGATCATGTCGATAACGCGATCTTGTTGCCGGGAGCTATCTCTGCGCAGATTGAAAGTGTTCCTGAAGATGTTGATTACGTCCTTGCTGAACGTGGTGGATCATTGTTTAAGTACGCTTTAAGCAGCATTAAAGATCTATTTGCGTCTTATTTTCCATTGCGGTCTGGAGCAATAATGACTGGAGAATTAACGCTTTCCAGTAGCACACCAAGCGCAGCCGCAGTTGCAGCAAGCAAAGGGTATGTGGATGCATCAATAGCAGCATCAACATTGCCTGGGGCAATTGTTATGTGGGGCGGTTCATCTGCACCAACGGGTTGGCTTGAGTGCAATGGGCAGTCTACTGCTGGTTACGCTAGTCTTACGGCAATATATGGAACCAACTTGCCTGACTTAAGAGGTGAGTTTATTCGTGGGTGGGATCATGGCAGGGGCGTTGATTCGGGGCGCGTGATTTTGTCTGCTCAAGCGCAAGACATCCAGCCGCATACGCATAGTTACACCATCACAAATGTGGTTACGGGTTCAAATCAAGGTGGTGAATACTCTGGAGCGGAACCATCCACACAGGGATCGCAGACAGGAAGTGTTGGCGCCGCCGAAACTCGTCCCCGCAACGTAGCCTTGATGTTCATCGTCAAAACCTAATGACCGTACAGGACTGGGAACAACTTGTAGACACGCTTTATGAACAATGCCGCAACCATATTCAGCTTCTTGGCCAAGTATCCCGAGATGACGTGGATGGCTATCTTAGTTTTTACGGCGTCCATGATAGTATTTATGTGGCTCGGCGTGACGGTAAGATTACAGGCATTGCGACCACACATCCCGGTGTCAGCGACTTCAACTGGAAGTGGCGCAAGCAGGATGGCATCTGGACGATTCACATGGCTTGGGCAAGCGAACCTGGAGCGGTTGGTGAAATGTTTAGCCAGTTCTTTCAACGTAAAGCACCTATCACGCAAGTTTGGGCATGGAGACACGACCATGCAGTTCAGATCACTCCTAAAAAACTAAAAAGACTTTTATATGGGAAGTAAAATTTCAATGCCGCAACAACAGGCGGCTCCCAACTACCAGGAGTCAATGCGCTCTATCCTGAAGTCGCAGGTAGAGATGGCTCCAGAAGTTTATGCCAGCGAGTTAATCTACCAGCCGAAATATCAGGCGCTGCAAGATCAGATTGCCAGTCAGGCTGCTCGCAGTCAGGTTGAGATGTATCAAGGCTTGCAGCCTCAATACTCTAACCTAGAAGAAGCATATATGCGGAGCCAGCAGGCGGCGCAGTTGCGCGGCTTGCAGGAACGTGCTCCAGAGTATGTGCAAGCCTTCCAGCAGGCTCAAGGTGTTGGCGGCATCAACCAAGCTCTCCAGAAGTACACGGAGCAGAAGCTCGGCGGCTTACAGGCCAACGGCGCAAACCTTTCTCCAGAAGAGCAGCGTATGCTCGATCAACAGGCTAGGGCAGGCTATGCAGCTCGGGGAACGTCACTGGGCGGACAGAGCAACCTTGCCGAGGTGATGAACCGCTACAACGCGCGTCAGGCCCGGGAGCAGCAGCTTGTGGCTCTTGGCACGGGATTGGGTGGATACTTCCAGCAGCAGGCTGCTCCTGCGCTGACTTCCTTCTACCAACAGCCGATGTACGCCGGTTCGTTTGGCGGTCAAGCCGCACAGAACGCGATGATGGGCCAACAGCAGGCTGGACCACAGTACTTCAACCCAGAGTCGCAGACCGGCATGGGCTCGATCTACGGGGCTTACAACGCACAGATGCAGTATCAAGCTGGGATGGCACAAGCAGCAGCAGCAAAGAGTGCTGGAAAAGCTGGCATGTTTGGATCAATTGGTGGAGGACTTATGGCTGGGGCAGGAGCAGCATACTAATGAACATAATACCTGCTATAAGCTTAATCAGAAAGGCGCTTAAAAACGCAAAGCGTCCTGCCGTGCTTTGGAGTGGAGGAAAAGACTCCACTGTGTTGCTTGATCTATGCTTAAGCATGCGCCCTGACATCGAGGTAATCCACTTTAAGTTGCCATTTCTTTCACACAAGTACCAACATCACCATGAGGTGCAAGAAAAGCTAAAACTGACAGTCCACGATTGGGTGCCATCGTCTATTGCGCTAACTCACGGGAAAGACCGCATCGACGTTTGTGAGACGTATTCGCTTGGAACCGGGCAATTAAAGGTCATGCGCGGCACAGAAATGATGGACTTAACAAAGCCTTGGGTGTGCGGTAAAGAATGGCTTGGCAGGCCAAAGGCTAATGTTGTTAACGACTTTGATGTGTTGTTCTGTGGGCACAAAAGCAGCGACGAAGACCCATTGACTGGCTCAATTCCGCTCATGGTTGACATGAAAATTATTGGCAACGGTACAGAGATGTGGTTTCCGTTGCGTGAGTGGACTGACGCGGACATCTCTCTGTATATCACATCAAACAACGTCAAATACGACCAGAATCGATATGACACGGATGTTGTGTCCCGCCCGGACAAGCACATGAACAGCGACTACGTTCATGCCTGTTTCCGTTGTATTGATCGCAGGGAATCTGCATTTGTGCATTGCCCAAAGCTAAACGCTGACGTAGAGAACTTGCATGAGTTTGTCTTGCACGAAGAGCCAGTCATCCCCTACTGCAACGTCCGAACTGGACTGCCAAAAGTGCGGGGCGTGTTGCAGCCACAAGGCCAGTTGGCCGATTCTGCGAAAGGATAGATCCGATGCAGTTAACATCCCCAAAGAGTACATCCGCGATGATCTGCCACTGCTTAAGTGCGTTGGAACTCGCTGTATTGCGCTTTCGGGGATTGTTGGGCAGGAAGTTTCGTGTACAATCTATAGGCATAGACCGCAAGCCTGCCAGCGGTTTGAGAAAGGCAGTCCTCTTTGTTTAGAAGCTAGAACCAAATTTTATGGCAAGACCTCGTGAACTTTATAATACACCGGCACCTCAGGCGATGAGCTTGATGGGCCAGGGCATTGCTGACGCTTACGCTAGAGCCGGAGAGATTGAAGGCAAAGGATACATGGCGCTAGGGCAGGGCATTGCACAAGGGCTTACCGCAGCAGGAGGCGCAATAGGCGACTACAAGAAGATGTCGTCGCAGGTAAAGGCTGATGCGGCTGCATTCAATTCGTTTAAGGACTATCTTCCGGCTGAATTTGTGGGCTTACAGCAAACAATGGAGAACGACCCAAAAGCAAGCTTGCTGGATAAGCAGCAGTTCTATCAATCTGCTAAAGGATATTTGGGTGCTGCTATTGGGCAGAAGTACAAGATGGAACAGATTGGAGCGGAGCAAAAGGGATTGCTTGATCGGGCAGTGGCAACCAAAAAGCCGCCGCTTGATCTTGGTGGACTGGATATGGCAATTGATTCAATTTGGAATCCAAAGCCAGCACCGTCGTCAACGCAGCCGTCAATGCAGGACACCACAGCACCTGCCACAGATCTCGCCGCTTTTCTTAGAAGTCGAGGCTGGAGCGGAAGAGGCCCGGTGCCCCAAGCATTAATGGATGAATACAATGCAAGTATAGGCCGTTAACTTTTAATACGATGCCACTATCAGACTATCTTCAAGACAACATCGTCACTCGCGGCATTCGTCCGCTTGCTGCCATTGCCGATTACTACATGGCAAACAACCAGCAGCCTGTAGCGCCTCAGCAAGCTATGGCAATGGACGCCAATATAGGTTATCCACTCACGCCACAACAGGAAGCCATGTATGCGCAGGCGTCTCCTCGTCGAGTTGTGCAGTTGACGCCGGAAGAGATGGCTGCATTTAACGCACAGCGCAGCCAGGTTGATACAAGTTACAGCGGTTCTGGTGCAGACTTTGGTGAACCACAAACTGTGCAAGCAGCGCCTGTAGCACCTCAAGCTGAACCTACGGCACAAGCAGAGCAGCCATTGTATCCAGAGCGAGAGCATGAGCTTCGCAGGCAGGACTTGCGAGCAAAAGTGTTGGCTACGAATAAATTGATGGATTCACTTATTCAAAGAAATCCTGACTATTCGGAAGCTATACAATCCAGTTTTAAAAGAAAACTTGAAGCTCTTGTTGATCCAGAGCAGCTTAAATCTTTTGATGAAAGCAATGCCGCTAAGTCAGTATGGGCTGAATTGCCATCATTAAGAAAAGAGCGCGACTTTGTTAAAACAATTCGAGAAGACATATTGCAGGCTGAAAAGATACAAAAAGACGATCCAGCAAATAAAGCTCGGCTTGTTATTTCGCTTCAGACAATTCTTCCAAAGATGATTCAGTCTGCCGCTTCTGGTGGATCTGACGCAGTTCAGATGCAAGAATTTATGAAGCTTGCACCAGAGCTTGTTAATGGCTACGCAGAATATGCTACATCAATTGGAAAAGATCCACTTTCAAGCGGAACATATTTTCAATGGTTAAATTCAAGCCAGTTTAAAAAGACAGCAGATCCAGAAGCGTTTATTCAAAAGGTAAAGGAAAAATACAACGTAATTGCATCTGCAAGAAATAGCGTCGTAGAAGAATTTCAAAACAGAACTTCACCTGAGTGGTTTAGTAAAACTGGAGTTAAAGAACTTCCATTGTTTAAGTCTGACATTGAATCTGAACTTAATAAACAACAGCCAGCAAAACAAATGGCTGCTCCAAGTGTTCAATCTCTTTTAGAGAAATACAAATAATGGCTACAATTCAAGAGCTTAGTGATGCGCTGATAAAGGCTGACGCGGCTGGCAATACGCAGGACGCTAAAGCTCTTGCTGATGCTATACGTCAAATGCAGTCTCAGCCCGAAGCAGCTCAAGAGCCTGCCAGCACGACCGGCGACGTTGCCCGTGGACTTGCTCGAGGGATGGGGCCGGTTGCTATGGGTGCCGCAGCTGGATTGGTTAGCCCTATTCCCGGTGGAGCGGCGATGGGCGCTACGGCAGTAGCAGCAGGACAGCTTATTGGAGATCCGCTGGTGCTTGGCCTGAACCACTTCATGGGCACTAACCTCAAGACGCCCACGGAACTCTTTGGTGAACTCTTTACTCAGCTTGGCATTGATCCAACTAGCACCGAGGCTGGTCGAGTTGCAGAATCCGTCGGCAGTTCGATTGCGTCTACTGCGGCTGGCATCGGACTAGGCAATGTGCTTAAGGGCGCTGCATCTGCAACCGCAAAGAAGATTGGCGCTATACTTGCGGATAAGCCACTGCAACAACTTGCATCTGCTACGGCTGGTGGAGCTACGGCTGAACTTGCTCGATACGGCGCAGAAGAGCTTGGAGCAGGCACTAAGGGACAGATTGCAGCGTCGTTAGTTGGCGGCATTACTGGCGGGTTAACTGGAGCAAGACTAGCTGGGCTACGGCCAACTGCACGCACAGCTCCGGCAGTGGCAGGCATGACCGCAGTAGAAACGGCTCAAGCTGTAACTGAGGCTGAAGCTGCTGGAAGGCTCGTTCGTACATCTGATGTCATTCAGCCAGGTGGGCCGATCAGTAAACGAGCACAGGATTTGCGTGAAGCTGTTGGCGGCAGAGAGGCGCTTGTTAGGCAGGCTGAAGAACGGACACAAGCTGTTCAAGATCTACTCGGCCAGTTCAGCGCAAATGTTGGTGCTGACTCTATCCGAGATGTGACCGCTAATCTCAACAAGACAAGAGCAGCAGAGATTGCCGCAAATAAGAGTGTTGTTACTGGCATTCTTCAAGACTTGGACAGCACTAATGTTACTGTTCCAACGGCTAACTCCATCAAGGCAATTGATGATGAGATTAAATATCTTAACGGAGTTAATGAGGATGCGCTTGCTCCAGTTACCGCAAGGCTGGAAGCCTTTAAGAAGTCTCTGCAAAACAAGACTGCATCTCAAGTAGATAGTAATCTTAAGCTTGTTGGAGATTTGCTTGAAGATCCGGGTCTTGCTTCGTTAAAGGGTCTTTCTGGTAAGTCGATGAATCGAGTCTATGGCGCTATCAAGCAAGACATAGGAGATTTCATTGAAGCAAGTGGCAGGGATCGAAACGCTTGGGCTACCGCAAACGCAAACCTGCATGAAATGGCGAAGGAGTTGCAAGACAGTGCGCTTAGGGCTGCTCTTAATAAAGGAGAAGTAAACCCAGAAGCCGCTGGTAAATTGCTGTTTAGTAAGGCTAAGAGTGAAGTTCAACTGCTGTACAAGAATCTTGATGACATTGGCAAAGCAAACGCTCGCGCTGCAATTCTTGAGAATGTAGCCGCCAGTTCAATCGATGCTCAAACAAACCAGATTGTCCCAAGGCGGTTCTTAACCAACCTGCAAAAGGCCGAGCAGCAGACTGGCGTGTTCTTTAGCGGTGCAGACAAGAATGCAATTGATGGCCTTGCTCGTTACTTGAAGCTTACTTCGCGAGCTGGCGAGTTCAATATGGATCCAGCCACTGGTCAAAGGCTATTGATTCCAACCATAACTGGAGGATTGGCTGGAGCCGTTGGTTTAACTGGCGCTGCTGCAACTTACGCCGGAGTTTACACATTAGGCCGCGCATACGAAACGCCAGCCGTTCGCAAACTGTTGCTCAAACTGCCAAAGGTCGCATCTGGCTCGCCTGAAGAGTTTGCTTTGTCCAAGCGCATCACGCAGGCAATTCAGTCCACCGTGCAAGAGCAAGCTGTTAGCGACATCGAGCGCAAGAAAATGCCGGTAGCATTCATGCAGCAGGCAAGTAGCAGAGAATCGCTTGGCAATGGTTATGTGCTTTCTGACCCGGTTAATGGCATGAAGATCGTCAGTAAAGACAATGCATCACACAAGCTGTTTGACGGCAGTGGTAGGCTCGTTGGCGTTTTTGCTTCTGAGCAAGAGGCAAGAGATAAAGCCAACAAAGAAATTGTCACCAGAATCAAGCGAGAACTCAAGCAGGCCAAATAACACTATGCCACTAAAGAAATCCGCATCCGAGAAAGCGTTCACCGAAAACCTCAAGCGCGAGATCGGCGCTGGCAAGCCACAGAGGCAGGCCGTCGCTATCGCGTACAGCGTCCAGCGTGAGGCTGCGAAGAAAGCCGCTGCCGCCAAGCGCAAATAGCCTATGGCGAACATAACACGGAAGTGGAAACGCTTCCTTGCAGTTAGTTGCAGCCATGGGTTCATGGCGGACCAGGCTGTACTCAAGGAGGTACTTCGCTTTCGTGACCGATGGAAGCCGGACACAGTGTTGCATCTTGGTGATGCCATCGACATGACCTGCCTGCGTAGTGGTGCTATCACTGCTGACAGTCACGACGCTACCGTAGATCCCGAGGCTGACCTGAACGATGGCCTAGCATTTATCTCGGCGCTGAGACCACAGCACTACCTGCTCGGCAACCATGAGGCCCGGCTCGTCACGCTCATGAGCCATCCTAAAGCAATCATCTCGGCTCTGGCGACTCGTGTGTATCACCAGATCCACGACCGAGCTAAGTCAATTAAGTGCAAGGTGTACGACTACAAGCTTAAGACCGGCTTTGTTGGTTTGGGTGATGCGCTCTTCCAGCATGGATACTTGCACAGTGAGAACGCCTTGCGTGATTCAGCAGAGCGTATGTGTCACGGCAGGTACACCAAGCTTGTCATGGGGCATATCCACCGTGTACAAATCGCTGAAGGTCGGCGCATTAAAGGTGTCACTGGCTACTCTGTTGGGTGGCTAGGAGATCCCGAAATGGCTGGCTATGCGGAGAATAGGATTGCAACCACCGCTTGGAGTAGAGGCTGGGCGTGGGGCGAATATACTGACAACGAAACAATTGTATGGCTGACAAAAGAACTAAAGGACGGAAGCTTCAAGCTGCCACTGTAGAAGGGGACTGGCTCTCGCAACTTGCGCAGAACCTAGAGATTCAACCCGCACCTCCAGGGTGGTATACACTCTCACAAATTGCTCAACGGCTTGGAATTGGCAGAACTGCTACACGCAACATCCTTGCTCAAAAGAAAGCTGTACAGCAAAAGTTTTACCACAAGACAAGTGACGGCAGGATTCTTCCCACCGTACACTACAAGATATGAGTCCCGAGGAAAAGGAACGCCAAGTCATCATCCAACGCGCAAAGGACATTCTCTCTGAACACTTTGAGTGTGGCGAGATCCTCGTACAAGCGCAGGACGAGAACGATAGCGACAATACGAACCGCTACGAGAGCGGCTGGGGCAATCGATTTGCCCGAGACATGCACATCAACCTCATGCACAAGGAGCGCGTGCTGGAGCACTCGTGGATAGAAGAGTGTGGGGATGAGGATGATGACGATGACGAGGATGACGACGACGAAATAAAATCAAAAAAGTAGTTGCGCGTAGTAGACCAACGTATACTTTGCTAGGCATTCGGTGAATGGTTCATCGATGAAACACAACAAAAATGAAAGTAGCACAAATTAGCGACTTAGCAAATCTGGCCGATGGTTCGGTCATTGGCGAGATGCGGGTGACGATCAAAGCGACGTTCCCGCCTAAAACTGGTGAAGGTAAGTTTGGCCCTTGGCGCGTACAGAACTGTGTCCTTCAGGACTCCACCGGCGAGTGCCGTGCATCGTTCTGGTTGCCAGACGAGATGGGTGACCTCAAGGGCCAGATGGTGACCCTCAGGTCACAGGCTGGCAAGAAGGGGCTTCAGGGCATCAGCGTGAAGCACTCGACCCATAGCGGCGAGAATGAACTTAAGATCACCGATCAGTGTGCGATCATCGACGACGCCGGCGCAGCCGTAGCCGCAGCAGGCCCACGCAAGCCTGTGCAGGCATCGTCGCCCGTCTCGTTGACGGTGGCAGACGCCAAGCGGGCGCTCTTCCAAGCGGCGCAGCTCATGGCTGAAGCCATCAAAGCAGCCGAGTGGGTTGGCGGTCAGGCACAGGTGACGCCCGAGCAACTCCAAGCTATCGCTACGAGCTTGTTTATCTCCGCAGATCGTGCGGGATTTGCGAAGGCATTCCCCTCAGCGCAGACGAAGCCGGTTAAGAAGGATGAGCCCGTTGAACTTGAGGAGGACGACTTGAAATGGTAAAAGCAAAAGACATCTCGACGTTGTGCGGTGTTACGCTTCAGACCATCCTGAAGTGGTGCCGTGAAGGGAAGATCCCACATCACCGTATCAGCGCACGCTGCTTGCGATTTGATGTGGCTGAGGTTAACGCTTGGTTACAGGCCAAACGCGATGCCAATAAACTCAAGAGCCAAGGGGTGTAGAGGCGAGCGCATGTGGCGCGACGAACTCCGGGCTGCTGGCTTCACGGCAAGGCGTGGTCAGCAGTTCGCCGGAGGGACGGATTCGCCAGATGTGATCTGTGAGGAACTCAAGAACCTGCATCAAGAAGTGAAGTTTGTCGAGAACCTCAACCTTATCAAGGCCACAGAGCAAGCCGAGCGCGATGGTGCTGGCAAGGCTTGGATTGTAGCACACAAGAAGAACCGTACACCTTGGCTAGTGACGATGAGCAGCGAATTGTTCTTCAAGCTACTCAGGGATGGCATGGAAGGTTTGGTTAAATAATTCTGCACCAGGCAGGGGCGCGACTGCACAACGCGCACACTTTATGAACATCAGCATCAATATAACATACACGTCAGGAACGAAGGTTGAGCTTGTCGTCCCCCTTGAGGAGCCAGCGCAACTCATCAGCAAATCAGAGTCACCTGTGACACCTGTGCAGCCTGCGCAGGACTTGGCAGATGCCATGTGCATAGTCACGAACAAAGAACTTGAGTCGTCCGGCAAGCGGTACACTTCTGTCAACGAGCTTATCGACGATCTCTGCAAAGATCCCGAGGTAGGCAGGACGATGAGCATGTACAACATGACGTACACAACTATCGACGGTAAGGAGTGGCAGGTGCCGCCGGGCTTGATGAAAGATCTAGTCATCATCTACGGCGAAAAGACCGTCGAGCAAGAGCTGCTCAAGGCCCACGCTTGGCTTGAAGCTGACCCTGCAAGACGCAAGACGCCGCGCGGCATGGGGCGCTTCCTGAACGGCTGGCTCTCCCGTGCATCATCGATGGTGCGTACACCGATCAAAACCTTACTCAAGCGTGATACTAGTCTACTAGCGACCAATGGAAGCACACAAGAAAGCTGGTAGGCGCAGGCCGGTGGAGCTACCACCCGACACGGTGGTGCCAACTGCACTGGAGGCCGAGCGCGGCATAGCGTCAATTGCGCTGAACCATCCCGAGGTGTTTTTGCACCATATCTCGGAGAAAAACTTCAAGGTGAGCGACATCTTCGACCCACTCAGTCACCGGGTGTGCGAGATTATCTTGCAGCAGCAGTCCCGCAATGCGTCGTCCGAGATCCGCGTGATCTTCGAGAAGTGCCGCGAGACGCTACCTGGCACCGAGTTCCACCAGTTAAGCGACCTGTACACGCTCATGCCAATCGCCGGTGCGATAGGCGACCTCGTAGATATCGTCAAGAACACGGCCAAACGGCGCACCTTGCAGCATGTCGCTTACGAGACGCTGATGGCTATTAGCGACGCTACCGTGCAGACGCCTGAGCTTCTGAGCGACGTTGTGATGAAGGTCGAGGGACTGTCCCGTGAACTTGCTCCGCCAAAGGTGATGGATACTAAGGCGCTCCTGCTCAATGCGCTGACACGATACGAGACAGGTGATGACGAGTCCATGCGGATAAAGACAGGCTATTCTGCGATAGACAACATCTGCCCGATCAGATACGGAGACTTCGTAGTCATCGGCGGCGAAACCAAATCTGGCAAAACCATGCTGGCACTCAACATTATTGCAAACTTAATAAATGAATAAACTCGTAAACCTTACACCTCACGACATTACCATCACTGGTTACGGCGTGATTGAACCCAGCGGTTACTCGGTAAAAGTACACTCACATTTAAGCAAAGTGGCAGACGTCGATGGTGTCCCCATCATGTGCTGCAAGGACGCCAAGGTGAGCAACCTGCCTGACCCGATGGACGGCATCCTGTACATTGTCCCTGGCTATGTGCGTACTGCACTACCCAACAGGACAGATTTGGCTAGTCCAACAAAACTCATCCGTGACGGAGCTGGCAAGATTGTCGGCTGCGGTGCGCTTGAAATTAACCCATAACAAAATGAAAACAGAACTATTACAAAACCTTGAAATGACAACGTACCGTGCCATGCACGGCCTATCGAAGCACAGCCTTGATGCCTTCGCAGTTTGCCCGGCGTACTACAAGTGGAAGGAAAAGCAGGACTGGAAGCCTAGCCGCGAGATGGAGCTTGGCACGCTTGTCCACAGCCTCGCTCTTGAGGGCCGTTGTGAGTACGCTATTGCTCCAGCGTGTGATCGGCGCACCAAGGAGGGCAAGCTGACGTGGGAGAACTTCTGCCAAGAGAACATCGGCAAGGTCATTCTCAATGAAGACGAAGGGGCGCGTGTTGAGGGCGCTTGTGCGGCAGTGGAGCCGCTACTTCAGATGGTGACAGCAGCCAAGATCATTGAAGCGTCGCTGTTCTGGGAGCGTGACGGCGTGCAATGCAAGGGGCGCCCAGACATGATAACCGAAATCAAGGGCAGGCCAGCCATCGTGGATCTAAAGACGACTAGCGACTTTTCGAAATTTGACCACAAGTTCTTTGGTTTCGGCTACGATAAGCAGGCCGCTTGGTACACATACGGCTTGGAACAAATCACCGGCCAAGAGGACATCGACTTCTACTTCCTAGTTGTTGATATGCAAGCGCCTCACTTGAGCCAGTGGGTGAAGGCGTCCACGGAACTCATCGACATTGCTAACCAGCAGCTTGATGTGACGCTATCGCAGTACAAACTGTGTCTTGATCAAGACGTGTGGCCCGGTCCACCAACGATGCGCGTCATGTTGCCACGTAGATGGGAGGAAGCATGAGCGATTGGGTACTCATACGCCGCACTAACGTGCTGCAAGACGTGGAGCTGCCGCGTCCTAAGAAGACGCAGGACGTCATCTGTATCGGCCCGAAGGACGCACTCGGCTCCAAGATGGAGGCGCTTATGCTTCTGCCGGAGAATCAATCGACGGATCTTATCGAGGTGAAGTATCTGCTTGAACCGTACACGGGCCAGCACTCACACACGTCTGCAAGGCCAGGTAATGGAACGCGATAATGTGGATACTACCGAAACAATTACACACGTTGGCCTCTGTGCAGGATACGGGGGCATTGAGCTTGGACTTAAACGACTCCTCCCAGCTTTGCGCACAGTCGCTCTTTGTGAGATCGAAGCTTTCGCCATTGCGAACTTGGTTGCAAAAATGGAAGCGGGACTCATGGACGCAGCACCTGTTTGGACGGATCTTAAAACCTTCCCTTGGGAAAGCTTTCGAGATCGAGTGGACATCCTTACTGGCGGTTACCCCTGCCAACCTTTCAGCGCAGCAGGAAAGCGAGCTGGGAAAGACGACCCAAGACACTTGTGGCCCTGGATTGCAGATGGAATTGCTGCAATGCGACCAAAACTATGTTTCTTTGAAAACGTCGAAGGACATATCTCGCTGGGGCTGTCCGACGTTATCGAGGACTTGGCAGGAATGGGTTATCGAACGACGTGGGGCATATTCAGCGCGGCTGAATGCGGTGCGCCACACCAACGGAAGCGCGTGTTTATCTTGGCCGTCGCCGGTGGTATCGGAGGTGCGACAAGGCTTTCAGGACAGATCACGGGGCATGAAGGGCAGCCAAGAATCACTTACGACTGTGGTGATCAAAGATGCGGTGAACTGGCCGACGCCAGAGGCATTTGTTCAGAGAGGGCCAATCAAAACAGAGTTAACCGAAACTGGATTTTTGAGTTATCATGGGAATCAAAGATATGGAGCGAAGCTATCGGATGCGGTAATTTGTGGCCATCCCGTCCCGGACAGTCTCAGTACGCATGGGAGCCGCCAAGGGTTATCAGGCAAACTCAACTCACGCTGGGTCGAGACATTGCTCGGACTGCCGATAGGTTGGACGATGCCAAGCTGTACGTCACCTATGACAATCGTACAGACGAGCTGCGCCTCCTTGGAAACGGTGTTGTGCCTTCCTGCGCAGCGTTAGCTTTTACCACATTACTAAATGAACAAAGGAATACTCGTCATCTCGCTTGAGATGCCAGCCAACCAGATCATCGACCGTCTCGTAGCCCGGCTCGGCAACGTCAGCCTGCGTGCGCTCGCTGAAGGAGCCAAGCATGAGCGCGACATTAGAGGCGTCCACAGTGCCATCCAGAAGCTCAATAACAGCCGTTTGGTGGTGCGCGACGATCTCTATGACATCGCCAACATCTGCGCCACTGCACGGGCTATGGCGAAGTCCCCGGACGGCCTCGGTGTGCTGTTCGTAGACTACATCCAGCTTGTCAGGGCCGACCTTGGCAAGGATAGCAGCCGCGAGCGTGAAGTGGCTGAGGTGAGCCGGAGTCTGCGCTTACTTGGCATCGAATTAGGTTGCTTAGTCATATCGATTACGCAATTAAATGAACAGGGTAAAGCTCGCGAAAGTCGCGCAATCGGGCAAGACGCTACAGCCGTTATGGTTGTGAAGCTCTCCGATGACGCAGAGTTTCGTGAGGTTGGCATACCCATCCAACGAAACGGCCCGTGCGGCGTGAGCGCAAACTTACGCTTTACAGGCAAAACCGCTACGTTCCATAATGAATAAACACTACCAAAGTTACATGAAACTTGAACCTGACAACTCCAACAAAGCAGTCCCGTACCTTTGGGGCTTTGCTACTCTCGCCGTCTTTGACGGACTTGCCATCGCTTACTTCGCTGAAGAGCTATGGGAGGCTATTGTATTGCTCATCCTATTTTGGGCCAGTGCAGCGTTTGCGGTATCGGCAATGCAAGAATGGAGGGGCAAATGATCAGCACAGGCTACCCCGGTGATAGCGACCCGCTGGCAGAGCTACCCACATGCCCCGAGTGCGGCATCTGGCTCACGCAAGATTTGTTTGATGACTGGATCTGCGAAGACTGCGACGCAAAGAAAAATGAAGAACCCACCTAAAATTCAGGTTGCTATTGCTATCTTGAGCATCATAGCTTTGGCGCTGAGCTTTATCCTCGACAGAGAATGAGTGCTCAACTAATCGACAATCTCATGGAGAAGATCCATGTACTAACAACAGAAAACAAACGACTAAAAGATGAGAATCAGACAAAGGCAGAGACAATCGAACGGCTGGGTGGCGCGCTTGCGCAAAGTGGATCCACGGGAGTGGCGCAGCAGGATCATGGAACTGCCAACACGGATGCAGGTGTTTGTGGCGCAGATCGTGTGGTGGGACTACTTCGCGGACAAGACGGTGCCGAACCGGTGGCCTGACCTAGACATGTGGCTCCGCGCACATCCTAGCACTTTTCGCAAGGAAGTGTGTCCTACTGACGAGGAGATGGTCGACGCACTTATCAGCATCGGGTACGAGGACAGAACCGCTCTTCGCCGGATGGGCGTGAATCAAAACAACAAATGGCACAAGTACAATTAACATGGACGCAAACGAACTAATCATGTACCGGCACGTTTTGGTCCAAGCTGCATCGGCTATCGAGCAGCTCAAGCATTGCCTGCTCAAGCACTACGATGCTCACTCGGCGTTTGCCAACGACCGGGCTGCACTGCTAGACGCTGACCTTGTGCTGGCGGAGGCGTATAAACTGACTACGAAGGAGGGGAAATGATCCTCCGCACCAAGATCATCGGCTTCACGGGGCTATCCGGCTCAGGCAAGAGCTACGCAGCTTCGGTCGTTCAGGAGTGTTATCCTGCCTATCGGCTGTTCTCGTTTGCTTACGAGATCAAGCGGCTCGCTGGCTGCTACATGGGCTGGGATGGCAAGAAGGATGAGCGTGGGCGCAAGTTCTTGCAAGACCTGGGCATGGCAGGCCGAGCGTATGACCCGCAGTTGTGGGTGAGCTTCATGCCGCCAGACAGACTGCTCGTCATCGACGACGTGCGCTTCCTGAACGAGGCCGCGGCCATCCGCGAGCAGGGCGGCATCGTCATTCGAGTCAGGCGATTCGGCGTAGATCCGATGGATCATGTTTCGGAAACGGAGCAGGAGCGGATTAACCCGGACTTCACGCTGATTAACGATGGCAGCGAGACGTTCAAGCACATCCTGCTACACGAACTTAAGAAATATGGCAGCAATGAATAAGCGTCAGTTATGGATACGCCGGGTTGAAGCTCGGTGCGGGATTGCGCCCCTTGACTTCAAGATGGCGCGGTACATCGAGGCTTACGACATCAAGGGTAAGGATGGGCTTATAGAAGCCCTACAGTCCAAGTTACTGCATGGCATCGGTGCTGGTACGATAAACAAGTTGAAGGCGCTTGCTGGAATTGAGGTTGCACCTAAACGGGTGACATGGAAACGGGAGGCTTTGCGGCTGTATGCGCTGCTTGATCAACATGGTATAGAGTACATAAAGAACAAATGACACCAGACGAAGAGATTTACTGGATTGAAGCTGGTCTTCAATGCGACGGCGTTGAGCTAGACGACTGGACAAAGGACGCGATCATCCGCTATGGGCGAATGCTGACCAATCGGTTTATGGAGGATATCCATGACTTGCGTCTTGAGAACAGCGCACAGGCAGCGATCATTGAGCAGCTTAAAGAACAAATACAAAGATGACACCAGAACACGCGATTGCCACAGAGATGCTACTCCTTCAGGCCAAGGAGGAGATTTCAAGATTGAAATCCGAAATTCAAATTTTGAAAAAGGAACGTGAAATTGAAGCTGACATCCAGCTTCGCATCGCGCTTAAGGCGGATCACTACTACATGCAGCTCCAGGCTATCAAGGAGTCAGCTTTCGGTGAGATCCACGGCATCACGGCTGAGGATCTGTCGTTTATGAGCGAACGAGAATGAGCGACAACCCCAAGCGCAAGAAGCGCAACGCAGTCTATCGGTCACCAGAGTCCCGTGCTAGGCAACTAGCCGGGCTTTCTGGCGTGAAGATAGAGAAGCATGTGCCAGGCGTAGTCATGGAGAAGGTGAACGGACAGGGCGCCTTGGCCGGCATTCCGCCTGAGATACAGAAGAAGGTGCTCGATCTGTTCATCACCGGGCAGCATAGCCGGGCAATCGCTATGCAGCTCGGCATAAGCGAGCGGAGCGTGGATGAGATCAAGGTGAGTGCGCTCGACATGGACTCGCAGTTCCGCAATGCGTACTTCAACACGAACTTGAAGGCGAAGCTGCAAAGCGTCATCGACGGCGCTGCGCAGCGTGTCATGGAGCTGATGCCCGAGATGAGCGCCAAGGACGCCGTGCTGGCCCTAGGTATCACGCTGGACAAGTATGCTAACCTAGAGAAGAACAAGGTGCCGGATCAGCTGCACCAGCATGTGCATCTGCACACAAATAATGACATCTCTGCCGCTTTCATGGCGGCCCTTAAGCCGCCGAAAGCCCCTGACGAACATGCTGGAACGATTGAAAACGAGTGACGCGATGGCAAGATTAGGGTGGAAAATGGGGAATCAAATTCCAAATTTCAAGGTGGATTCTGAAATTCAAATTTGTTCTGCTGGAATTGAAATTGACCCGGCCATTTCAAATTCAAATTTGCCCTGCAAAAATCAAAATTCAAATTTGGTTTTACCGAACGGGATTGACCTGGCCAATGAGGTACACGACCTGCGCGATCTTACCGAGCGGTATTGGCGCATTATACAGGCGCAGCACGTCAGGATAGCGCAGCTCGAAAGCCAGCTATGTGCGACGATTGCGAGGCCCTAGAGGAAGAAGCGGAGTTTTATGCGCAGGAAGCTGCGAAGTGGAAGCGGATGTATGTGCTAGTGCATAAGCGTGAGCGGATGTTGGCGCGGCAGCTCGCTACGCTGCTAGAAAGCTTGCGCAGGGTAGCGCGTGAGGTGCGTGGAGTAGGAAGGAATTAGGCGTCCTGCGCCTCGTAGTGAAAGAGTGTTTCAAGAAACTCGATCCGCTCGGCTAGCGTTCCAGTGAAGGGTTCGTCGTCGGTGTGTTCGGCCCAGAGAAGTGGGCAGGCTGCTATGTCGTGGTAGGTCATATATCAGGGCAAAAGAAAGCCCCTAGGCGGCGAAACCTAGGGGCGATTGTGGGTTATAGTTGAGTGACTGACCAGCTAAGGCCCTCGGCTCCTCCGTGCGCGATTAACCAATCTTTGGCGAGTGTTCGCGCCGACTCCAGCGAGTCAGCTTCAATAATGTGAGTGCCATTGCATTGCGCGTAGCAGTATCGGTCAGCGTAGGAGAGTTTGAAGCGTTTCATGATTGCTTCGCTTCGTATTGTTCGCGAACCCAAGCGCGGATCATCTCGCATTCGGCTTCGTACTGCATTTCTGTCATATCGGTTGTGCTGAAGCGTCGATCGAGACGATCTTGCATCCGTTCAGCTTGGATTTCAATTTGGTCTTCTGTCATATGTTTCGTTTGGTTTTGGACGATTAAAAATTCTGAATGATCACGCCGCCCTCAAATTCGATCACCTGAGTTTGATCCTGCAACCAAGCCAAGGCATCCGCTTCTTTGTCGTCTTCGTCTTGTTCACCGCCGCCTAGGTTTGGGTTAGGTTCATAGCCCTGATCGTCCGCCGCCTTCATCGCGGACTCGTACTCGGAGTAATCGCAACGGATTGCAACCGCGTCAAATTCGATTTCGGTGCCAGTGTCTTCCTCCATTTGCTCAAGGTATTCGATCAGAGCACGTGCTCCGGCGTGAGACCAGTTTGCGCTTGTGTCTGCTTTGAGCAGGTTTGCGGCTTGTGAGGTGGATAATGTTGCTTTCATATGGTTTGTTTGTAGTGTGTTAACGGAGCGTCTTTGCTCCCTGCTACGCACCCGGCGGATGCGCAGTGTGGGAACCTAGGTGTTTTCGATTTCCTCAGATGGGTAGGCGTCTAGCACGGCAGAGCAATGGTCGCAATAGTTTCCACCTTCCCAGAGCACCTCAACGGCTGCTACTCCCCATCCGCAACGCTCCCAGCCCCTTATCATGCTCTCATACGCAACGCTCCGCCAGTTTTTACGACAGCAATCCATGCACAAGGCGCTCCCGTCAAACGTAATAGCTGACAGAGGATAGCCTCCCGGCCATGCATAACCTTGGCGGATAGCAGTTTTCAGGAATGAGATGTTACGGCGTTTGGATTCGGTTCTGTTCATAAGTGTGTGTTTTGCAGTGTGTTGCGTTGTTGGTTTACTTACGGTTGCTTTTGCGCCAGTCAAAATAGACTGACAGCCAAAGACTTGCGGTGATGATTGCACAGCCGCCCATTAAAAGGAAGAGGCACAATCTTGTGTAACCCGCGTATTCTAAGGCATTCATGTCGGTAGGATTCATATCGGTAGGTTGGTAAAGGTTGGACTAACGAAAGCAAATTTAGCGTGCGTACATACGACGGCAACAAAAAAGAAGCGACAAGCAAAGAAAAGCGTGCGTCCTGGTGCGTGCGTGTGGTCCGGAGGATGCACGAGAGACGTGCTGGTCGGAGCATGACGCGGAGTGCGTGCGTGCGGAGTGTGTGCGCGGAGTGAGGGTGAAACGAGAGCGGAATGCGGAGGAATACCCTAGTGCGGCAGTAGGGTATTCGATTCGTTACCGCCCCCACGGCACATAGCATGACCGCGCGCCCGCGTCCCGCTCGCTGCGTCCCTCGTCAACGTCCCATCGGCCCGTCAAAAGCGACCTCACCGAGCACTAAAACGGCGCTTCCGGCACCCTACGTTTGAGCCGCCCTTGCAAGCTGTTGCGGTTGAGCGGGTTGGGTATAACACAATACTATGTACGTCATATGGAATGACGATTCTACTCTGTAAAACCGGCGATAGGGGCGGAGGGGGTTCGACCTGGTTATACTACGGCGACGGCGACGCATAGCACCCCTCAGATTTTTTTTCGCCAACTGGCCCCCTTCGCAGTTGACGCCACCCGTCGCCATGCTACATTCCCCTACGTCGTCCAAGACATCTCGGCTTGCGTATCTCTCCTTTACGGGGGCGCACACTAGCCACACTAAGCCCGTTGCGTGTTAGAGGTACACGTAGCGGGCTTTCTTCTTGCCCTACGTCTGTAGCTTGGCCTACCGTGCTTGTGGCAGCGTGTGTACATGCTGTGCCGCTGGGAGCAATAGACGTGTTTCTGTGGGGGTACACGTCGAGCAGGCGCCCGGTTAGCTGGCCCGTGTTGGGCGTAAGCTTGCGCTGCCGTTTCTTTTCCTGTACCGTCGCTAGTACTATGACCAAGTACACACTAAGCGAAAAGACTGTTAAGGCACATCTAGGGAGCGCGTATAGACCATTGTCGTACAAGCTGGACGAGGACTACATCGAGCGTAAGGCCTTCAAGGGTATCCGCCGTATCTATCGCAGCGACCTGCTTGATGGTACGTTAGCGTGTGAAGCAGCCGAGCAGTCGGTGGATGAGCAGCCTACACCAGTGACACCAGAGTCACCTGTTACGGAACCTCGCTACATCCCGGTGCATAACGAGTCTATGGAGCAGAGGATCGTGTACTTGTATCCGAACAAGCGTTGGGTACGCACAGACGTCGAGGATATGGTGTTTGTCGGTATGAAGGGCGTCAACTTTCGTCAGGGTCAACGTATTTGGGTTAAGAACAAGACGCTATGCATAAGATGACGCTTAAGGACAAGTTGGCGGTATATGACAAGCTTGAGCAGCTTAAGAGTAAGCTTAAG
>Ga0181343_1000327_pt1 | contig 21994 bp, 30 predicted proteins | sample Su13VDMLBSD_FD_130110 | JGI IMG/M metagenome (GOLD analysis project Ga0181343, IMG submission 130110) | Freshwater viral communities from Lake Michigan, USA - Su13.VD.MLB.S.D | ecosystem: Environmental > Aquatic > Freshwater > Lake | place: USA: Michigan | collected 2013-07-15 | reverse complement strand
GCTTGGAATAAAACATTAAACGTATAATATGGGCGAATTTATTTTTGGAATAGTTGTCATATTGATTGCTGGTGTCGCAGTATATGGTATAATTGATATATTGAGACAAATTAATAAATTAAAGTGAAAGAATTAGATTTACATGGGCTATACCATCATCAAGTTAGAGGTGAAGTAGAAAATTTTGTATTATTATATGCAAATCAAATTCCCCTTAGAATAATTACAGGTTATTCTGACTTTATGAAAAATGCCACTTGTGAGATTTTAAATAAACATAATTTTGAATATTATATTCCTGCTCACAACCCTGGGGAAATAATAGTAACGTACGATAAAGAATATAAAGTATGCAGTTCACGATAACTTTAGAGCAGATGTATTTTGGAATTTTTATTTTTGTCTCAATAATGCAGATATATTTGATGCGTAAAATAGAAAAAACTAAAAATGAAGTCTATCTACAAAATAAAGAAATTCAAAAGATTTGGGAACAAATAGGTATTATGGCTTCAACAATTGCTATAAAACATTTGGAACTTGAAAAAGAAGTTAGTAAATTAAAAGATAAACAAGAAAAAGAATAATATGGAATTATTGAAAAAATCGAATGGTAATCTAGCTCGTACACCTAAAGAGGTAGATAAAATGATTGATAAAGCAGCTAAAGCATATGGTGAGTTCCTTAATGCTGTAGGCTTTGACTACACAGCTGATAGACAAACAGTAGATACACCTCGCCGTGTAGCTAAAGCGTGGTTAAAAGATTTGATTGTAGGTAGTATTACTGATGAACCAAACATCACAGTATTCCCTAATGATGATGGGTATAATGGATTAGTAATCCAATCAGGTATTCCTATTGTTAGTATGTGTGCTCACCACAACTTAGCCTTTACAGGATATGCTACATTAGCATATGTTCCAGGAGAGCAAGTAATTGGTTTAAGTAAACTAAATCGTATTGTAGAATGGTTTAGTCGCCGTCCACAAATGCAAGAATCATTAACACAACAAATCCATGATTACTTATCTACTAAAATGGATTGCCCATCAGTAGCAGTAAGTATTGCTTGTAAGCACACATGTTGCTCACATCGTGGTATTAAACATCCATCTGTAATGACTACAAATAAATTCAGTGGTGTGTTTATGGAAAAGGATAATTTAATCCGTGAAGAATTCTTACACGCAATTGAAGTTAACGGAACTAAAATGAAATAATATGCTAAACGTAAAACAAATTATCGAAGAAGGACTACTTAAATTAAGTGAGTCTAAAGGCAGACCAGCACAAGTTGGTTTTGATTTATCGCTTAAAGCAGTAAATAAAGTAGGATATAATCCACAAATTAATCCTGAAACATTAGAAAAAACAGGTAAAATCGGTAAAGTATTAGTCGATAAAACTGAATTAACCGATTATACCCCTGTTGAAACATTAAATTTAGATGGCAAAACAGGATGGTTATTATATGAAGGTACTTATGATATTACATTTAATGAAGGATGTAAAATACCTGCTAATCGTGTAGCATTTATTAAGCAACGTTCATCAATGTGGAGAAACGGCACATTAATCAATTCTCCAGTGTTTGATCCTGGATTCGAAACTGAATTTATGGGTACTATTATGCTAGTAACTGAAACGATTTTCATTGAAGAAAACGCTCGTGTTGCGCAGATTTATTTCCATGAATGCGATTCTGCTGAATTGTATGATGGACAATGGCAGAATGACAAACAAAGGCAAAAATAGGATATATTTATATCGAAAACAAATATGGAAGGATTTGACCCAAAGGCACCAGCTCAAGGATTAGGTGATGTAATAGCAAAATTCACCCACGCCACTGGATTGGATATAGTTGCTGATAAAGTAGCTAAAGCAATGGGACAAGAAGATTGTGGCTGTAATCAACGAAGAGAAAAACTAAATGAATTAATTCCATTTAAGCAAGAAAAATCAATAGTTCCTGTTCTTTTACCTACAACCTTCATAATTAAAAGAAATCTTGCTATACAACAAGGGACAGAAGTAGTAAGATATACTAAAGAAGAAAAAGTGTATATTACTGAAGATCATCCTCTTGCTCAATCATTAAACTATTTTTTAAAGGTAGGAGCGGTTGAGGTTGAAGATAAAAATATGTTAATATGAAATTAGACAAATTTTACAAATTAAAAAACGAATTAGAAACATTTAGTTTCGAAAATAATTTTAGTTCATTAAGTAAAACATTATATTATTTTTCCTTTTTAGGAAATATATTTTTAATTTTATTTAGTTATTTCTTTATTAAAGATGTAACTGATAGTATCCCCAACTTGTTCACAGGTCAGGGTTTATTTTTTTCAATTTTTATAGTTTTATTCATGACTGGATACGAGTTGTTCAAACGTTTTGCGTTTGAGCAGCTCACATCCACTGTCTTACGTGTACGTAAAGTCTCTGTTAATGTTATAATTGGTGCTGTTACTTGCTTGATATTAGTAGCAGGTTCATTTTATTTATCACTTAATGGGGCTCATAGATTAATTGATACCAGTGAAACTATAGAAACAACATTAGAAACTAAAGTAAACAGTGCTGCTGACTCTATTACTGCTGTATATCAAAAAAGAATTGATATTAAAGAACAACAGATAAAAGCTATTAATGATAATAGTGAAACAGGAGTATTAACTAAACGCCAGCAAAACAATATTAAACAACTTGAAGCAGATGTTAAACAACTAGAAACAGATAGAGATAATCGTATTGCTAAAGTTGAAAATAAAACAGGAGATAAGTTAGGTAAAAAGGAAGAAGAAATAAAACAAAACGACTTTGCTTTTACAGCAATGGTATTTTTCTTAGAATTAATTATCTTAATAGGTGTAGCCTTTGCTGCTTATTATAGATGGACTTCATATGATGAAATGAAGAACATTTTATCTACTCCAAAATATAAACAATTAGAAACAAATATCCGTTTATTAAAATTATTCTATCAAAACGGACGTAAAAAGGAACAGGATCCAATTTTAGCCATTACTAAATTAACAGCATTAGCTAAAGCAAATAAGATAGGTATAACCTTGGGAGAAATAAAAACTTTTATTACCTTGTGTCAAGAATTAGAAATCGTAACTGGTACACGTAGAAAAAAAGTGTACAATGTTAGTTACGAAAAAGCTAAACAATTAATTGAAACACAAGAAATATAAGTTATGAATTATCCAGATCCAAAAAAACATCAGTACATTAGTTTCGTAAAAAGTATTTGGCGCCTCATTGCAGGGGGTGCTTTATGTTTTTACCCTAACGACCTAATACTTCTAGCAGGTATTAGTATAGTAGTAGCAGAAATTCTTGGTATTATAGAAGAATTAGTGTAAATTTAAGTATGTATCAAGCAATTTATATTAAGCAAGGGGAGAACTATGCTAAAACAGTTCACCTTAGAGACGATAATGAAGGATGGTTAAATTTTGATTTTAAACCAACCTATTACAAAGCTGACCCCAACGGTCAGTTTTCTACTTTAGATGGCAAAAAAGTATCTCCAACAAATAAATTCGAAAAATCGAATTACGAAATTGATGTACCTAATGAAACCAGGGTACTTATTGAAGCATATTTAAATGAGGACGAACCACCTAAATGGCACAACATAGTATTTTTAGATATTGAGTGTGAGATTGGTGGCGCGTTGACTCCTGAGAATATTAAAAATTCCCCTACTAAAATCACTTCAATTGCTTTATATGATAAATCCACTCAACAAACTATTTGTTATATTCTCGATGAAACCAAATCAATGGAATCAATTGAAGAAGAAAATAAAATCATTATCGCGTGCTATACTGAAAAAGAATTGTTGCTCAAATTCCTAGATAAATGGGAAGAACTTGACCCTACAATTGTTGTAGGATGGAATAGTGAATTTTTTGATATTCCCTATCTATACTTTAGAATATTAAAAGTATTTGATGTTAAAACAGCATCACGATTATCTCCACTTAGAATAATAGGAAATCTAAACCAATATGGAGCTGTCACAACAGTTGAATCTCAAAAAATGAGTAAAGACTATATTGATCTAGCTGGTATTAATCATTTAGACTATTTTAATTTATTTAAAAAATATATTACTAAACAAGAACCATCTTATAAATTAGGTGATATTGGAAAAAAGTATGTTGGTTTAGATAAAATTAAATATGATGTTAGTTTAGATAAGTTATTTAAAGAAGATAAAAAGAAATTTATTGAATACAATATTCGTGACGTTGAAATTCTTATTGAGTTAGAGAAAAAATTACAATTTATAGAACTGACTCTTAACATTTGTCATTTATGTCACGTACCTTATGAAAACATTTACTGGTCAACCATGTTGAATGAAGGAGCTATTTTGACCTACCTTAAGCGTCAGAATATTGTTTCAATGAATAAACCAACAACAACTAATCCTGATTTAAGATTAACAATTGGGGAAGAATATGCTGGTGGGTACTTGAAAGATCCTATTCCTGGTTTATATAGTGATGTGATTGATCTTGACTTTACCTCACTATATCCTTCTATTATTCGTTCACTGAATATGGGAGTAGAGACATTAGTTGGTAATGTTAAAATAAGAGATAAGTACGATAGTAATTGGACTTTACTTGATTTGAAAACACTAAAACCTAATGAAAAAATTACTATTGAAAATCCCAAACGCCAAATAACTCAGATTACAGCAGGTAAGTTAATTGAAATGATTGAAAAAAATAAATTAACTATTGCTGCTAGTGGTGGACTATTTAGAAGTGATAAACGAAGCGTAGTATGTGATGTATTATCAGATTGGTTTGATAAACGTGTTGAATACAAGAATTTAATGAAGGATGCTTATAAAGTAAAAAAAGATCCATCATTAGGTGAATTTTATAATAAGCGACAACATGCGTTTAAAATTAAGTTAAATGACGTTTACGGGTGTTTCGCTCAAAACGGATGGAGATATACTGACGGATATAAAGTCATTTCAAACGCCATTACATTAACAGGACAACGACTAATTCAGGAATCAATCAAACAAATGAATCGAATGATTAATACTGAAATTGGGACTGAAGATGTTGATTATGTAATTACAAGTGATACCGATTCAATGTTTATTAGAGTAGGTGATGTTGTTAGACATAGATGGCCTGATTTAGATGTAAATGATAGAGATGCTCGTATTGCTAAAATATTAGAAGTAGCAGGTGATTACCAAAAACAAATTAACAAATACCTCAATCAACACGTTCGTGATTTATTTAATATTCAAGATGATCATTATTTTGAATTAAAACAAGAGGTGATACTCGAAAGAGGTTATTTCGCAGGTAAAAGACGTTATGCTCAATATATTATTAATAAAGAAGGTGTTACAACAGAAGAATTAGATATTAAGGGCCTTGATTTGATGAAATCTAATTTCCCTCCATTGTTTAGAGAATTTGGTGAAAACCTTATTAAGCAAATTATGTTTGGTAAAACTAAGAAAGAAATTGATTTATTGATTTCATCATTTAAAAAGAGTATTGCTGGACGACAAATTATTGAGATTGCTAAACCAACTGGAGTTAAAAAAATTAGAGAATATATTGAGCGTGGACCTACAGCATCTAAGATATTTAGTGACTTAAAGTCTAAAGCTCCTATCAATACTAAAGCAGCTATTTATTATAATGATTTGTTGCGATTTAAAAAATTAGATAAAAAATATCCCACAATTAAGGAATTTGAAAAAATATATTATGTATATTTGAAAGATAATCCATATCGACTTGATTGTATAGGATTCTTTGGAGTGGATGACCCACCAGAAATAATTGAATTTATTGAAAAATATGTTGACAAGGAAAAAACGTTTGACTCAACGTTCCTAAATAAGTTACAGGGTGTTTATGATGATTTAAAATGGTCATTTCCCTCTCTTAACGAGTATGCCAACAAGTTTTTTGTTATTAGTTAAAAGAGTCGTATATTCACATTATGGACATGATAAAAGGATTTATTTATGGGTTAATTGCCCAAGTGATAACGTTTTTACAGCTACAAGGGCAGTTGAAATATGAAGTACTAAAAAATAATACGTGGTTTGTTGTATTATTGGGTCTTCCTATTTCTTACTTGTTTATGATATCTGTAAAACATTTCGTAACAGCTTTTGATGGTCAAATATGGCCCTCACGTTTAATCGGATTTGGAATTGGAGTGGTGGTGTTTAGTCTTATGTCACATTGGTTATTTAAAGAACCACTGACACCTAAAACACTTGTTTGTTTAGGTTTAGGAAGTTTAATAGTTTTAATACAAATACTTTGGAAATAATATGAATAAAGAAACATTAATGAACGTTGTTGACAAGTACTATCTAAATGGATTATGCGAGTCAGTTAAATGGAATGTTAAAGACAAACAGTTAAGTATTAATGCTGTATTAACAACAAAAAATGCTATCACTCAGATTAGTTGTTCGGATGTTGATATAGAAGATAGTGATTTGTGTATTTTTAATACTACACAACTTATTAATCTACTTTCAATTACTGATGATTTTATAGAATTAAATGTTGAAAGTATCAAATCAACACCTGTTAAACTAAATATCTCAGACAACCAATACGATTTATCATATCACCTAAGTGATTCGTCAATTATTCCTTCAGTAGCAACAATTGATGAACCAATAAGTTATGATTTTGAATTTGATGTTAATAACGAATTTATAACTAAATTTATTAAGTCATATGCTGCGCTTGATAAGAATCCTAGATTCACTATGCAAGCACATTTAGAACCCGAATCTAAAACAATTGAAATAGTAATGGGTGCTGCTGAACAACATGCTAATAAAATTAAATTTAAAGAAGAAGGTGATTTCATAATGAGTACTGACCCAATGCCTTTTCCAGCAAACATATTTAAAGAAATATTTTCAGCAAATAAAAATGCTACAGGAAAGATATATGTTAGTAGTATGGGATTAGCTAAAGTAACATTTGAAGAAGAAAGTATAAAAGTTACATATTTTGTTGCAAGAAACAACAATTAATGATATTTATAGATGACCTTAGGGCGCTAACCAGGTTTTATTTTTAACAATTTAAAAAACTATCTTAGGAGGTTTATTATGACACTATTGAAAACACACACAGACCCATTCGATGTCTTGTTCAAGAATTTCTTCAACAACGACTCATTTTTTGCTCCAGCACTGGAGACCAAAATTTCACACCCCGTAGACATTTACGAAACAAAAGAAGGCTTGCATTTTGAAATTGCATGCACTGGATTATCTAAAGAAGATGTTAACATTAACATCGAAGGAGATATCTTACGAATTACATATGAAAAAGATGGAGAAAATGAAATCGACGTAACTAACTATATCCATAAGGGTATTGCTCGTCGTTCATTTAATCTAGGTTATAAAATTTCATCGCGTTTTGATCTTCAAAATGGCGATGCTCAAATGGATAACGGTTTATTATTAATTTCTATTCCATTCGCGGAACAAGCCAAACCTAAAGCGTTGGCAATCAAGTAATCAAGAGTTAGCGCCCTACTTGGTTATTTGAATTTTTTTACTTATATTTAACAAAATAAAAAAACATGATACAACCTTTAAATGGACACATTATCCTTACCCCTGTAGAAGAAACAGAACAGATGGTAGGAAATATTATTATTCCCGACTTGGGAAAAGAAAGACCCGAAATGGGAGAAGTAGTTGCAGTAAGTGATACATTCAACTGGAATAGAGGTGAGTGGAAGAGAACAGAACTAAATGTTGGTGATAAGGTTTTGATTCCTAAACTTGGTGCAATGAAAATTACTGTAGAAGGGCAAGATTATTTTATTTGTAAAGAAAACGATATTTTAGGAATTATAAAAAATTAATTATGGTAGAGACATCATTTGGTATAGATTTAAAAAATAAATTGCTTTCTGGTATTCAAAAATTGAATAACAGCGTATCTTCCACATTAGGTCCTGGTGGTAGAACCGTTTTGATTAAAGACGGAAACGGTGAAATTAAAGTAACTAAGGATGGTGTTACAGTTGCTAAGGCATTTTCTGAATTGCCTGACCAAGTAGAAGATTTGGGAGCTCAACTTGTAAAACAAGTATCAATCAAATCAGCAAATGAAGCTGGTGATGGTACAACTACATCAACATTACTTGCTACTACAATGGTAGAAGAAGGACTTAAATTGTTAGGTCAAGGTTCTAACCCAGTAGAAGTAAAGAAAGGTATTGATAAGGGAGTAAAGTTAGTAGTTGATGAACTTAAAAAACTTGCTCTTGATATTACTGAAGAAAAACAAATTAAAGCCGTAGCTACTATTTCAGGTAACAACGACGAAGAAATTGGTAATTTAATTGCTACTGCTCTTGAAAAAGTAGGACGTGATGGTGTTGTTGCTATTGAAGAAAGTAAATCTGGTGAAACATCACTTGAAGTAGTAGAAGGTATGCAATTTGAGCGTGGTTACAAATCACCTTATTTTGTTACTGATAATAACACAATGTCAGCTATCATTGATGATGTTCACGTGTTGATTTTTGATGGTCGTATTACTACAGCAGCTGAACTACTTCCAGTACTACAAAAAGTAAGTGCTGAAAATAAATCATTGTTGATTGTTGCTGAAGATATTGATGGCGAAGCGTTAGCTACCTTAATTGTTAATAAGGCAAGAGGTATTATTAAAGTTATTGCTGTTAAAGCACCTGATTTTGGTGATCGTAGAACAATGGCCCTTGAAGATTTAGCTGTTGTAACAGGTGGTCAAGTTATTAGTAAAGAAAAAGGACTTAAACTTGATAAAATTCCTGTTGGTAATTATTCTCAATACCTTGGTAAAGCAAGAACAGTTAATGTTAATAAAGATAAAACAACTGTGATTGATGGAGGTGGTACTGAAGAAGCAATTGCTCAACGTGCTGAAGAAATTAAATCACAAATTGATAAAGCAACATCGTTTTTTGAAAAAGAAAAATTACAAGAACGTTTAGGTAAATTGATTGGTGGAGTTGCTATCGTTTCAGTTGGTGGTAATAGTGAAATTGAAATTAAAGAAAAGAAAGATAGGGTTGAAGATGCATTGTTTGCAACTAAAGCTGCTTTAGCTGAAGGTATTATTCCTGGTGGTGGTATTTCACTTATCAGAGCATTTAATAATGCTATAACTAAAACGGCTGATTGGGATGCAAATGAAATATCTGGTTTTAAAATTGTACATAAAGCATGTTATGCACCACTCAAGAAAATTCTTGAAAATGCGGGTAAAGAAAATTGGTATGAGATAGTACACAATATTCTTACTACATTCGATGATGATTTTGCAACATATAATGTTAAAACAGAAACTATTGCTAATGCATTAGATGAAGGATTGCTTGATCCTGTTAAGGTGACTCGTATTGCTCTTGAAAATGCATCATCCGTAGCCGGAACAATTTTAACAACAGAATCAGTTGTATTTGAAAAAAAGGATGAAAAAGAAGGTAATAATAATATGATGAACTTAGGAATGTAATTATATTTATAACAAATATAGTTATAATGACTCGTTCTGATTATTTCCATATACCTAATTTTTGCCCACCTGAAATCTGCGATTTTCTAGTACGTGAGTATGATAGAGATAGTGATATGCTCAATCAAACTGATGTATTTACAAACGCAGATTTCAGTTATTTTGATAAAACAAATTTACATAAACAGGGTTTAAGAGATAAAAGAGCTAAAGTATTTGTTGAACAATTAGCTTACAATACTCGTCAAAAACATATTGATTTTTTCCAACCTGAACAAATATGGTCTGATACTCAAGTATTAGTAAAATGGACTCCTGGACGTGATTTAGGAGTACATGCTGACAATGCTTGGTGGCCTTCAGGTAAACCAAATTATGTTTATTTTAGACAATTTTCATCAATAGTTTATCTTAATGATGCTAGTGAATATGGAGGTGGAGAATTTTTCTTTATTGATCCTTACCTAGAAATTAAACCTCAAAAGGGGGATGTAATAGGATTTAGATCAGGAATGGAACATGCTCATGGTGTAAAAATGATTACTTCTGGTGTTCGTTATACTTTATCTCTTTGGTATACTGATAATATTGAACGTGCTATATGGGATAATGATAGTTATAGAGACGAAATTGATCAACAAAATGAACAATTACAAATAGATCCTTTGGATCGTTCTAACATAGTAAAGTTATGGTAATATACGGGATATTTCTTGGTGCTCACCAATATTCAACTGCTTTAATAAAAGATGGAAAAATATTATATGCTATCGAAAATGAAAGAATAACAAGAGTAAAACATGGATATAGTTGGTTTGAATCACCAAAAGCATCTTATCTAGCAATAGAAAAAGCAACAGGAATAAAATTTGAAGATGTTGATTACGTTGCTATTTCTGATCCTGGACAACTTAGGTATGATTTAGACATATATGAAAATAGGGCTGATAAAGTAGCTAATTATTATTTTTGGAAACAAAAAATAAGAGATTTTAATAAACCAATCATTGCTTTTGAGCATCATCAATGTCACGCTGCTGTTGGTTATTATCTAAGTGGGTTTCAAGAAAAAACTTTAATACTAACAATGGATGGTGGTAGTAATGAAAGAAATTACTTTACTATTTGGTTAGGAGAAAAAGGCAATATGACTAAAGTACATCAAAATGTAGAACCTTTAGAGGGCACTTTAGGATGTATTTGGTTTGAATTATGTAAACATTTTGGTTATACTCCTGTTAAAGACGAAGGTAAAATAATGGGATTAGCTCCTCAGGGTAAATTAAATCAAGATTTTTATAATATACTAAATGAAATTTGTAAATATCAGGGTAACTTAAGTTTTAGTACACCCCATAATTTTCCGTTTGCTACTTGGGCTTTTTCTCAGTGCGAAGGTAATGGATTCTTTGATACCCCAGAGAAAAAAGCAGATATAGCGTTTACAACGCAAAAACATTTTGAGGACAACCTTATTCCTTTTATTAAAGACATCAAATCAAAATTCCCAGAATACACTAAATTAGTAATGTCTGGTGGTTTATTTGCTAATGTAAAAGCGAATCAAAAGATAAATGAACAGTGTGGTTTTAATGAAGTATTTATTGCTCCTCCAATGGGTGATGAAGGTTTATCATTAGGTGCTGCTATGTTAGCTTCCTGGAAATTAGGTGAGTGGGAACATAAACCAATTACAGATGTATTCTTTGGATTAGAGTATTCGGATGATGAAGTAATAGAAGCTGCTCTTAAATTTAAAATTAAAGCAATAGGTGACTATCATAACCATATAGATTTGATACAATCATCACTTCAACGAAAAGAAATATTTGGTATATTCAATGGTCGATTTGAGTTGGGTCCTAGAGCACTTGGTAATAGAAGTGTTATAATGGAAACAACAGACAGAGGAAATCATTCTTATCTTAATAAGCGATTTGGAAGAGATGAAACAATGCCTTTTGCTCCTATTGTATTAAAAGATAAAGCAAAAGAAGTATTTGATATCAAATCATCTGAGTTTGCTGCTGAATTTATGACACTGTGTTATGATGTAAAGGAAGAATGGAAAAACAAAATACCAGCGGTAGTTCATTTAGATGGTACTGCTCGTCCTCAAATAGTAAAAGAAGATATTCATCCTGTATTTCACACTATACTAGATGCTTATAATAAAGCAACAGGTATTCCTGTTTTAATTAATACATCTTTTAATGGACACGGCGAACCCATAATTAATACTCCTGAGCAGGCCTTTGCCCATTTAGAAAAAGGTTCTATTGATTATTTAATTATAAATAATATGTTATATGTTGCAGACTAGTTGGCCCTTAGTTAATATTAAATACCATGATTACTTTTTTGGTCCCTTTGTTGAAGTAAAAACAAATGAATCTGATAAATGGGGAGAATTTTTAATTCGTTATTACGAAGTAATAGGCGATAGAAAAGAATTAGTAGACCAAAAATCTGTATGGGGAAATAGCTGGTATGAAACACCTAGAAAGTTTTATACTGATTGGTATATTGAAGTATTAGGATTTCAAAACAATAAAATAGTTAAAGTAGGTTGGGATAGATTTGATTTATATGGTAAAAAAGTAGCTATATGGGTTGAAAATTCAGATGTTAATTTTCACTTAGAGACTCTTCCAATAATAGAAGAATTTGCTAATAAACATAAATGCTACGTAACAATAGTTTCTGATTTTTCTCCTTCATTATCTTCAAGTAATAAACACATTGGATTTATATCTATGTTAACTGCTGATGAAGCAAGAGCATCATATTACGCTACCTACAGAATAGGAATATATGCTAAAGAAGAAAATTATATGAAATTACCTTGGGATGATTTAAAAACTCAACCAGTATTTAATTCAAATAAGCTATACTATGATGATTTACATCCCCGTAACGTTGTTAAATTGAACCTAACCCCATCAGAAATTACACGTGACATCTTATTTGGATTTAATCATAACGATCTAAGTTATAATAATTACTATCAATCTACAGAAAAAATCCTTTCTTCAAAGAAAATTTGGATACCCTAATTTATTGTCATATATTTACAGGGAATAAGTTATATTTTAAACTAAAAAAAACAAGTATGAAAAAATTCGTGTTCGCATTGCTAGTAGCAACTACATTGGTAGCTTGTGGTGGTAATGGCGCTTCTACTGAAGCCAAAGTTGATTCTACTGCAGTATCTGTTGATACTACAGTTGTAGCTGTTGACTCAACAAAAGTTGATTCTGTAGCTGCTGAGGTGAAGTAATCACCGACGGAGGTCTGGCAGAGCGGTCGAATGCGTCAGTCTTGAAAACTGAATTACGGGAAACTGTAACCGGGGTTCGAATCCCTGGGCCTCCGCAAATTTTAAAATTTTTAAGTTATGTTTTGGATATTTTACGTTATTAGTGTTGTGTATTGTTTCTATCATCTTATTAAAAGATGGAATAGAGATGCAATGCCTGGAGGATTAGGAATAAATCCAGGTTTAGATTCAATATCTGTATTGATGTTGGCTCCTATCTTGATGGTTGTAGATGTTACATTAACATGGATCCGTCTCTATAAAGAAGCTGAAGAAGCAAGAAGAAAAAAAGATAAGATATTTTAATTTATACCTGAGTGTTGAAACAGGTAGACAAGAGAGACTTAAAATCTCTTGGGCAGTAATGCCCGTGCCGGTTCGATTCCGGCCTCAGGTACAGTTGTTGTTCTTTGACATATAAGGAGAAACAAATTATGGAAACACTATCATTCATTTTAGGGATAGCATTTGTGGTGGTTATTGCTTTAGCAATAGTTGCTGTTTATGCTTTCGTTAAGGTAAGTAAAGTAAACAAAGAACTATCAAACACTCAGCAAACTATGTCTAGAGATTTTGAACATGTTTATAGAGTTATAAACGAAGAAGCTAATTCTTTACACAAGCGTATAGACGAAACTGAAAGAAACATTTATAGCCAAATGGACTCACGTTTTGACAAATTAATTTCAAGAAAACAATTATTAAAAGACTAAAATAAAATAAGTCAAAGAACAACAACATTTTTTCTCCTAATATTTACATTCATGATAATAATAGATGGCTTTGTAAGAGATACTGATTTGCTACGTCAAATCCAACAATCAGAAGAATTTTGGAAATTAGGATACCATTGGTATGATGGTTGGTGGAATAATGCAGCAACAACCCTCCGTCAACATCTTATTACTTATATTTGGCGTGATCATTGTCCAATGCACGAACGCATTTCGTTAAGTGGATTTGAACACTGGGTAGGTACATATAAGGCAAATGAAACTATTAGTAATGATGGTGGTGAATTTTCTTTAATATCTCACTTTGATAAAGATGAAAAATTATGGGAAGAAACAGGAAAAATAGTCACTCCAAAAATAGGAACTATTTTTTATCCTGATCCTTGTAATGACGAAATGGAAGGTGGATATCTTAAAGTATGGAAAACACACGATACTGACTTCAATGCTCCCTATGAGTTAATTGAAGCAAAATATAATCGATTAGTTATATTTGATGCTAGTCAATTACATGCAGTTACTCCTGTAACTAAAGGCACCCGTAAAGCAATCGCTATTAACTTATGGGATTCTCCTCTCACAGATGTAGATAATATGTTAAGATAATTTTGGTTATCTAAATAAAAGTTTGTATATTGAGTGTATGAGTAAACATACATTATTTGTCGAAAAATATAGACCCGACACACTTGAAGGTTATATTGGCAATGAACATTTCATTGCTGATTTACAAAAATGGATTGATGAAGGTAATTTACCCAATCTATTACTACATGGCTCACCAGGTACTGGTAAAACTACAGCCGCTAAATTAATTGTTAAAAACATTAAATGTGATTTCATCTACATTAACTGTAGTGATGAAAATGGTATTGATACAATTAGAGAAAACGTTAAACAATTTGCCTCAGCCGCTACATTTCAACCTATTAAGGTTGTTATCTTAGATGAAGCTGATTTTTTAACTATTAATGCTCAAGCAGCACTTAGAAATATTATCGAGTCATTTAGTGGTAATACACGTTTTATTTTTACGTGTAATTTTGTTGAACGTATTATTGAGCCGTTACAATCACGTCTTACAATATATGAATTGAGTTCACCTCCAATTAAACAAATGGCTAAACATTTAGCCATCATTCTTGATAAGGAAGGTATTGAATTTGATACTAAGGATTTATCTATTATAGTTAAAAAAACATATCCTGATATTAGACGTGCTCTAAACACAATTCAAGGTTCAGTTCGTAAGAATGCTTTAGTTGTGGATAAATTAGGAGAAGTAAATTATCCTCAACAAATTATAGAGGCATTAGATAAAAAAGATGCATTTGCTACTATTAGACAAATTGTAGCAGATAATAATATAAAAGACTTTAATAATTTATATAGAATGCTATTTGAAAAATATAGCGAACCAGAAATTATTATTGCCATAGCCGAATACCAATTCCAATCTGTAACAGCCCCAGATAAGGAAATCAATTTTATGGGCTGCATTGCTAAATTAACAACAATATAAAATGTCACAAGAAAGAGTTCAACTCAACATTTCGTTAGACAAAACCACTCCACTCATCTGTGAAGAATGTGGTAGCCAAGCCTTTCAGGAAGGAGTAGTATTGCGTAAAGCATCTAAATTCCTTACAGGCACAACTCAGGATGGTATTATTCCTATTCCTACTTTTTACTGTGTAAAATGTGGACACGTTAATGAGGAATTTTTACCTGCTGATTTGAGAACGCCTAAAGCTGAATAATGACAATTTTTGATTGGTTAAATGAAATTACTGGCGCAAAGCGTCCTTGGAATGAATTTACTGATGATGCTAAGGAATCATTTAATCCTTACATGATTAATAGATTCATTTCAATGAAACGCGACTATGTTGACGTAGTAAATATTGCTCAACGTTATGTATTGCCTAAAGGTAAATTATATGAGTTTTATTGTGGATTACTTCCAAAAAGCAAATCATTCTTCCGTTATGTAAAATCAACCAAATCAATTAATCAGGAACAAGTAAACGCATTGGCAAAGTACTATATGTGTAGCACACGTGAAGTTATTGATGTACTTCCTCTTTTGGAGGAGCAAGAAATAGAGCGTACCTTTAATGAAACTCAGGGTTACGTGGCTACTAAAAAACCTAAAAAAACTAAAAATGCATCAAGTACTAAAAAGAATAGACAGACCAAAAGATGATATTACTTGGGAGGTAATGGAAGATTTATCTGCTCGTGCTAAACGAGGATTAGATAAATACAATACTACCTTAGCTGAGAATAATCATCAAAATATGCTTCAACATGCCTATGAAGAAGCATTAGATTTAGCTCAATACCTAAAAAAAGAAATTACTACATTAAATACAATTCAAGACTTAGTTAAGCAATATCCAAACAATGCTGATTTAGGAATGGAGATAAGAAAAATATATGGCTAAGAAAAAACTAACTGATGTTGAAAAACTAATTAAGGAAACTAAACTGCCTGAATTGAATTATGGTAGTCAAAATAGTGTATCCTATTCTCAATATTCAATATACAGAAGATGCCCACATCAGTGGTACTTAACTTATATTAAGAACTTAGCTCCTTATCAAGCATCAATCCATACAGTATTTGGAACAGCAATGCATGAATCACTCCAGCATTATTTTGAAATAATGTATAATCAAAGTGGTGCTGCTGCTGACAGAATAGATATTGTTGAGCATTTTAAAGAACGTTTTAGAACAATCTATAAAGAAGAATATAATAAAGTTAAAACGCATTTTTCATCTCCTGAAGAAATGAAAGAATTTTATGAAGATGGAGTTGCAATTATAGATTGGTTTAAGAAAAACAGAAATAAATACTTCTCAGTACGTAATATGAGATTGTTAGGTATTGAGATGCCTTTAATGGTTGGTTTAACTAAAAACATATTCCTAAAAGGCTATATTGATTTTGTTTTGTATGATGAAGACTTAGATAAAGTAATCATTTATGATATCAAAACATCTCGTAGTGGATGGAATGATAAAAAGAAAAAAGACGAATCAGTTATATCACAAATACTATTGTATAAAGAATTCTTTGCTAAACAATATAAAATTGATGTTGATAAAATCGATGTTCAGTATTTTATTGTTAAACGTAAAATTTGGGAAAACGATGATTATGTAATTCCAAGAATTCAATTATGGGCTCCTGCTAGTGGTAAAATCAAACGTAAGCAAATAATGACTCACTTTGAAGAATTTTTAAGTGAAGCATTTTTTGAAGATGGAGTTTATAGAACCCATGAGCAAATGAAAAACGTAAGTAAAGATAATTGTACATGGTGTCCGTTTAATGATAAATCGGATTTATGTGATAAAAACATTCCTCAAAAGAAATTTTTTGAAGTAGCATAGTTTTTGTAGATGTGTATATATTTATATCAAAATCGGCTATGGAAAAAAATAAGTTACAGCTCACAAGTGTTAAAGTACATGGACACTTGTTCGACGAATTCAAAGTTATGTGTGTACGTACTAAATTTTCACTTCAAAAACTAACAGATAGAGCAATGCATCTATACCTTACAGATGAAGAATTTAGAAAACAAGTACATAACCACAGCAGTTTGAATTTGGAAAAAAAGGCTACTATTAGTGAATAATTAAAAACAACTAAAATTAGGTTAATGAAAGAAGGTTACATTCCCCAAGAACAGAGGAAAAAGATCTTATTTCTTTGCGATGATATTAGAATGCATTCTGGTATCGCTACAATGGCAAGAGAAATTGTAATTGGAACAGCTCACAGGTATAATTGGTTCAATGTTGGAGCTGCTATTAAACACCCAGAACAAGGAAAAGTAATTGATGTAGCTGAAGATACCAACAATCATGCTGGTATAACAGATTCATGGGTTAAAATTCTTCCTGTTGATGGTTATGGTACTCCTGAATTGATTAGAGATTTAATCAAACATGAAAAACCAGATGCTATCTTTTTCTTTACTGATCCAAGATACTGGATTTGGTTATTTCAAGTAGAGAATGAATTTAGAAAAAAACTACCATTTATTTATTTGAATATTTGGGATGACTTACCTGCTCCTTTATACAATGAGCCATACTATGAGTCATGTGATGCTTTGCTTGCAATTAGTAAACAAACAGAAAACATTAACAGAATAGTATTAGGTGATAAAGCAAAAGACAAAATTGTTGCTTATGTACCTCATGGTATAAATGAAAAAATGTTCTTTCCTGTTGATATAAATCACAGCGAACAAAATAGACTGCAAGAAATTAAAAAAACACTCTTTGGAAATAAAGAATACGAGTACGTTGTTTTCTACAATGCTAGAAATATTAGACGTAAGTGTACTTCTGATTTAATAGCTGCATATCAGTTATTTGTTGATGGATTAACAGATGAACAAGCAGCAAAATGTGCTTTAGTATTACATACTCAACCTGTTGATGAACATGGTACTGACTTGATAGCAGTTAAAGATTTATTGTGTAATGATAAAGCAAATATATTCTTCTCAAATAATAGAATATCATCCCCAGAACTTAATTTAATTTATAACTTATCTGATGTATGTGTTTTACCTTCATCAAATGAGGGTTGGGGATTAAGTTTAACTGAAGCAATGATGTGTGGTAAGATGATTATTGCTAATGTAACTGGTGGTATGCAAGACCAAATGCGTTTTGAAGATGAAAATGGTGAGTGGATTAAATTCAGCTCAGATTTTTGTTCAAACCATTTTGGAACATATAAAAAACATGGTGAGTGGGCTATACCAGTATTTCCAAGTAATAGTTCACTTGTTGGTTCACCTCCTACTCCTTATATTTGGGATGATAGATTGGATTTTAGAGATTTATCTAAAGCAATTAAAGAATGTTTCGATTTAGGAAAAGAAGAAAGAGTAAGACGTGGAATGTTAGGACATAATTGGGTTACTAGTGATGAAGCAATGATGTCTGCTCGTTGGATGTCTAAAAATATTATCAAATACATTGATCAAACACTCGAAAATTGGAAACCAAGAAAATCATTTGAATTAATTAAGATAGAAAAATACCCAAAGAAAAAATTACGTCACAAATTATTATATTAAGTTATGGCCAAACCTTTTGTTGTAGTAAGTTGCCCCATTGATACATTTAGTGGATACGGTGCTCGTTCGAGAGATATAGTTAAAGCATTATTTAAAACAGGAAAATATGATATCAAAATATTACCCCAAAGATGGGGTAGTACACCTTATGGTGCTCTGAATCCAGAAATTCCTGAGGAAAAACAAATATTAGATAATTATTATCCTGCTCCCCAATTGCAATCCCAACCCGATGTTTGGATTCAAATTACCGTTCCTAATGAATTTCAACCTGTTGGAAAATATAATATTGGTATTACTGCTGGTATTGAAACTACATTATGTGCTCCTACTTGGATAGAAGGAGTTAATAGAATGGATTTAAATTTAGTATCATCAAACCACGCTAAAAAAGTATTTGAAGAATCTAAATTTGAAAAAAGAAATAAAGCAACTAATCAGTTAGAGGGTAATTTAGCTCTAGAAAAACCTGTTAAGGTATTATTTGAAGGAGCTGATTTAAATAAATATTTCCCTATTGCTGATGATGATCTTACAGACGATGAATTAGTTCTTGAATTAGATGAAATAAAAGAAGATTTTAATTTTCTATTTGTTGGTCATTGGTTGCCTGGTGGGTTTGGTGAAGATAGAAAGAATGTATCATTAATGATTAGGCTGTTTTTGGAAACATTTAAAAATAAAAAAGATGCTCCTGGTTTGATATTAAAAGTAAATCATGGTCCTTGCTCTATAATGGATAGAGAAGAGTGTTTGAAAAAAATAGATGCTATCAGAAATGAAGTTAAATCAACTACTCTACCTAATATCTACTTATTACATGGTGAACTAGAAGATGAACAGATGAATTATTTATATAATCATCCTAAAGTAAAAGCAATGATTTCATTCACTAAAGGTGAAGGATTTGGTCGCCCATTACTTGAATTCACATTAACTCAAAAACCACTATTAGCATCAGGATGGTCAGGACATTTAGATTTCTTAGACTTAGAATTTGCTAATTTGCTTCCTGGTGAAGTTAAACAAGTAGATAAAAGTGCAGTTAATGATTTTATATTAGAACAAGGTGGATGGTTTAATATTGATAGTGGAATGGCTTCTAAAGCATTGGAAGATATGTTTAAAAATTATAAAAACTATATTCCAAAGGCAAAACAATTAGCCTTCAGAAATAAACAGAATTTTTCATTAGATAAAATGACTGAAACTTTAGATGTAATTCTTGAAGCATTTGTTCCTAAAAAAGTAGAATTAGTATTACCCAAAATAGATAAAATTGAATTACCAAAATAATACAGGTGCTGTAATATACACCTATTCAAACAACACTTATAATATAGATATTGTATGGAAGACAATTTAATAATATGTCCTAAATGCGGCAGTGATGCCTGCTATAAAACCCCAGTAAATGAATTTCATTCAAACTATTCATGTTTTGGATGTGGATTTCAAACTTCTGATTTAATAAGAGAAGGCGAATTTAATTTTGAAGAGTATGATCAATCATTACCTTATCTTTATGTTGATATAAAACATACAGACAGTGAAGGACGTGTTTGGTACCCTCAATCAGTTAATATTGAAAATCAAGGAACTGTTTTTGCTTATGGTAAAAATAAAGATGAATGGAAATGGGCAGGAGTAGTAATGACTGAAATTCAGGAAGATGAAAAGCAAAAATTTAAAAAACCAGGCACAGACGAATATTATACTCACAAAACAGATATGAAATCACTTAAATTATTTGAACAAAACAACTTTATGGATGCTCTAGAATATATTGGAGTATTCGGAAATCAAAATTAATCCTATGGCTAGCATTTCATTTGCAATTACAGCATGTAACGAACACGTGGAGTTAAAGCGTTTATTAGACCAAATTGTATCTATAATTAAACCTGAAGATGAAATAATGGTTCAGTTGGATACAAATGCTACTGATGAAGTAAAAAAAGTAACAGATTCTTATAATGTTGGAACACCATATGAATTTCATAGAATATATTTTGGGTTGAATGGTGATTTTGCCTCATTTAAGAATAATCTTAAGAAACATTGTACACGTGATTGGATTTTCTTTATTGATGCTGATGAAACCTTAAATTATTACTTCGCTAAAAATATTCACGAATTTTTAGAATTAAATAAAAATATAGTTGATGTAATATCAATTCCAAGAGTTAATAAAGTAAATGGTTTAACTGAAGAACACATTTATAAGTGGAGATGGTTTGTTGATGACAAAGGATGGGTTAACTGGCCTGATTATCAAACACGTATTTGTGCTAATAAAAATGACATTTGGTGGATTAATAAAGTGCATGAGCGTTTAAATGGATTTAAAACATCAGCTCAACTCCCAGCATTAGAAGAATGGTCTTTAACTCATATTAAAGATATTAATAGACAAGAAAAACAGAATAAGTTTTATGAAAATCTATAGTAGTTATTTACCTATAGAACGTTATGAACGTGAAATTGGTTCTATTGAACGTTTTAAAGATAAACCAATTTCCATATTTAATGACTATGTTCCTCGTGATCCCGATAACTTTAGTATGGTTAATTTACTTATATTAAATGAACCTAATGAGTTGTTTGGACTACACACTTTTGCTAAAAATAATTATCAAGCATTTTCTGCTATAATGAGTTGGGATGAAGAAATGTTAGATGAATTACCTAACTATGTTTTATTCCCTCATGGTGAAACTAATTTAGATCTAGAATATATAAACACTTTTGAAGCTAATCCTGAACGTGAGTTTGGAGTTACTTTTTTAAGTGGTATTCTTGAAATGTTAGACGGACATAAATTACGTCAACGCATATTAGCTAAAGGTGATGAAATAACTATCCCCAATAATTGGTGGAAAACACTAGATGATTTTGACCATACAAGAGGACAACGCCCTGGATACTTTGAAACTAAAGTAGGTCCAAATGGTAATCCAATTGAAGGTGATGGTAAAAAACAAATATGGAATACCAATAAAATGTTTCACGTTGCAGTAGAAAATTCTCAACATAAACATTATTTTACAGATAAAATATTAGATTGTTTCAGTACTAAAACACTTCCAATATATTGGGGTGCTCCAAATATGGGAGATTGGTACGATGAACGAGGTGTTATTTATTTTAATGATGAAAATGAATTAGTAGAAATTATTAATAAACTTACTCCTGACGATTATTATAGTAGGTTACCTTATATAGAAAACAACTATAGATTAGTTAAAGAACAAGGATTT
>Ga0181343_1000326_pt1 | contig 22002 bp, 10 predicted proteins | sample Su13VDMLBSD_FD_130110 | JGI IMG/M metagenome (GOLD analysis project Ga0181343, IMG submission 130110) | Freshwater viral communities from Lake Michigan, USA - Su13.VD.MLB.S.D | ecosystem: Environmental > Aquatic > Freshwater > Lake | place: USA: Michigan | collected 2013-07-15 | reverse complement strand
GAAAGTGACCAACACCGCGCAGAACCTCGGTTCCGGTACGCTCGCTCCGGCGACGAACTCGGTTCCGCAGCTTCGCGTTCTGGGTGTTGCCCAGACCTACACCACGGCTGGCAGCTCCCTCACCACGTTCGGTGCTGGTGCGTATGGCTTCATCCTGGTGAAGGGTGAGGGTTCGATTCGCGTGGACAGCGCGGGCAACCTCGCCGCCGACACCCCGTTTGTGACCTCTGCCACGGTGGCTGGTTCGGTGGTTCCGGTTTCCGGTCCCATCACCGCCCCTGAAGCGGCTGGCATCATCGGCGTGTCGCACGTCCAGATCCTCGCCAGCGCGGTCGGGTCGGCGTACATCGACTGTCGTCCGTAGTAGGTAGCAACCCTGCTTCGGCAGGAATAGGAGGCGGGCATGGACACATCTCTCGGTGCGCTTCGTGCCCGCCTCTTCAACTTCCGTGCTTGGGACAGCACGGGTCCGACGCTGGATGGCCGCATCAAGCAGGCCATGAACACCGCGTTGGACCGCATCGCGGGCGACGTGCCCGAAGCGGTCGTCCCCGACAACGAGCACGCGGTGCTGCTGCCGGATGTCGTAGGCGATGACGGCTCCGTCCTCGCAAAGGTCACCACGACGGCTGATGATCGGGTCTTCGAGTTCACCACGGCAGCCGGCGCGCCCATCGTGTCCGGCACGACGAGCTGGCTCCCCGACATCACCGGAACTTGGGATGGCATCATGCACCTGGAGGTCGTTGACGCGGCCGGTGAGGTGCATCGTCGGCAGAGCCGCGAGTTCTGGGTCGTGCCCGGCGTCGGCGGGCCGCCGAACCGCTACTACGTCTCCGTCGACCGTCCTTGGACTGGCGGTAACGGCACGTTCTCGTTCCGTATCCACCAGCCGGAGTTCTTCGTCACCGACGACGTCATGCGCGTCCTTGAGCCGGGCCGCATCTTCGACGAGACGCGGCAGCAGGTCTGGGCCATCGACACCGGCGGGGCCTCGCGGCAGGACATGATCGACTTCCGTGGGCAGGACAAGGGCTACCCGTTCCGCATGTGGCGAGGCCGCCACTTCCAGATCCCGGCGCCTTCCCGCCTGCCGACGGCCGCACCGACGAACCCGAACACGGGTGCCCCGTGGGCTGGCCCGGAGTGGGAAGGCACGTTTCAGTTCTGCTACACCTACGTCTGGGGCCGCAAGGATCCAGAGTGGCAGGTTTCTCCCGGCGGCATCCGCGATCCGCAGTGGGAGTCCGCACCGTCCCCGTTCACCCCGTCCTACGTCCAGACGGGCGCGAGCGCCGGTCGAGCCATCGAGATCACCGGCACGAACATCGATGCCATGATGGACTTCGGTGAGGCCGCGACGCTGCGCTACGGACGCGCCGGCATGCGCCTCCGCATCTACGTCGCGCGCACGGGCGTCCAGACCGGAACGTCCTACGGCGTCGGCTTCAACCGGGTGGAGACGGACGGCAAGTACTACCTCCTCGCCGAGGTGGAGCCGACGGTCGGCACCTACACATGGGACGGCAGCGTCACGCCCGACTACCAGCGCGAGCTGAAGCACAGCACCGGCTACTACGCCTACCAGGTGTTCCCGCATCAGGACCAGCGGTACGAGGTCGACCTGCGCGTGCAGCGCCTCCCGAAGGCGCTGGTGAACGATCAGGACACCGTGCCGATCCAGCGAGACGCGGTCATGTCCTACATCGAGCTGTGCCTGTACTACATCAGTCTGCTCGACGGTGTAGACCAGACCGGCGCGAACATCCACCTTCAGCGGTACAACGAACTCGCGCGGCACTTCCGCAAGCGGTACGCCAACCCTGGCGGCGCGGTCGACCCCATGCCCATCACCGGCTTTACGTCGAGGTTCAGGTTCGGGAGGTTCAGGGACACGACGTGATGGTTCGTGTTATACCTGCGTGGCAACCCCGACCAAGGAGAGCCTCATGGCCTTGACGAACTTCTTCCCACGCCCCTCGCTCGGCGACATCTTCGTCCGCAAGAACCTCAACGGCAACGAAGAGGAGGCGATGATCCTGTCCGTGCAGTACAGCCCGAAGGCGGGCTCGCTCTGGCAGGCGACGATGAACACCAAGAACGGCATCGAGTTTGTGACCGGCGACGCCGAGCACCGCAACATCTACGACTGGCGCCCGAAGGGCTGGATCTACGACGACGCCAACGGCAACTGGTACTCGCCGGCCGACAAGGCCAAGATCGACGCCGAGCGGGCCGCTGTCGAGGCCGCGAAGCCGGAGCCTGAGACGAAGGACGAGTTCCTTGTCGCCGATGCAGCAGAGATCACCAACGCGATGACGAAGAAGCGCGGCGTGCTGCCGAAGCTCTCGCCGCCGCAGCTTCCCCAGGTGTAGCCGATGGCGGGACCGGACAATCAGCAGACCAAGCAGTTCTTCATCCCCATCGGTGAAGCGCCGTCTGTCTACGCTCCCGCCAGCGTCGCGCAGCAGATCATCAACTTTGAGACGACGATCCGCTCGACGCTGGCGACCGTCCGTGGTCCCACTACCTACGAACCCGTGCGCGGCTTGGTCGATCCCTCGGCCCCGTTCGGGGAGATGCACGGTGTCTTCCACGCCTCCCTCGTCGGCGGTGTGGCGGACACGCTCATCGTGCGTTCCGGCACGAACCTGTACCGGCACGCCGGGTGGCAGCGTGGATGGGAGGTCATCTACACCGGCCTCACCTCCGACACGCGCCCCGGCTACCCGGACCAGTTCCTCGTCCTCAACGACAAGATCATCTGGACGAACGGCGTCGACTATCCGCTCGTCATCGATGCACAGGGCCGCACGGTGCCTGTCGGCTTCCAAGAGATCCCGTCGCCGCCGTCGGTGTACGGGCCTCAGCAGTACTCGGACAAGCGCGTGAGTTATCCGAACGCAGGTGGCTACTCGTGGCGCGGCGAGATTGGAACGCCGGGCGACGTTCTAAGCGGCGTGCAGGGATCTGTTCTCGACGGGACGTGGTACTACTACGTCCAGCTCGAAGACATCTACGGCAACCTGTCAGCGCCGTCGTCTCCGTCGAATCAGGCGTACATCCGCACCATTCAGGCCGATCCCTACGAGCCTGGCGGTGACCCGAACACCGGCGCGACCATCGACGACCTCACTCGCCAGTTCATGGTCCGCATGACGGCGCAGGGACCGGACCACACGGTCGCGGTCAACCTCTATCGCACGCCGGACACGACGCGCGGCAGCACGAAGCCGCGCTTCCTCGCACGGTTCGCGGGCCGTGAGACGGCCATCTTCGGCGACCGTGTTGCGGACAGTTTCCTCGGCGCGGAGTTGGAAGAGACGGCTCCGGTGACGGTGTTCCGCACGATGTGCGCGCACCAGGGCTGCCTCATCATCGCCAACATGCTGGTCGATCCCGGCCTCGTGCGGCGCTCCTCGCCCGGCTTCCCCGGCACCCTGCCCAAGGACGACTTCGTCTACCCTGACTCCAACGGAGCCGAGGTCACGGCGGTCGCATCGCACGCCGGCTACTTGCTCGCGTTCACCGAGAACGCTGTTTACGACATCACGCCCGACCGACAGACGGGCAAGTTGTCCGGTTCGGTCACGCTGGCGATGGGTGTCGGCTGCGTCGCTCCGCGGAGCATCAAGGCGCTCGCCGACGGCCGGCTCATCTGGCTGGCGCGCGACGGCTTCTACACGATGGACACCAACCAGCAGATCACGCGCGTGTCGCAGCCTATTCAGGCGCTCACCCGCACGGGCCTCAACATGGCGCGCTACCGCAAGGCGGTCAGCGTCGTAGACGCCCGCAGCTTGGAGTACCGCTGCGCCGTCGCGCCTGCCGGCGTGCAGCGCAACACGGTGCTGTTCATCTTCGACGGCCAGAACTGGCGGCGGCAACAGCTCGGAAACGGAGACGTCGGCACGACGTTCTGGATCGCGGACATGTGCCGGACGGATGACTATCGCCAGTACATCCTCATGGCGGGCCGCGACCCGACGAAGGTCAACCAGCAGGGTGGCCCGGCGGGCTACAACGTCTACGTCGCGGATCACGAGACGACCAACTACGAGCCGCTCCCGCGCACGGCCCTCTACCGCTCGGCGTGGATCCGGGCAGACGAGACGGGCATGACGCCGGTGCACGTCCGGTCGATCTACCTCGGCATGATGGACGGCTTCGACGGCACGTTCACCGTCCGCTACTTCCGCAACGGCTCTTGGAAGCCGTTCATCGAGATCACCGATGTGCTCGCCATCGGCGTGGACGACGACAGCGCCATCGTCACGGATGTGGCTGGTGCGGCCATCGTCGGCACGGCCAAGGCGCACGAGCCGCGCCTCGTCTGGCGTATGGTCCCCGCGGGCCTGGAGAACGTCGGCTCGTGGGCGTTCGAAATCGAAGTCACCTACCCGACCCGACTGGAACTGGCGGCATTCGCGTTTGACCAGAGTCCGGCTGGTTCGGGCAACCTCCGCGGGCGCATCCCGCTCAGGCAGGACCGATGAGCTACATCTTCCCGCGCCGTGTCCTCCGCACCGGCGATGTCATGGACAACGTCGAGCTGACCGAGGACATCGCTCCTGCGGCCGACCGCGTCAGCGGCAAGCTGAACATGCACAACTTCGACCAGGGCATCGCGTCCACGGTCGCGGTCGATGGGGAAGCGTTCTACTCCATCCATCACTACAAGCGTACTCCGGCTCCGGTAGCGTTTCTTTGGACGCGCTACGTCGCCGCGGCCTCCACGCCGCCTTGGGGAGAACCCGACGGCGCAGACAGTTCTGCCATGTACCTCGTGCAGAACAACTTTGAGTGGCAGTCCATCGTCGATGGTACGGGAAACATCGCTGAACTGAACATCACGACCGGGCAGTCGGTCATGTGGATCAACGCGTTCGTCCAGTATGTCTGGTGGGGGTTCAACCCCGCGCTCGGTAGTGGGTCGTGGTTTGCCCCTTACCTTCAGCACATCAATGAGGCGCAGCGATACCCGGTCAACCTACAGTTCGCGCTACGGGTCAACGGCAACATCATCCGCGAGACGATCACGGGCATCGATGACCTGACCTACCGGGTGTCTGTGCCGTTCAAGCCCTACCGTCAGCGCGAGGATGGGTTCACGGACGGCGGAGACGGCGTGCTGCCAGGACCGCAGGATGTCCGCGGCGAGCAGGTCTGTGCGCTCGGCCCACCGTGTTTGCCCGTTCGTCTCGGTGCATGTGTACCGTGCGTGCCTGGACCGCAGAAAGTCGAAATCGTCGTGCGGCGCGTGCCGCTCGTCCTATCGTCCGAAGTCTTTCCCTACGGCTCCTATGACAAGGTCTATCTCTACAACCGACAGATCAATGTCGTTGAGCTGAAGTCTTTCCCCATCGACAGCGTCGGGCCGGCAGAAGTGACTGCGCCCGCGTTTGAGCCGGAAGACGCGCTGACGCAGACGAGCCTCTACACCGACCGTGTGCAGCCCGTCGTCGCGGCCTACAACGACGTGCAGGAGGGATCGCTCGCCAAGGGCGCCCTGATGCACTACCACTTGCCGGGGACGCTCTACGCGTCGGCGACGACTGAGCGCGACTACTCAAGTGGCGTCACGTTCAACAACTACTACCCAGGCTGGCTCGGCGCTGCGGCAAACGTGGTGACAACCACGGGCTACTCCGGGGCGCAGGCTACCGGGTGGAAACTGATCACCGACGCGGCCAATGGCGCACCGCTGCAAGTCAGCAACGTCAACGTCAGCACGACGCGCAAACTGCTCATTCTCGCAAACTTGCAGGTCAGAAACGTCGGTGGATCCAACGAGGTCACGGCCGGTGGAGGCACGACGACGGTTTCGGTAGGCGGCTTGTTCACCTACGAGAAGCAAGCAGACTTCACGCAGCGCACGGCTGCCATCGCACAGTTCGCTCTGTTTCAGCTCATGTGGCAGCCCGTCGGAGCGCCTGCGACGACGTGGACGGCCATGTCCGAAAGCATGGGCATGATCAACAACTTCGTCTGGTGGCCCAAGATCGTCACGTCTTCTGGCACCAACATCATCTGGCCGACATCCGGGATCGAGAACGTGGACGTGCCCCTCATGGCGATGATGGAGATTACGGTGCCTTCTGCCACTCCTATCAACATCGGCGTGTTCGGAAGCGTGGCGAACACCAACACCGAGTACGAGTTCGTGTTCGGCAACATCATCGTCTTGTCGATGCGCGCGTAGGAGGGACTCTTGGCGACCATCACTCCGAACACGACCTACCCGAACGGCGCGGTGCTTCCAGTCGCCAACCACAACGCCAACATATACTCGACGACGTCGGGCCGCGGCATCATGTCCGAGCCGAACGGCGGCCTCCAGGTCGTGAACCTCGACGCGGCATTCACCATCCGCGACGAGCACGTCATGCCGGAGGAGGCGGTCGTCGCGCGGATGGATGGGACGACCATTCCGATGGACGTCTACAACAACGCCTTCGGCATCCGCGACGACGAAGCCCCGGCCTACGTGCCCGTGGCTGGCCTCGGTCTACGTGTCTACATGCCTTACGCCATGTCGGCAGTCGTTTGGCAGTGGTCGTTTCATGTGTCGCTGTTCAAGCCATACATGATGGACTACGAGACAGGCCGGGTCGACTTGGCGAACGCCACGGTCAAGTTGTTCATCGACGGAGTCGAACTTCCAATCTTTCGGCGCAACTTGCCCATTTCAGCAGACCTGATGCTCAACCCAGCCGATGTCGCAATCGAGGGCAGCGCGGAGTTCGGCTACACCTACGACGACGTCACTCAGTTGTGGTACGACGTCGCAAAACTTCAGCAGAACGTGTCGCAGGGGTATCACGAGCTGACGATCAAGGTTTACTTGCCACGGCTCACCTTCAACCCCGGCGGCGCAGACCCGGATCCGGAAGAACTCGTACACGACGTCGCCCTGCGTCGGTACACAGCGAGCGGTGCCGCCGACGACCCGGTAGAGTCAACGGTACACACACGCATCTCCTTCGGAGTGCGGAACGTGCGCTGCGTGATGTTCAAGTAACCCGTCGCCCGCGTCGTAGCAACGTGATATGCTCGCCGCGAGGTGAAAATGCTTCCTGCTCTTGCGGCTCTTGGTGGACAGGCGGCGCTGGGTCTGGTCGGCGAAGCCGGTCGAGCCATCGCTTCGGCCGTCGACCCGGCCGCGATTGCGTATCGCCAGCAGATGCGGAAGGATGTCAAGGCGCTGAAGCAGGGCCAACTCGGCCTCTCGGAAGCCGAGAAGCGCACGATGCTCGCGGGGACGCAGCGCGCTCTCCAGGCCCAGACCTCCGCAGCGGAGGCGAACCTTCGTCGCTCTGCTGCCGCGATGGGTGGCTTCGGTCGTAGCGGTGCCCAGCAGGCGGCGCTCGGTCAGATGGGCGCGGCCCAGCAGGAGAAGATCGCGGAGTCGATGGGTCGCATCGACGAGCAGTCTCAGCGGGTCGCCGAGCAGCGGTTCGAGAGCATCATGGGCCGTCTTGCGGCTAAGCGCAAGGAAGCGATGGACACGGGTACTCGCGTCGCCGGCGGCGTCGGCGGCTACGGCGTTGATGTCGGTGCCGAGGCCATGCGCCAGCGCACGCAGAAGCTCGCAGACGCGGCAGCCGCCGAACTGGCCCGTCAGCAACTTGAGAAGTCTCAGGCGGCCCAGCCCGCTACCGGCACCCTGGTTCGATAGGAGACGGCATGGCTACCCCGACCGGCTACACCAATCCGCTGCTCGCGGCCGTCTACGAACGCTACGGAATCATGGACGATACCGCCGCGACGACGGACAAGAACGCTCTCGCGGCGTACACCGCGCTGGAGAAGGAACTCGCCAAGTACCGCAGCGGCGGCATCAACGCGCAGGTTCTCAAGCAGTGGTCTGATGGGCTGAAGGCTGAGACGGCCGCATTGTCGTCCACGCAGCGGCTCATCGCCGCGTTCAACGAGACGGCCGCCAAGAGTGACCGCGTGCAGACGCAGGCAGTCACGGATCTCGTCCGCAACGTCGCCGACAACACGACGCGGTCGGCGACGCAGAGCGCCCAGACGATGAGCCTACGCGCGCAGCCCGCGCTCGCTGCGTATGAAGGTGCTGGCCGCAACATCGCAACGGGCATGGAGAAGTTGCTCCAGACGCTGACCTCGCAAGGTGTCGTGCCGTCGTTGGAGAACCCGGACATCGCGGGCATCGGGCAGGTCATCGCCACCCAGATGTTCGGGAAACCGCTCAGCGAACTCACGGCCGACGAAGCCGCATCGATGGTCGGCGACAACCAGTATCTTCAGGAGCAGACTCGTAAACTGATCCAGCACGCCAAGAACGCCTACTTCTCGCAGGCCGCGGCGACTGAGAACTCCAACGCCATCATGGACAAGTTGTACGACTTGACGGCGACCAGCGGTGGCGTGCTGACGGGCGCCCAGCGGCGAGACGCGCTCCACCTCGTCGACCAGCTCGGCGCGTTGATGGAGGCACAGGTCGGCAAATCGGCGACCGAGATGCGCGAGGAGATGGAGCGCGTCGCCTCCCTCGACTCCACCTATCGCAAGTTGGAGCAGGACACCGAGGAGATGCGCGCCCTGGCGATCCAGCCGGGGCAGGAGGGCCTCCGTTCCAAGATCGGCCGTGTCGTGGCGACGGATGAGTTCCGGGCATGGGCAGAGGACAACGGCTTCAACATCGGCCAGGCGCAGATCGATGCCAACGGAGAGGTCATCTACGTTCCGGGCCAGGACGACGAGCGCGCCCTGCTGGCCTACGGTCGGCAGATGAAGACTGGCGCTCCGGTGCGCCTCTTCGGCACGCAGAACACCGGCAAGCGCGTGCGCGTCACGGCGACTGACCCGGAGGAGCGCGCCCGCCTGCTCCAGCAGAACGACCTCGGCGGCGGCCAGTACGCCGTCCTCGATGGCACGGTCGTCTCTCCCGCGATGTACCGCCGCGAACTGCGCGGCAGCGGCCTGATCGACAACGGCGTCGAGCAGGCGTTCGTGAATGGCGTGACTTACGTCAAGAACGGAAACACCGTCCTCAAGTACGCGGACGGTAAGTTCGTGCCGCTGGCTGAGGGCGAGGCCGCTCCGACCGGGTTCCAGCCCGCGATGGTCTACGTCGATGGCAAAGGCCGCTACATGACGGTGGCCGACATCGACAACCCGCCGAAGGATCCGAATGACATCGGGTTTGTGACGGCAGACGACAAGCGCGAGATCGAGGCGTCGTCGCCCTACAAGATCGTCACGGCGGATCAGTTGCCGTCGCTCGGCGAGGTGACGTTCGACGGCTACCTCGACAAGGCCAACGCCCAGCTCATCGCCAAGCACGGCACCGGGGCGCTCAGCGTCAACAACGGCCAGCACGTCTTCACCAAGGGCGCGAAGGTCGAGGTGCTGGAGACGCGAGGGGCCGGCGAGCCGCTCACCACCTCGCTGGAGCGTCGAGCGAAGCGCCGTGAGGCGGGTGCCGAGTTCAAGGCGCTGACGCCGGAGCAGGTCCGCACCGCCGCCGCGCAGGAGCGCAAGACGGCTCCGGCAGCCGCACCTGTCGGCGTGTCCGACATCGCAGCCCGTGCTGCCGCCGACGAAGCAGGCTTTGGCCCGGCCCGTGTCGAGACGCTCGTCGAGGGCGGGATCATCTCTCCGCGTGAGGGTGCCGCGGCCCTTGAGGGCGCAGAGGGCGCACCCGCGCTTGTGTCCGTGACCGAGACGAAGGCTCGGCCACAGTTCGCCGACGACGTCGGCTACACGTTTGAGGTGGTCGACGACAACACGATCATGGTGGTCGGAGCGCCGGAGGGCGTACCGATGCCGCGCAAGACGCTGTTCAAGCGCGGCGACGCTGAGTTCAACGATGTCGTCAAGAACCTCAAAGCCGCCAGCCGCCCCCTGGCAGTCGAAGCCGCAGCGCCCGCTGCCCCGGCGGCTCCCAAGGCGCGCTACGCCGAAACGCCCGACGGAGCGCAGTATCGCATCGACCGGGAGGGCGTGACGATGGTCGCCCCGCCTCGTGGCGAGACGATGCCCGCGCAGTCCAAGACGATGCCGTTCGGCTCGGACGAGGCCGACGCCATCACGGAGCGCAGCGACCTCCGCGTCCTGCCGCCGGCGGCGGCGCAGGCCATCGAGACGCGCATGGCGGGCCTCGGCAAGGAAGCCGTGCCCCCGGAGGCCGAGGTTACGGAGCGCCGCGGCAGCACGTTCATCGACCGGGGCGTTCGGCGCACGGTTGGTGGTGACATCCGCGAGGCGCTCGCCAAGGCCGGGGAAGCGGTTGGCGGCGTGTTCAAGCGCCGGCCTCCGATGGCCGAGGGCGAGATGGTCCCTCCGGGCGAGGCCGCGCCTCCTGTCAGGGCTGCCGAGGTAGCACCTGCCGCGCTCCCGCGTCAGCGGCGCGAGGCCGCCAAGCGACAGGAGGCGATTGTTGCCGCGCTTCCATCTGAGGCAGCCATCGAGGCGTTGCCAGAGAGGGGCCCAATCACGGGAACTGGAGAGCCGCCGAAGGTGGGCAGCGTCGCGGGCGCGCTTGACATTGGGCGCGGCCGGCAGGCGATGGGCCTCCTGGAGCGCGGCACGACCGAACGTGACGCGGACCTCCGCGCGAAGGTAGCGGCCATCAAGGCCAAGGAAGCCGCCAAGCCCGGATCGGCGCTGGAGGAAGTCGCCGCCTTGGGGCAGGAGTTCCGCGAGCGCCTCAAGCGTCCTGCCGGCAAGGCGTTCACTCCAGTAGGCATGTCGATGCCGAGGGGTGAATCTGAACTTCAGAAGCGACGTGCGTTCGCGCGGGTCGGGGGAGATGTGGAAGCCGAAGAAGCGGCTCTTGCATCCACCGCGCCGGGCGGCCTCTCTGCGTTCCGTCGTTACCAGCAAGCCGCTGTGAAGAGGTAGCACATGGCACGAAACGTACCGTCTGGCACGACCGCCGCGACCGCAGCTCAGGCTGCGGCTCCCGCGCCCCAGCCCAAGCCGGCGACGGCCGCGCTGCCCGCGGCCTCAACGGGAGCAAAGCCGGCGGCATCCACGGCCCCTCGCACAGCGGCTCCCAAAGCACCCGCCGCGTCAAAGACGAGCGCGCCGCCCGCGACGGGTCCGGGGAAGGGGCCGCCGACCTACGGGCAGTCGTATCAGGGGGGGTGGTCTTCGGCAGACTTTGCTTACGACAACCTCGGCCAATCGGACGCAACGGACATCGCTCCGTTCGAGAAGTTCCCGACGTCGCAGACGACACCGGGCGAAGGCACGTCGTTCTACCGAGAACGGATGATGGCACAGAAACCGGGCTTTGTCGGCCTAGGTGAGGGTCAGATGTATGTTCCTTCGCAGTATGGAAAGCGGGGCGGATACGTGCAGCCGACAAGTCCCGCTGAACTGCGCTCTCCTGAGTATAGTCGGCAGTTTCAGAGCGTAGCAGAGTTTCGTGACTATGCTCAGCGCGTAGGTGCGGGGCTGACGCGCGCCGAGCAAGCCACGAGTGACGCCGAGCGCCGACTGCGGTACGCCGCTAGTAATGACGAAACGACCCGCGCAGAGCTGGATCAACTCTACCAAGAGAAACTGAAGCGACTATCAGAAGTCGCCGGCATGAAGACCCTGCTTCGTAGACAGGGGTTCACCGAAGAAGATCTTGAAACCGTGAAGAGGCACGCAGCCGAACGAGAGTACTGAAGACACCACCAACGCTGACGCCTGGTCGCCGTGGAACATCCCACGATGCGGACGGGCGCGCGTGTGTCTTCCGTGATAGGATGCGCCATCGGAGTGACGTAGATGGCGCGCACCTACGAAGAGACGATGGCTCGGATGGCAGAACTGGAGAAGGCGCAGTCCGCTCCCGCACCGGCCCCCGTTGCCGTACCTGCGCCTACGACGGCCCGCTCCCCCGCCGCACCGAAGCCCGCCGCTCCGACCGGCATGGAGGCTCTCCCAAAGCCAAGCGCAGCCCTGCCTGCCCCTTCGGTAACTCGTCGCGCCGTTGGTGTCCCGAAGAAAGTTGAAGAAATCAAGGCACCGAAGGTTCCCGAAGTCGCCGCACCTCCGCCTCCGAAGTTGGTACTTCCTCCTGATGTGGCGCGGCCCATCGACTACAAGAAGTTCTACGACAACTCCACGGGGTTGCTCAGCACTGCGCTGTCGATGACTGCCTCAGACTTCAACACGACCGAGTCAGAACTGAAGCGCATCGCGCAAGCACAAGGCGTCGATCTTGAAGCCATCTACAACGCTCGCCTCAAGGAGCGCACCTACGAGCAGATCGCCAAGGCCGGCAAGGAACGTGGCGTCATCGGGTTCATGGCGCCCGAGGAGCGTACCGCCGCGTTCAACAAGCTCGCCGACGATGTCGAGAAGGCGCAGAAGGGAGACGCAGGCGACACCATTGATCTGGTCCGCTCTGGTGCCGACAAGGGCTTCGGCCCGGCGGGTGCGCTCGGCGGCTACACGTTCGCCGGCACCGAGGCCGAACTGCCGGAGGTCACGAAGCCTGGCGAGCACGGTTACGCCGTCGCCCAGCTCCTCGTTGAGGCCCTTCAGAAGGATCCGAGTGCTGTGCGGACCTACGACCTGTACGGTCGCTCGCTCGCTACCGGAAACACGCAGCGGTACATCGACGACCGCGTCGATGATCTCCGCAAGCGCGCGAACATCAAGGCGTCCGACGCCGACGCGATGGAGAAGATGGCCGCGCTCCGCAAGCGCGCCATCAACGAGGTCATCGCCTACAAGACGGTCGGGCAGTGGACGCCCATCGTCACTTTGGGTGACGTCGAGGTGCGCGAGGGTCGCGCCTCCCCCGGCGTGCTGGACGCGCTGAAGCCGAACATCGAGATCATCGGCTTCAACAACAAGCGGCAGGCGATCTTCCGGCAGGAGTCGCCGATGGGCGTCCTGTTCCGCGTGATCGACATCCCGCAGGCCGCCGTCGTTGGCGTTCTGTCCGGGCAGACCGTCGGGCAGGGCATCCAGAGCGGCGCGAACCTCCTGGAGTACAGCCTCGACACCACCAAGGACTCGGCGGCCTACGTCAAGGCGCCGGTCGTGGCAGCGGGCCTCGCGGCCTCCATCCTGTTCCCCGACGCACTTGTGGCCGCCGGGGCCGCTACCAAGGCGACGAAGTTCGTCACGCGGCTTGCCAAGGCGCGCAAGATCGCGCCAGAGGCGACGGCCCTGCTGGAAACCATCGTGCGGACGCGCAAGGCCGGTGACTACGAGGCCGCAGCGGCTGCCGAGAAGCAGTTGCGTTCGCTTCTACCGGATGTGGCGTCCAACCTCGACTCGGCGGACGCCGCTGTCGCGCGGTTCCAAAAGCTGGCCGAGCCGCAGTCCGACATCCTTGAGACGGACCTGGCGGCGCTGATCGCCAACGCCGCGCCGGAGCAGGCCTCGGTCTTCGCCGGCCGCCCGTTCCTGCACCCGTCCGACCGCAAGGCCGTCACGGGTCCGGCGGGTATTGAGCAGGCCGACTACGCCGAACTGTTTGACACCCGCCGGCACCTCGACCGCGTGCAGAAGGCGAAGACCGAGTACGTCAACGCGAGGAAGTCGGGTCGTTCTCTTTCCCAGTACGCGAAGGACTACGTCCGTGGTCGCGTCATCGACGTGTTTCAGAACCTTCCGGCAGAGCGGCAGCTCAGCGCGGCGCAGGTCACGCGCATGGCGGACCTCATCTCCGCGCAGGCACCGACGGCCCTGCTCGACGCAAAGCAGTTCAAGGCTGCCGTCGAGGGCGCGCTGAAGGCCGACAAGGAGTTCGGGACCGACGCCTACAAGATGGCACGGCAGGACGCCTACAAGGCCATCGGAGGGCGCACCGAGACGAAGATCGCGGAGATGCGCGGCAAGACCATCGAGGAGATCGAGGCGGCCGACATCGGCCTCTTCGACCGCGCCCTCAAGGCCATCGAGCAGAACAACACCGCGCGTGGCGTCGCGGCCCAGTTGCTGCGCGACGAGATCGCCAGCACGGCTCGCCTGCGCGTCGAACCGTTGGAACTCTTCGACGAGGTGGCTCCCAAGTTGCAGAGCGGCGAGCCGATCCGGCTCACGTCGGGCGGCCTCCTGCTCCTGCACCATCTCCGCAAGGCGTTCCCGGAGCAGGACTTCAAGGAAGCCTACGCCACCATCACGATCATCGACAAGATGATCGAGGGCGCGGCGAAGTCCCGCGAGGTCAGCCCGTTCGCGCTGTACCAAGAGATCTTCCCCGCCATCCGTCGCGGCACGCCGGAAGACCTCAAGCGTCTCGCGGGCGACCTAAAGGCAGGCAAGGTGCCGACCGGAGGCGCTCCAACGGGCGGCGCTCCTACGGCTCCTGCCGCTCCGACGAAGGCGGCTCGCGCTCGTGCAGAGGCGAAGCTGCGCGAGATGATGCGTCGCATGGGCGACGAGGAACTCGACGAGATCGAGGGACTACTACGCGCTGACGGTGTGCAGGAGGGTGAAGCCTATGCCCTCGACGCCATCAAGCGCGAGAAGGCGCGCCGTGCGCGCGAGGCCAAGAAGGCGGCAACGACCGACGCGGAGCGCATCACGCAACTCGAAGCCGAACTGGAGGAGGCCGTCCAGAGCGACGATGCGTTCCGCCAAGGCGAGTTGGAGATGGAGATCGAGAACCTCCGTCAGATGCAGCCGCGCGTCGTGGCGCCCCCGGTAGCGGCCACCGAAGCCCCGGCCGAGGCAGCCCCGGTCGCGCGCGCCGCCGAAGCCCCGACGCCTACTGTCGCAGCCCCCGCTACCCCTACCCCTATCTCGGCGGCTGCTGAGGCGCAAGCCGAGGCCGCAAAGATTGTCGAGGCTGCTCCTGCCAAGCGCCCGCGCGCTTCTCGTGCGAAGAAGGCCGAGGCCGCGCAGACCAAGTTGTTTCCGAGCATCGTGCCGCTTGCCCGTAGCGCCCCGTCGCCGTGGGGCGACACGCCGAAGCGCTTCGTCGTCGCGGCGGAGTCCCGCCTGCGGAAGGCCGCAGAAGATCTCGACGCGGGCCGCGTCAACCAGGTCGAGTACGACATCGCCGTCGGTGACGTGAAGCGCGACCTTGCCGCGCAGAAGGCAGAGCGGGCCGTCAAGAAGTCGCAGGCGCAGTTGGTGCGCGGGGCGGACGATGCGCGCGCTAAGCTCCTTCAGGCAAAGGCGGCGGGCGTCATCGACGAGGCCGGTGCAGACCTCGCCGAGTGGCTCATCCGGCAGAACCCACGCATCGCGGACGACCTCAACGTCGCCGTGCTCACCGCCGAGTCGGCGAAGAAGCGCTTCGGTGTGCAGATTGGCGAGGAGGTTGCGGGCTTCTACGAGCCGGTTGACCGCGTCGTGGCGCTCATCAAGGAGCGCGGCAGCGAGCTGACCGCGGCCCATGAGATCCTCCACCACACCGAGCAGATGCTGCCCGAGGCGCTCCAGACGGCCGTCGTGGACGAGTGGGCGAAGCAGATCCAGAAGGCGCTCGGCACCGCGACGCCGGAGCAGCGGCCCGCGCTGGAGAAGGCGCTCACGGGCGACTCGGCGGCGCTGCTGAAGGGCGTCACCGACGGCACTCTGCCGCGCTCGTTCTACCAGTATTCCAACCCCTCGGAGTTCTGGGCCGTCAACGCCAGCCGCATCGTCAGCGGGCGCTACGCCACGGCTGACAAGGGCTTCGTCGCCAAGGCGAAGCAGTGGCTCACGGAGTTCGTGGAGAAGGTGAAGAGCGCGTTCGGGCTGACGTCCGATGCGCCGCTCATTCGTGCCCTCGACGACGTGCTCAAGGGCGACGGCACGGCGGTGTCGAACATGCTCAGCGAAACGGCCCAGTTCCGCAGCATGGAAGCGCGGGCCAACGCGCTCCGCTATTCCCTTCCCTTTGAGAAGCGCCCTGTCGCGGCGACGCTGTTCTCCGGTGGCGGACTTGTTGAGGCGGGCCTCCAGAATGTCGTGCGGCCAGGCTACGCCGTCGAGGCGCGCGGCGACATCGCGGCTCACTACGGCAAGGTGTTTGGCGAGCACGTCGAGAACGTGGATGTCCGGTCTGTGGACTTCAAGCGGCTCGCTGACAAGAACATCGGCTACCTGCATGCCTCTCCGGTGTGCAAGAACTTCAGCGCGGCCAAGGCGGCCAACGCTGCCGGCGAACAGGCGTTCGACATCGAGACGGCGACGGCGACGGCCCGCGCCATCGACGAGGTCAAGCCGCCGGTGTTCACGTTGGAGAACGTCGCTGGCTACGAAGGCTCCGCCGCTCTTCGACTGATCGAGGACGCGCTGCGACGCAACGGCTACACGTTCGACAAGAACGTGTTCAACGCCGCCGACTACGGCGCGGCCACGACCCGCAAGCGCCTGCTCCTCCGTGCTGTGCGCGAGGGCGACCTCCCGCCGTTGCCGGAGAAGACCGGACCGGCCGACTGGTACGCGCGCATCGAAGACCTGGTCGACGACCTCCCGAAGTCGGACGTGCCGCCGTTCATGCAGCGTCTGCTCGACAAGGAAGGCATCGACTGGCGCAACCTCGACCGCCCGATCATGGTGGCCGGCGGCTCGGCGTGGAAGGATGAACTGCCGTATGCGTTCGCCGGTGGCCCGACGTTCACCATCAAGGCGACGCCAGGCGAACTGCACCGCGTCATCCTGCCCGGCGGAGACGTTCGTGAGGTCACGCCGCGCGTGCTGGCCCGCATCACGGGTCTGTCGGACGACTACCCGTTGCCGAAGACGAAGGACGCTGCGGTTACCATCATCGGCAACGGCGTGCCGCTTGAGCTGACGGACAGCGTGTTCGCGCCGCTCATCGAGAGCCGCTACGCGCAGCCCGGTCGCGCTCCTGTGCCTGTTGCAGCGGAAGCCCAGATGCCCTCCGGTATCCCGGCTACCCGTGCTGCGCAAACGGAAACGCCGGAGTTCAAGCGGTGGTTCGGCGACTCCAAGGTGGTCGACGCCGATGGCAAGCCGCTCGTCGTGTACCACGGGACGCGATCTGCGTTCACGAAGTTCGCGCCGGAACAGTCTATCTTTGACGACGGCTCGATGTTTTTCAGCAGCAGCCCGAAGACCGCTTTCGAGTACGCAAAGACCAGCGAGGGAGCATTGGAAGAAGGCGGCAACATCATGCCGTCGTACCTCTCAATGCGCGATCCTCTTGTGGTGGACTTTAGGGGCGGGCGAGATGCGGACGGCCTGATGGACGCGCGCGAGCGAGCTGGCGACCTCGGCCACGATGGAGTTATCGCGTTGAACGTCGACGACGGCTACGGTATCGCAACTCAGTACGTCGTCTTTGAGCCGACGCAGATCAAATCCGCCACCGGCAACGTCGGCACGTTCTCGCCCACCGACCTCAGCATCCTCAAGCAGGTCAGCCCGTCCGGTGAGGTGAAGGGGGCCGTCGAGTGGTTGGAGGATGGCTCCAGCGTCATCTACCTGTTTGAGGGCGCGGACGCCTCGACGGTGCTGCACGAGGTGGCGCACGTCGTTCGTCGCAACATCCTGTCCAACGAGGACATGGGCTTCATCGCCTCGTGGGTCCAAGGCATGGGCGTGAACGTCGGTCATCAGTACGGCGAGTTCACGGGTGACGCTGCCGAGATCGAGAAGGCGGAAGAACTCTTCGCCAAGGCGTTTGAGCAGTACGTCGCTGAAGGCAAGGCTCCGGCGGGCTTGGAGGGCGCGTTCGCCCAGTTGAAGGACGCCGTTGCCAACGTCTACAAGGCGGTCAAGGATCCGGTCATCGGCGTCGAGTTGCAGCCCGAAGTGCGCCGGGTGTTCGACGGCCTCTTCGCCGCCGAGCCGACGCAGGCCGACCTGCCGCTCAAGGAAGCGATCCGTCGCGGCATCCTCGGCGGCCCGGAGGCTGAGGTGGACATCCTCACCGTGTTGTCGCGTGAGGCGAAGCGCAAGGGCCTCGACCAGTTTAGCCTGGATGAACTGGCGACTCGCATCAACGAGGCCAAGGCGAACATCAAGCAGATCCTCGGTCGTGACCCGAAGGGCACGGACGTCGTGCTGAAGTTCGACACCAAGGTGCTCGGCAAGGACAAGTGGACCCTCGACGACCTGGCTGCGGCACAGGCCGCGCGTGACGCGCGCTTGGCTCCGCAGGCTGAGGCGCGGATGGCGTTGCAGCGTGACCTCACCGGCAAGGGCCGCGGCAAGGCGGCTCTCTACAAGCAGGACACCGCCGTTGAGTCGCTGTGGACGGCCCTCTCCGACAAGGAGACGGACGCCCCGATGACCAAGCAGGCGAAGAAGGCGCTGCGCGGCGTCACCTCCATGTACTTTGGCGGCAGCGTCCTCGAAGAGACGAAGACGGCGGGGCAGCCGCCCGCTTTCCGTCGTGCGCTGGACACTTCCGCGCGCATCGTTGAGCAGTCGCTCGCGGACACTGTCGCTCTGGTCAACGACGCCGTGCAGACGCAGGACGACACGCAGCTCCTCCGCTACCTCACCGGCGACTTCAACGTGGCGAAGGTGTCGGGGCGCCCGATCCTCTCGTCGGGCCACGACAAGATGGGTGCGGTCAACCGCATGATCCAGCGCGCCATCGCTGCGTTCAAGGCCGATGAGAAGGCCGCGCTGATCGAGCTGGCAGACGCCATCAACACGAAGGATCCGGTAGCACGCGGGCAGAAGCTCACCACCCTCGGCTTCACGGCAGATGGTGGCGGGGTGTCCTTCAAGGAGGCAGACGAGGCCCGGAAGGCGATGTCCGCCGCGCTTCGCCGTGCCGTCGGGAAGCTGCTCTACCCAGAGAAGCAGGACGCCGACATCGGCACGGCGCTGGCTGCGGCGATCCGTGACTCTGTCAACGCACCAGAAAAGGCGCGGCCCAGCCACGAGTTGCGGCTCGTTGAGACGCTGACCTACCTCGGTGGCGTGACGGCGCGCGACGGCGACCTGTTCAAGGGCGACTCCAAGGACGTGGCCCGCACGTTGCTCGGCGACATCCGCAAGATCTACGGAGAGAACGGCGAGGAGTCTGCGCGGCGCGTGGCCGTGCAGATCGGTGCGTTCGGTGGCGCCGACCAGGCGAAGCAGTTCCTCGCGCGCATGGGCCTCGGCGTGGACGAGAACACGCAGGCCGCCTTCGCAAGGTTCCTGAACGGAGAGCAGCCTGGAGCGAAGAACATCGAGGGTGTGACGCGCATGCTGAACACGTTCGGCCGCGACGTCAACTTCGTGGCCGACGCGGCGCTCGACGTGGACTTCTACATCCCGCGCGCGGCCCGCGAGCGCATGGCACAGGTGCTCTCTCGCGCACAGTTCCGCACCGAGGACTCCGTCGGTGCCGCCGACGCCCTCGCCACCGGCTACCGCTACATGAAGACCCGCATGACCCGCGGCAACTTCTTCATCCGGCAGCGGTACTTCATGATGAACACCGTCGACCACTTCAACGCGATGGCCTACACCGCCGGGTTCGGGATCGCGGCAGCATCGACGGCGCGCGTCATCGCGCAGGATCTCCTCGTCGTGCCGACCATGCGCGAGTTGCTGGAGGTTGGCAAGGCTACGGGAGTCCTGTCCCCTGTCGCTACGGAGCGTCTCCGTTCGTCTATGCAGAAGCTCGGTGACCGGGCTGCGGGCCGCATCGGCACAATGATGTCGGTGGGCAAGTACCGCATCGAGGTCAACCCGATCCTCGAAGGCGTCGATGGCGGCTTCACCGTCGGCGGCAAGGTCTACCGCTACCGAGACATCCGCGACATCGCGGTCGAGGAGGGCGTGTTCTCGTCCTTCGACACGCGCGAGTTGCAGCGGGCCATCCTGCGCGAGGGTCAGCTTGTCCTCGGAGACGCCGCTGCGGAGAAGGCGGTGGTGCGGTCCCCCACGCGGCTGGCGTGGATGCGGAACGGTTTCGCCTCTCTGGAAGAGAGCGTCTCCGACATCGCGGAAGCGTGGGGCGAGCGTGAGCGCCTGGGCGCGATGGTCACGTTGATGGAAGCCGGGTACGATCCACGCACGGCGGCACAGATCACGATCAAGGCGCTGTTCGACTACAGCCAGTCCTTGACGAAGGTGGACCGGCACTGGCTTGTCGGCATGCTGCTTCCCTTCTGGGCCTTCCAGAAGAACGCCAACCAGCAGGTCTTCAACATGCTGTTCAGCCCGTGGGGCGGCTACCGCATGATGGCGGTCAAGCGGGCGCGCGAGCGCACGTCCGACTTGCTCGGCAACATCATGTACAACACGCTGGTGGACGACTACGGCGTCGATGTCGAGAGCATGCCGCCGGAGTTGCAGGACTCCTACTACTCGACCATCAAGGCGTTCGAGGAAGCATTCGGGCCGGACGGCCCGACGCCGGAGGCCAAGCGGGCCATGCGCCTGCTTCTCTCTGGGCGAGCCATCGATGTGGAAGGCGGCGCCCTCGTGGAGGCGTCGGCTGAGATCCAGCGGCTGCGCTCAGCAGGGGCGTTCGCCGACTTGGCGCGCTTCATCCCGTTCACCGTCGCCGAGCCGAGCAGGGCGTCCCGCTCGTCCATCATGCGCGACCGCGCCGGGTTCCCGGTGCCGTTCCCCCGCAGCGAGGGCGTGCGTGTCTACAACGCGCTCCTGGGCGACAACCACTCGTATATGGAACTGTACTGGCCCGACTCCACCATCGAGGCGGGCATGAAGTGGCACACGCAGGTCGCGGCCACCATGTTCCTGCTGACCGCCGAGGGCGCCGCCCAGACGGGCCTCACCGGACTCAGGAAGGGCGGCATCGAAGAGGTCACCGTGCAGCGTGTCCTCCAGCCCATCATCGACGTGGAGCGGTCGCCGCTTATCGCTCCGTTCCTTGAGCAGCCCCCTCCGAAGCGCATCGCCGAGATTGCGACGCCGGAAGCGTGGGTGAACGTCCATCCCATGCTCGGCAAGACGATGGACGACCTCTACGGGACGACGTTCCTCCGGGTGCCCGCGACGGAAGACCCGCTCCTCGTGGACGAGGACGGCAACCTGCCGCAGCTCACGCCGGAGAAGATCGCCGAGATCCAGCGGCTTCAGGAGCAGTACCCGGACATCGGCGTGCTCAAGAAGCAGCGGTACTACCTGCCCGGCGGCGTCTGGGCGACGGCGTTCGAGAACAGCCCGCTGGGTGAGTTGAACTCGCTTCTGCTGCGCTGGGAAGAGGAGCCGCTGGAGAGCCAAGGTCGCAAGACCATTCAGGGCCTGATCCTGATCTGGGCGCGCAAGTACGCTGGCGTAGACGTTACGCTGACGGCACCGTCGCAGGCGGCGAAGCGGGAAGAACCGAGGAAGAAGACTGAAACGGCAGGCACCAAGACTTTCTAAGGAGGCATCATGTCCATCGCACGCTACGGCGGCTTCAACCACGCAGGCATCAGCTACAAGCACCAGGCCGCGTTGACGACCAGCTACCAGGTCTTCACGCTCACCGGCGACTCCGTCAACGCGGGCCGCACCGCGAACGTCCCCGACTTCGCGCGCTTCCAGCACCTCGCCGTCGAGATGGACACCATCGCGGGCGGTGCGTCCAGCGTGACGTACTTCTTGGCGCGCGACGCCGCCGGCGACATCCCCCTGACCTTTGAGCAGACTGCGTCCGTGCAGTTCGGCTTCACGACTGCGACCAAGGGCTCCGCCATCGCGTGCATCGACCTGGACTACCACTACCAGCAGCTTGCGGTCGAGACGCGCGGGACGGTGTATGTCGTGATCAAAGTTAACTCGGGCACGGCAAACGGCAACCTCCGTCTGCACTGGCGTGCATAGTTTCTATCAGTAGATAGCGCCCTCTCTCGCGTTATGATAGCCTTGGCGCGAGAGAGGTCTGCATGGCCGACGTAGCGAACATGTTCAGCGGTGGTTGGTACGCGGCTCCGTCGTCTACGGCGGTCGCGGCCACGGCCTACACAGACGGCGTGCTGATCCCCGGCGCGGCGCTCAACAAGGTGCCGACGCTGACCTCGACGACCATCGCGACCGTCGACACCACGGCCAACGGCATCAAGTTCTCGTACCTCTACAGCCTCCGCTGCGCCTACAACGTCTCCTTCGCTGGGCAGATCCGGGCGCGTTGCCGGTGGCAGCAAGTCGCTGCGGCCCCTGCCG
>Ga0181343_1000325_pt1 | contig 22026 bp, 36 predicted proteins | sample Su13VDMLBSD_FD_130110 | JGI IMG/M metagenome (GOLD analysis project Ga0181343, IMG submission 130110) | Freshwater viral communities from Lake Michigan, USA - Su13.VD.MLB.S.D | ecosystem: Environmental > Aquatic > Freshwater > Lake | place: USA: Michigan | collected 2013-07-15 | reverse complement strand
TCGTCTGATTGCCGATCGCGCGAAGCGACTCGAACTCGGGCTGCAGAGCAGCTCGGAACGTCTCCTCGAGCACGCGCTGGGAGCGCGAGAGGCTGCTGTTGTCATTCGACCCGGCGCTGATCGTTTGACCGGACCCAGAGCCCCCGTTGGGGATAATCATGCCGGAGCTGTTCGGAGTGAAAAGCTCGGGACCGTTTTCACCGACGAGGTACGTCTTGCCACTGATCACAGGGCCACCAGCTGCACGAGCACCGGCAAGTTCACGACTGCCTCCACCGCCGCCGAGGTTGGCGATGGCGTTGGCCGCGGACTTCGCCGCGTTGATGATCTTGTTGATGAAGTCCATGGCGGACTTGACAAAGCTGTCGAGGTATCCCTTAAGCTTGTCGAAGATGCCGATGACGAAGTCGCGGATCGCAGTGAAGCCATCCACGAAGAACTTCTTAATCATCTCGACGCCGGCATTCCAATAGCCCGGGATCGTAACGGTGACGAGCTCAGACAGCCAAGTGACCCAGGAAGTGAGATACCCAGTCACCGCTTCGATCGCGGCGCCCCAGCTGCTCGACAGCGAGTTCGCCGAAGCGTTGATGCTCGCGCTGAGCTGAGTGAACCACACGATGGCGGACGAGACGCCTTCGGTCACCCAGTTGAAGAACTGCAGAGCGGTCGTGCCGGCTGCGGTGATTGCCGCGACGAGAGCGGTCCAACCTCCCGTGAAGGTGATCAGCAGCCCAATCGCGCCGGTGATGATCGCGACCATTCTCACGATCGGGTTGGCGGCAATCGCCGCGTTCGCAAGCCACTGAGCGGCAGCAACCGCGCGAACGGCGACACCATAGGCAATCCAGACGCCGGTCGCCGCGATAACAGCAAGGGCGACCTTGTCGATATTCTGCGCGAGGAACACGATGGCTTGAGACACAATGGATGATGCGCTGCCAACCTGACCCGACTGACCGATGAAGCGAACGAAGGCGTTGTCGAGAATGGTCAGCGCCTGGCGAATGGTGACGGACGTCTTGGCGAACTCCTTGTCGACCGTCGACTGCATCGACAGCAGCGCCTCGACAACCGCCTTGCTGGTCAGCTTGCCCTGTGCGCCGAGTTCACGCAGAGCACCCACAGGAACACGGAGACCGTCAGCCAGGGTCTTGGCGAGGAATGGCGTGTTCTCGAGCACCGACCGAAGTTCTTCGCCCTGCACCTTGCCGGACACAAGTCCCTGGATGAACTGACGCAAGCCGTTGGCGCCGGCCTGTCCTGACTTACCGGCGACGCTGATCGACTTCGACACGACATCGACCACGCGCCACAGGTTCTCGCCGGACACACCGACTTCCTTCTGCGACATGGACAGCTTGGTGTAAAGCTCGGTCAAGCCGTCAACGCTCGTGCGGTTCTGGTTCGCCAGCGAGAACAGCCGTTCCTGAGTCTTGTTGAACTCCTCGGCGGTCTTGGTCACGAGCTTGATCTGGTTGCCCATCGACTGAAAGCGATCGGTGTAGTCGGTGAGGACCTGAACGCTGAAAGCCCCGAGCAAGGTATACATGATGCGGCTCAGTGAAGCCACAGCACCGGCGGTCTGTTCGGACGCCTTGCCGATGCCCCCGATGGCGTTTGCCGTTTCCTTGGCACCGCGTTCAGTTACGCGAATGACGACATCTTCAAAGGTAGCCATCAGTCGATCAACCTTTTCGTCCTGGACGCCGCGCCTGCGGCAATTCGAGCCCGGTCGATAAATCCAGCTGGCGCCTGGCTCGATTTACCGGCATTCAGCTGGTCAATATACGATACAGTGTTGACGATGTATACCGTCTGGCCGGTTTGGCGCCTGTCCAAACGAGGCAGCTCGAGGCTGAGCACAGCGTTGATGGCTGCGCTCCTGGTCGAGCCCTTTGAGCCGGGTGCAAGGTTGCGTTCACCTCGAGGCTGATAGTTCAGCCCTGTCTTCCAACTGGAAATCGCCTGCCCAGTGTCGGCAGGCGTTCCGGTGACGACTTCGGTGAGGTACGCACGAGAGGCACGGATGACCTTCTCGTTAGCGTTTTCTACGATGTCCCTTTGGATTTTGAGGATGCGTTGGCTGAGGAGGCTGATGTCCACTTGGTTGTTCTCCTTTGCCGAGTCCTCCCTTCTTTCGATCCTTCATCCACTGACGGTGGAATTCATCAAGACCGGAGACAAGGTACTGGACATCCTCTTCGTCTTCACCTTCAAGTTCGTGTGCCTTACACCACTCATGGATCAGGAACCAGGAGAGAGGCACAGGGCCGGCAGAGTTATATTCTCGGCCGGTGGATATCTCGTTGTAGGCGATCAGGTATAGATTGAGGCCCTGCTCAAGCTCGGGGGCATCCTGAATGGTCGTCGGAACAGGCATCCTCTGGGCGTAGGCTTGCCTGAGAATTACCTGTTCCGTTGGACCCTGCTCGAGAATGTACTTCAGGACCTCAATCAGTTTCCCTTTTCGCGATCCAGCTCGTCACGCCGGAAGTTGGCCAGGTTCTCCGCCTCGCGCTTGACGTGGGCGAAGAACTCGGGCAGATCGGCAAAGACCTTGATCGCGTTCTCGGGATTGAACGGGATCGCGACGCCGTCGCTGCCGGTGATGTGCCAGTCGAGGATGACCGCTTCGGCGAAGACGCGATGCATGATCTCGTTGGCCTTGTTGTCGTCCATCGTGCCCAGCTGGAGGGCGCGACGGTGAGGCTTCATCAGCTGTTCGAGCAGCTTGACGAACTTCTTGTTGCCGTTGCCCGCGCGTGCGACGCGGACCCATTCGTCGCCGCCAAAGTCGAGAACGATGCCACGGTTCTCGAGCTCCTGGTCGGTGGTGAACGTCTTGTAGATGCTCATAGTTTCTCCCTCCTGAGGAGTGTTGTGCCGATCAAGCGTCGGCGAGGTCCGGCAGATAGTCGTAGAAGACCATCAGCAGGGTGTGGTCCATGTTGGGATCGTACTTCGCACCGGTGCCGGCTTCGGCGCTCAGCGGAAGCGTGATCGCCTGGTCCTGCTCGACGTTGAGACGCCCATCGCCCAGACCGATCATCGGAATATCGATCGAGATACCCGCATTGCCCTGGACCATGTGGAAGTCGAGCGTGACGTCCGAGTTGTTCCGCACAGCCTGCACCGCAGCGACATCGGAGAAGTAGGCCGTCATGGACGCGTCGATCTGGAACGTACCCTCGGTGACCTCGAACGAGCCGAGAACGCCGATGGCCTTGTTGGGCTCCAGGTTGTTGTTGATGGTCATGGTCAGCTCGGTGATGAACCCGAACAGAGGCAGCGGCGCCTCATTGTTGTTCGAGACCACAGCCAGCTTCGTGCGCTTGATGTCGGACGAGGTATTGAACATGTCCGACTCGACGAGAGCCGGGCGCGAGCCCGCCTTGACGCCGGTCACGCCCGAACGCTGTTCGTTGTCCGTGCCCATGAACATCAGCGAGCAGGTCGCCTTGTCCGCGGTGTTCAGCGTGAGCTCGAACTCCGAAGGCACAGCACCGACGATGTACTCGGACTGGATCTGCGTCGGCTGCGTCGTCTCGCTGGCGCCGAGCGTGCGCTCGAGCTGATAGGTGCGCCGCTTGATCGTGGTGCCGAGCTCGTTCTTGAGCACCCGACCGAAGAACAGCCGGATCGTCTTGCCCGTGCCGGCGTCGGTGACCATCGTGTCCGACGCCTTGTCGAACTCGATGAAGTCGGTGCCGACGGACTTGACACGCACCCACCCGTTGTTCGCCACGGTCGCGAACTGGGTGATGGAAGCATCGCCGCCGAGGAAGCAGAACTCGCCGGGGATGAGACCGAAGTCGGTGCAGTCCTTCGCGGTGGTGACCAGGCGCGGGAAAACGCCCGACGCGTCGATCTCGGCGTCGCCAGAGGCGAACTGGTAGCCCACCCGGCTCACGATACCGGACTGGCCGGTCGCGGCAACCAGGCCGGTTCGCGTGACCGAGCCGGAAGCGGAAGCCGTGACGAGGCCGAGGCCATTGTTCGCCGACGAGACGAAGCCCTTGCCCGCGATCAGATCGCCCGCCTCGAAATCGGTGCCGGCCGTCACCTGATAGGCGAGGGGCGATCCCGAGATGACGGCGACGGACTTCTCCGACTTGGTGCGAAGGTCGGCGAAGAAGAAGCCCTGCAGGATACGCTGCAGGTTCTCCTGCGTCAGGTCGGTCTCGAAACCGCCGGACGAGTCGAGGTCCACGATGTTGCCCTTCTTGCGCTGACGCGAAGGGTTGATCGGGTTGCGCGCGATACGCGTGAGCTCACCGCCGAAGTCGTCGTAGCTGTTCGGCTCGAGCGGGTACCACACGGGTGCGGGCGAGGTCGGCAGCACGCCGATGCTCTCCTCTTCGGCGAACCGAAGACCCGTGATATTCGATGCAATCTTCAGTGCGGTTGCCATGGGTTCACCTTCTCTCGTCCCATTCAAAGTCTGCGGAGACGTTGATTTGATACCAACGACCCTCGCGGCCCACTTCCTGGTATCGTGCGCGTCGGAACCAGACGTTCGGGGTGCGCTTGCCCGTGAACGCCTTCTTGGCGACCATCGCCAATTGTGTGGCCAACGTCGAGCCCTTGTTGGACTTGTAGTCGGCAAAAATCTGCACGATCACCGTGCCGAGCTGTGCGTGCAGCGAACCACCCACAGCATCGGCAAGCGTGCGCTGCTCGCCTGTGGCATGCCTGATGTTGATGCGGCACCAGGGCCGGCCGTCGTCATCGTCGCCTCGGGGACGCCCCGTCCAGTTGGTCGTGTCTTCATACTGGATCGATGCGGGCTCGAGGGGCGAACCGCCGATCAGCGCGGGGGTGTCGGCCACCCACACGCTGCGGAACTGCGCGTAAATCTCGTCCTGAGCTACTTCGAGCGTCGTGGCCATTTCCGCACATAGTTCTGAAAGAGGATGTCCTCATTGGACGGGTAGACGCGAGCGGGATAGATGATAGCCCACTCCTCGTCGGCGACCACGATGGTGTCCGTATCGAGGATCGGACCCCAAGTCTCGAACCCCTTGGCGGGGATATAGGCAATCTTGTCGCCACGCTGGTACGCGTAGCCTTCGACCTGATCGGGACGGAAGTCGAGAAGCACCGCGACCGTGTCGATCTCGGTCATGACCGCATCACCCGGACGCCACGGCTTGGCGGGATCGGGTGCGGTGCCGTCTGTGTATCGACGCACCTTCGCCGGCTGACCGAACTTGGTGATCAGCCGAAGCGCCGTGTCGATCTTGCCGGTGTACTGTGTCATCCGCGCACCACCGAACCGATGAGCGTACCGGACCCACAGAGGATGTCCATGTAGCGCTTGATGGACGGATAGACGATGCCGGTCGGCGCGGAGCCGGCCCACTTCGTCCGTTCGGTGATCGGCCCGACGATCTCGAGCTTCTCGACAACCTGGCCGCCACGATCGAGCGGGAGGAATAGATCGATGCCGGAAGCGGAGAGCGCAGCAGCCTCACAGCATGCCCTGACCAGCGGCACTGGGAGCGGCGCCGGGTCCCAGGTCACGTTGTCCCAGGAAACGTCGGTTCTGGGCCACAGCAGCGCCTGGGTGATTTTCAGGCGGTAGCCCTGAAGCCTCGGGCCGTAGACGGCATCGAGGTAGTCGGCGGCAAGGCGAAGTGAGGCTTCCTGATCCGCTTCCGGCAGGAGACCCCACGACGTCTTGCCGCGAGCATCGAGGTAAGCCTTGCAGTCGGCGACCGAGACGTAGGTCTCAGCGTCGGCCAACCCAGTCCCGTCTTCAACCACAATGGCCATAGTCGATCACTCCTTGGTGGCAGCGCGGATCGCGGCGAGAATTTCGGCCTTCTTGGACGCGCCGTCCAGGTCGATCTTCTTCTCGCTGGCGTAGTCGATCAGCTCGGCCTTGGTCATCTTCTCGAGCTCGTCCTCGTCGGAGTCGTTGTCGTCGGTGTCGAGCTGAGCTTCGCGACGGTCGACCTCGGCAGCGATGATCTCCATCGCCTGTTCCTTGGTGCGAACGGCCTCGTCGGAGATCGCGGCAGCGAGCTTCTGCAGCTCGGGGAAGGACATCTCCGACCAGTTCTGCGGAATGTCGATCACAGGGCCTTCATGCTCGGAGACCTCGCGCGAGAACACGCGCGGATCGACGGGAGCGTAGGCCTTCGAGATGATGTCCTTCAGCTGGTCGGGGAAGTCGCCGACGAAGTCGATCTTGTCGGTGTCTTCGATGTCGGAAAAGTTCTGGGCATCGATGGTGCGGGCGACGAAGCCCTCGGCCCGAAGTTCCTTGGCGCGGTCATTGGCCTCGGCCGCAAACTTGGGCCCGTCGTGATAGAGAACAACTCGTGACTTGGTCTTCATTACCCAGTTCCCTTATGAGAGTGGGCGGGTACAGAATTGCACCCGCCCTATCCAGTCGCACCCAGGAGGGAGGATCAGCGCGACTGAATGACGACGCCCGCGAAGTCCTTGAAGGAACCGTAGATCGGGTCCCAGTTGGACGCGGTGCCGACGGCCGAGTTCGACGGGTTGGCGCCGCCGTTGGCGACGTCCCAGGTGAACCCCTTCGTCTTCAGGTTGTAGGCGTACTCGCCCTGCATGCGAACGAGCAGGTTCTCCTTGCCGGTGATGATGTCACGCGCGATGGTGGTCTCCTCGGAGTCCTCCACCTCGATGGCACCGACCGTGAGGCCGAGCGTGTAGTAGGTCGTGACCGCGGGCGAACCCGAGGTGACCGCCAGCGACGGCGAGTCGGTGACCAGCACGGGACGGTTCAGCGTGACCGGCGAGGCCGAGCCGATGTTGAAGTTGGACACGCCATCGATGTTGGCCGTGATCTGGTTCTGCACGAGGTCGTAGTAGACCTTGGAGTGCATGATCCAGACCGCGATGCGATCGGCGGCGTCGCCGTACTTCGCCAGGCCCGAGACGAGGCCGGACGTGCCCATGGTGCCGGACGAGGGAACCGTGAACAGGTTGGTCGACTGGTTGACCAGCGCGACGCGCAGGGCCAGAAGCGCCGTGTTGAGCTGCTCGATCTGCATGCCCTTCGCGGCCTGGACGCCGATGGCGAAGTCCAGCGCGTTCTCGTTGAAGGGACCCTTCTGGATCTTCTTGAACGAGTCGAGCGTGTTGGCCACAGGGCCGATCTTGCGGTTCAGCTTGACGCCGACCTGCTCGGCCTGCGACAGGGCGAGGTCGGTGACATCGGCGAGCGCGGCGGAGCCGACGTTGACGCGACGGGTCACGAGGTTGGCGGTGTTGGCGAAGAACGACTCGTAGTCGTAGTCACCGCGCCGCGAGACGGACGTGAGACGGATCGCGCCGCGCGAGGCGGCATTGAACGCCTCCGACATCTGGACGAGGGTCTCGACCATGCCGGAATGCGTGAACTCATTGTAGATCTTGAAGTTGGATGCGGTACCGGTGGCCATGTGAGGCTCCCATTCAGCTGTTGATGGTGCCCGCTCAGCTCATCGGAAGAGCAAGATACTTCGCCTCGCCGTGCTTGGCGATGAAAGCAGTCTTCTGATCCGTGGTCATCTGCGAGCGCTTGAGGTTCCCGTGACCGGCACCGCCCTTGTCATCGGTTTCGGAAGCACCGCTCCCGGACTGTCCCGTGCCCTTGAAGAGCGACGGATACTTCGTCTTCGCCTCCTTCACGAGGTCAGCGAAGGTAGCCTGGCCTTCGGCACCGCCTCCGGCCATCACGGTCTTCTTGTCGGCGGCGAGGATCTTGATCTTGACCGTTTCGCCTTCGACTTCGAACTGGACCCGATCCTTGAGGATGTTGGGCAGCAGCTCGATGCCTTCCGATGTGGCCTCACCCTTCACGAGTTCCGAGGTGAGGTTGTACGAAAGTTCGGTATTCTGGTACTTATTGCGCCAAATGTCAACCTGGCTGGCGAGCGTGCCCTTTTCCTTCTCCCAGGTCGCCTGATGCTGCCTCAGCAGCGCCTCGTGATCGCCGGCTTCACGGGCCTTCTGCTCGGCCGCAGCAGCCTGCGCCGTCAGCAGCTCCTGGATTTCGTCCGGCGTCTTGCCGAGCTTCTCCCAGGCGGTGACCTGTGCGGCCTTCGCCTTGGCGGTCTTGAGCTCGTCCTTCGTGTGGCGCATGGTGTTGCGCAGCGAGGTGACGTCTTCGAGATGGAACTTGCCATCCTTTTCGACGTAGAAGCCGCGGAGATCTTCGTCCACGGAGTCGAGGGAGTCAACGATCTTTTCGATGGGCATTGTTCAGCACCGCTGTTTATTGGTCGCCACCGGCGAACCAGGTTGAGGTAGGATAGCCAAGAAGCTCCTTGGTCCACCCGGACAGTGACCGCACAGAATGCTTCAGGTTCGGGTATGCCTTCTTCCACGCACTGCGGAAGCTCTCACACTCGTCCCAACGCTTCTTGTCGAAGAAGTGGTTGGCTTCACGAGTCATGGGAACTCCTGCAAGAATGATACGAGTGCAACCTTCTGCCTGAGCAGCCTTCACAGCCAGTAATCCTGACGAACCGCTTCCGGTCATGCCAGGATATCTGAAGTCCAGCCATTTGTCGATACGCGGGTCTCCGCCCGGCACGAGCCCGGGCTGGCACGGCTCATGCGCGTAGGTGAGATAGTCGTCGTTCAGCCCGTTCTGTCGCCTAAGTTGTTGCCACTTAAGCATTTTTTCCGGGTGCAAGGATACCCAGAAGTCGATACGCTCGGCGTAGACCGTCCCGATGTCGTTTACCACGAAAACTCGAGCTGGTCTAAATTCGCGGAGTGCGACGGTGAGGTCGTCCCAGACTGTGTTGGCTCCTCCGACCACGAGGGCAGTGCCATCTCGTAGCATTCCTTGAACTTTCTCAGCAGCCATGCTTTTTGTTCCTCAGTCTGAAAGCTGTCGGCATGATCGTGACCTGGACTGAAGACGCGAAGACCGCCCCCACGGTAGATGCCAACCTGGCACAGCAAGTCACGCTCGTCATCGTACTTGCCCGAGATGTCGCGGTTCATCCACCACGTCGCCTTGAACAGGTGGTACGCGATGCTGACCTTGTCGTCCAACGTGAGGTCATTGTAGTCGAGAACCTCGACGAGGTCCAGCTCGCCATCGATCAAGGTCATGCGGATATTGTAGCTCTCCATCAAGACGTTGGGCTCAGGCTTCTCTCGCTTGCGGAACTCGACCACGTTGTCCATCACACGATCTCCAAGCTGGGCACGCTGCGATCACCGATAAACATAGGAGCCACAGGGCTGGCTGTGACCGAGTACTTGCGGGTGTAGGCCTCAGGGTCTCGCACGTCGCCTGCGGTGACGAGCTTATAGTCTCGACGACCAGCCTGCTGCAGGTACAGCAGCGTGGCACGGTTGATCAGGCCCGTCGCTGCGGTGACCGTGATCGCCGACACCGTCGAATGACTGAGCCCGAACGGTCGAGCACGCTCGAACGACTCCAGCGCGTTGAGCGCCAGAGCATGACCACCGCGCATGGCCTTGAGCACGCGGTTCTTCTCGAGCGCTTGTGCGCTGTTGAGCCACATCGGCAGCGTCATGTCGAGCACAGGCTGGTCGACCAGATCGCGTAGGTCGCTCGAGATCGTCACACCGAGGCGCGTGCCGAGGTATCCAGCGAGTTCTTTCGCCAATTGCCCCAGCTGAGCGTGAAGGTTGACTGAGACAGCAGCCCAAGCACGCTCGCGCACCAGTGCGACCGAGTTGGTGATGCTCTGCGAGTCGAGACGGCTGATCAGCGGTCGCGTGCTGAGAATGGTCATCACGTCCGAGTGGCTCTTGGCGAACTCGCCGATGTTGGACTGCAAGTGTGAGCGGAACAGTGCCCGCTGTTGTTCCTCGAAAGTCCTCATGGCTCTCTCAGTCCTCTGTAGAGCAAGGCGATGGTCTTATCCTGATCGCAGGTGGCGGTGACCGAGATGTAGTTCTCTTCGGTCTCGATCACCATCACCATATTCTCAGGCACGAACTCCCCGGCGTCGATCCGTCGGAGAGTGTTGACGAGGGCGTCGCGAACCGTCCATATGGTCGCGAGCCCTTCCTTGCGCGCACGGAACTCCGTCAGCGTGACGGGTTCCTGTGTGTAGTCGTCACTCACTGACATCGCTCCCAATGCCCGGAGTGCCGCCATTCGCCGCGCCGGGCACGCGGGCTTCCTGCTGTTGCTTGAACGTCTCGGCGGCCCGACGCATGGCCTCCTCTTCCTCATTCTGCACGAGCAGCGCTTCGGCCTTCTCATCGAAGTCGTCGGCGAGGATGTTGCGGCGCTTGAGCTCACGCCAGAAGGTTTCCCGGCTGATCTCGCCGGCGATGCGAGCCTGGATGAGACCCTGCACGTCAGCCGCATCCCTGAGCGTGATGCCGAAGTCGGTGTTGACCTTGACCTTCGCCGTGCTGGACTGGGGCAGGTTCATCCAGCGAGCCGAAGCCCACAGGCACAGATCGATGACGTCCTGCATACCCAGAGCCATGAACTGCAGCGGCGAGTTGATGTCCGCGTAGTCCAGTGCCTTGGCAGTCGCCGTCTGGCCTCCTCCGTTCATCGGCATGAGCAGCTCGAGGCCCATGAGCCGCATGTTGTCCTCCAGGTCCAACAGGTCCTGGCGGCCCGAGCCGATCGCAGCACCCGTGTGCTCGACGTAGGACATACGCGAGTTCTCCGGGCCCTGAATGTGCCGGTTCGGCCCGATGATGAGCTTGTCGGCTTCTTCACCGAGCCCGGAGGAGAACAGGATCGGCACGCGCGCCACGTGCAAGATCTGACGCTGATCGCTCGAGGACTGCCAGTGCGCGACGTTCATCCACGCGAGGTCCTCGAGCGGCGGCGTGGCGAGCTGGAAGCCGACGCGGCCGGTGTACACGGTGAAGAACGGAATGAAGCCCAGGGTCATCGGGCCCGTGGACTCGACCTCCCAGATCGTCTGACCGTCCCTGACCGCCTGACGCCACACGGTGAAGCTCGTGAGCCCGATCTCGCGGATGCGGACCACCTCGACTTCGCCGTAGTCGCCGTCGGCCTCCATGGTGACTTCCCTGAGCCTCACCTGCGTGAGCATCTGCTGCGAGCCGACACGCCGCGAGCGATAGCCAATGAGCTGCCTGGGCTTGTAGTGCACCCAGTACGGCCTGCGGTTCTCCGCCATGTCGTCGGCCAGCGTCGGGTTCTGCTTGGTGCTCTGCGGCATGTCCACGAGAATGTGGCTCAGGCCGTACTGCATGGCGGTGCGGAACACCTCCTCCATGAACAGATTGAGCTTGCGGCCCTCTCGGTCGATGTCCTCCGTGAGCGCAGCGAGGCGCGGGTCTGCACCTTCCCTGAGCACGATCGGCTTGGAGAACGGCTTGCCGGTCATGGACCGCACGGTGCGTGCGAACGCGTTGAGTAGGAACGAGCGGTTGAGCCTCGCCTCGTAGTTGGGCTGCGACTCCTTGTCGTCCTTGGGCAGATACGTCTCGCCCGCGGCGCGCATGGCGGTGGTGCCGCCCATGAGTGCCTCGACGAGGTTCCACCGAAGCGCCATCTCAGCGTAGTTGCGAGACTCCACAGCAGGATTGGGTCTCGTGATGAGCGTGCCGGTGGTGACGGCAGGAGGCAGTGCGATGGTCTGTGCAGGGTAGGACTTGGCCATGGATTAGATCTCCGCGGAGGTTGCTTTCCTGAGGGGCGAAATGAGTAGCTCGGTGAAAGCCCAGATCGCCGCGTCTGCGCGGTTAGGTGAGCCCACACCCATGTAGCCGTCGTGAGTGAAGAAACACAACTCATCCTCCAACTGCGAGAACTGCCCGAGGTGGTGGATTTTCTGCTGCTCGTAGAGCGAGGCGACCGGCTGTGCGCGGATGTGCTTGCCACGAGACGCGTGGATGAGCTTGACGGGGACGTCTCGGCCACCCGGCACGGAGCGGATCGTGTTCTCGACCATGGCACCGCCGAAGTTGGACTCCGCAATGATGCAGTCGGCCTCGTACTCGTGGTACGCAGCCACAGCGCGGGCAGCCCAGACGCTCGGCGGCGCGTTGCAAGTGCGATCGTCTATGAGCACACCGTGGCGGTCGTGCGTACGGCCGGCGACGACAATGCCCACGTCGTCTTGAGCCTCGGAGCCTGCGGTGCCGCTGGGGTCGACCGAGACGATGATCCTCTGGAGCTCCGGCAGCAACTTCGTGCGGGCTTTCTCGATGTCGTCTCGGGCAAACATGGCGCCCGGCACGTCGTCCAAGATCTCCGCGTCGATTTCCTGTCGGCCGAGACGTGTGCCCTCGTACTTGTTGACGACCTGGTGGAAGAACGAGCGCGCGAGGTTGGCTTCGTTATCGTAGGTGGAGCCACGAGTGACGTGGGTGTACGAGTACTTGAGAATTTCGCGGATCAATGGGAGAGGACGGGGCGTGGTGGTGATGAGCTGGCGGGGATTGTCGCCGAGTCGCATACCGAACTGCAGCTGATCCCACGTCTCCTGCATGTACCGCCACTTGGCCAACTCGTCGAGCCACGCGAACTCGAACTGCGGTCCGCGCAGCTGGTCCGGCTCCGTGGCGTTGTACAAGCCTGCGCTGGCGCCGTTGGGCCACGTGAGACGACGCTTGGAGGGTTCGTACAGTGGGCGGAAGGCCTTGGGTGAGTTGCGCAGAATACCCGACGGACCCTCCACCATGACGTCTCGCACGTCGGACGCGGTCTCGCCGATGATGGCGAAGAGGCTGGCTTTGCCGCGCGAGAGTGGAGTTGGTCCCTCGGCGAATGCTCGCACAGTCTCTGCGCCGGTGCGAGTCTTACCGAAACCGCGGCCGGCAAGAATGCACCAGATCGACCACGGGTCTGGCGGGACTTGCTGGTCCGGTCGGCCCCAGAACTTCCAGTCAAACTGAAGTTTTGCGAGCTGGCTTGGGGTTAGAGAGTCGAGGATCGTCGCTCGTTCTGCTTCGCTCAGCAAGGCGATTGAGCTGGCGAGCGATAACTTCGGCTGGGCTCTCTTCGTTGTTAGCGAGCTCATCGGTGTCTGGGTCCTGTGGCAGCGGGGCGTTATCGCGGTAGATGTGTGGTCGTCTGGACTTCAGCAGAAACATCAGCAGTACGTCGGACTTTTTCCGCACAGTGTTGACCCGGCGGCCTTTATAAAAGATGGGTTCCATGATGCCGGCCACAGCGCGACGGTGAAGTTCCGCTTCGATCGCGTCGGTTCCCATGTCCAGTGCTTCCTGGAAGGCTTTTTCTGCGCTGGGATTGTTCCGGCGGAACTTCCGGATTTGCTTGGTGGTGAGATCAGCCTGTCGCGCGGCGTCGTGGACGTTGCCGCACTCGATCAGGTAGTCGAGAAAGAGGCCGAACTTCTTGTCTGTGGGTAAGGTCACAGGAACCCAGTTCTCGAGTTCCTCTTCAACCTTTTGGATCAGGAGTTTTGAAACCATCTTCTTTTCCAAAATCGAGAACGGGTCTGTCAAACCTTAGCCGTGTGTCAGATGCGGGTCGGCGGCACAAACCGTGCCATCGTCCGTGGGTGGGACACGGTGGATGGTTGTGTGGTTAATAATGCATGTCCGCCCGCAATGTCAATCGACACACGGACGGAGCATGTATTGTATGATTAACGGATGGTTATATCGACGCGTTCATCACAACGATGGACAGGCGAATACATGATGTTGCATGTATAACGCATGTCATTACCGTACATCATCACGCATATACGATCATCATCATACATCATCACACGATCAATACATGCATCGAGTGGTTCGATCACACGTGCGTGTGTGCGGGCGAATGTGATGGCACGTTGCATGTCGGGTGCAGCACATGCGATCACGCGGTCGTGTTCAACATAATGGATGAGGTACACATGCGACGGCGCATCATACGATGCGAACGTTGGGCGGGAATTACGGCGGCCGAAAATCGTCATGATGAATACCTCGTTAACGGAATGTGCACACACGACGGTATCAGCGTCGCATGTGCACATTGGGCAGGCAGGATCAGCGGGTCACGTGCGGCAGGATCGCGGCGACATCGGTGGCGCGATATTCCCACGACTTCGACGTGACGGGGCGCGGCAACGTCGCGGCGACGGCGGGATCGGCGTACATCGTGCGGAAACGGGCGCGGATCGATTTGGCGTTTTTGTTGTGCGCCGCGCACAGGGAGACGAGCGAAACGGTGTCGGTCGACGCGGCGACGCGCGTTTCGAGGTCGGCGATGCGCTCGGTGATCGTGGCGCGGTTCAGCGACGTGTTGTCGCGGAGCGGCTTGACATCGGGGAGCATCGCGGCGAGGGCGTTGTGCGAGGCGACGAGCGAGGCGATGGTGATGCGGGCCATTTGCGTGTTTCCTGTTTCATGTGCATCGCGTCATTGCGATGAAGATACAATAACACGGACACACGGAAACGCAATCGCCGAATACGGAAATGGTTAAGACCACGTTAATGGCAAACCCGCCCATTAATCATCCATTAACGTGAATAATTAACGTTAACGGATTATGAAGATGAAAATGGGCGGGCATGCCATTTCGACACACCCACCCAATTTAAATCAAATGTTCCCGAACCCAAATCGTCGCGAGAATTTCCGTGCCACATTGCACGAAATATCGGAAATACGTCGCACCCGTTTCGGACAGGGTTAATTCCAGGTCATCGGCGGTTTCGCGACAATCCTCCGCGAACTCGTCGCGAAAATCGATGAACGCACGTTGGGCGCACGTTTCATGCGTGAAGCCCGCATGTTGCGGCAATGACGCCAACGTTTCCTGGTCAAAATCGTTGTCATCACGCATGCAATCGACATCGGCGGCGGTGGCGGTGATCGAGGTGAAAATTTTCATCGAACGTTCTCCACACATCCCGCACCGCGCGACACGATTTGAAACGCGAGCGTGGGGCAATCGTTGGCGGGCGCGGGAGCGGCGTCACGCGGAGCGCGGCGGACGTGGATCGTATCGACGGTGGGACGATACGGACGCGTCGTGGTCGTGATGGTCACGTCATTGCGGGTGACGGATTTGGTGTCGGCGCGCACATGCGTGGCGACGAACACGGCGGGAACGGCGATGATCGCGGCGAGCAGCGCCCGTTCGATGATGCGATCGACGTTCATCGTCCCACCCATTCACGACGAGCGATTTTGTCGACGGCGACGGTCGCGAGGACGTCACGGATGACATGGGCGGGAACGCGGGGTTGGCGGCGGAACAGGCGGGCGATGAATGCAAACATTGTCGTGTTCCTTTGTTTCGATGACTCGACAATAACATACCCGATGACCACGTCAACGCCATATGCAAGAAATGGTTAACAAATGGTTTGGCCGCAGCCAAAGCCGTTAACGTTAATTTTTAACGCTCCCGATAGATACAATTTGAATTATTATCAAGGTTAAAAATTAACGTTAACGGATTATGAAGGGCCAAAACGATGGGCATCCCATTTCGGGACACCCATCGATTTTAATCACATGCGACAGAACATCGTAAATTTTCCGTTACGAATACCCGCCCAAATTGTCATGACATTGTCGGATATAAACCCGATCGATTTTAATTGATCGAGGCATGACATCATCGATCGTGCGTCGATGACGTTCGCGTGATGTCCCTGACATGTGATACGCAATTCATCGCCGACGATTTCAATGTGCGTGCGGGCATTCGTGCACGTTTCGATGATGTCGCGAACCTGTCGTGTGATCGTCATGACGTACCTCGTTTGTCGATACACACATCATACCCGATTGCCCGATCGATGCAACGCCCGATCATGGAAATGGTTAATGGATCGTTGGCCACCCGGAAAAGCCGTTAACGTTAATTATTGACGTTAATGCCGACAAGTTGACGGAAATGCAACGCGTTAACCAATCCACCCACCTGCAAATCTCGATCTACCGCTCTACCGCTCTGCCGGCAGGAGGTGCCTACCGGAGAGAAGTCGTGTATGCGGTTATGCGTCGAAGCGCTAGGAACGTCGTAGGGGTGCGTTGACGCTCAGCGCTGTCAGTGCGCTACGTCGAACGCGCTCGACGCGCCTCAGCGACGTCCTGAGCGTTTCTCAGCAACGCTTTGTCACGTTCATCGAGCGTCAATTCACGCTCAATGTACTCCACAACGTCCTGAAGGCCGGTGCATTGCGCCATCCACAGGAGCATGCGGCAAGTCTGCCAAGCCTGAGCGAGAAGGACCCGGTCCATGTCCCTCGCCGTAGGCTCCGTGGCAGCGCAGTGTGCGGCCTGCAGCAGGTACGCTGCTTGGTCGAACTGAGCCCGCAGCCACGCCGAGGCTTGACCCCGCAGCGCCGGCGTGCTCACCACCAGCGTTGGAAACGCCAGCTCGCCAGCTTCCAAATCGCCAGCTTCCACCTCCTGGCCCAGAGTTGTTCCTCTCGTCTCGCCGTAGGTCAGGCCTGCGGCCATCGCCAGCTTCTTCGCTTCGTCTCGGTTCACTTGAGTGCTCCCTTGATGGCTTTGCTGACTCGATCCTTGTCCGACTGTGCGAACCACCAGCCGTAGTCCGGCTTGGCCCACGCAAGCTTGCGCAGCGCGGCACGAGCATGCGGCGGAGGCACGTCCGGCACCAGCTCCGAGATGTGCACGAAGCCCACAGGGCGTGTGTCTGACTTGCTCGGCGCCTTGGGCGGCTTGGGCTCACCGGGTGCGCGGCGAGGCTTGCGTGCGGCACGGCCCTCAGTGCTCCGCTCGTCGGGCTCGATGACGTGATCGCTGAGAAACTGACGGATCATGCCGGTGTACGGCTCCGGAAGTTCCCAGCTCGTCTCCGTCTCGATCAGCTTCTCGAGGGCTTCCTCGGAGTCCGCTTCAAGACGGACACCCTCGTGATCCCAGTGGATGCCGGTGCGTCGGGTGACGGAGTGCTTGATCCAGCGGAACGCCGCGGGGTCTTTGAAGTCTTGGGCGAGGTACTCGAGGAACGCGGCTGCTCCTTCGAATGTTGCCCAGCTGACGACGAGCCGCTTTTCGAGGCGGTAGAGGTAGAGGCAGACGACGGGCGGCCTCGACGGCGATGAGGGAGTATGCGACTCAGCAGTTCGTGTATCGCTATCAGCTGCGGATCGTTGGCGTCTAGCCATTCCCATCTCCCAGTGTTTGTGAAGTGAAGGCGGAGTATTGAGCGCAGATTGCGCGGTTCGAGATCGTATTGTCGGCAGAGGTGCTTGAGGACAATCACTCCCGTTGTCTCCTGTTTCGATATGATCAGTCTAGAGAGTATGGGTGCGTGAGTCAACACGCGGCTAGAGACAAGGTTAACGAGTCTTTGGAGACGGTTGGGACGGCTAAACCGCCTTTTAGATTGGCCCCGCGGTCTGGCCGCCCCAACCCGCATACCCAAAAGTGCCAGCTTTCCATCTTGTCCATCGCTTCACGTATGCGCGCACGCAAGCGCTGGCACGACTCGAAAACGATTCTGGCGGCATTCGACTGATGACCAGCTCTCAAACCATTCAACAATTTCAATCACTTGCGATTTCTAACAACCATGAATATACGGTAGGCAAATGACGTTCAAAACGAAGCGATGGTGCTAATTTAAAATAACTTATTGAAATCATTGAATAATTTATTTATTTTCTGCGCATTAGGCCAAGACACCTGATATTGTCGTAATATGTCTACCGTATATTTATGGTTATAAGATATTATAAATCATTGATTATATTATATTATTTATATCCATCCATAAGAACGAACGTTCAAGATTCGTGTTTGTAATTCGCGCGCGTATGCGATGAGAACTCAATTATTGACTCCAAGCGCCGCTCCAGATACACTACCTCCATCATTAGGGGGAGCACCCACATTGACGAACAAAGCACTCATCCAAGAACACATGAAGCGGTTCCGCGTACTCACTCTCAGACGCACGAACCCGCATATCACCTTCCTCCACATCCACTGCCACATGAGCCTAGACACGATCGCCCAGTCCACCGGCATCTCCCGCAAGACTACCACACGCCTGCTGCTCGGCCAGCGTCCCACCCGCCACCAGCTTAAGCTGCTGCAGCGCACGGTGCTCACCGCCACCATCGAGCTGGAGAAGCTCACCACATACGAACGCGCCACGCGCGAGGGCATGTACTACGGCCAGATCATTCACCACATGAGCCATCTCGGCCGCTCACTCTCACGCTACACCAAGAGGGACTCCGCATGACCAGCAAAGTCTACCCCAAGCTCACCAAGTACGATCAACGCGGCCACCAGCGTTTCTACTGGGGCGAAGTCGAGGGCGAACACTACCGCACCTTCTCACAGCGAGACGTGCGAGCGGTGCCAGTGCCGAGCGCATGGACCAGCCCTCGCGTCAACATGAAGCGCACGCCGCACCAGCAGTGCCACTTCGAGATGGAGGCGATCTACGCCAAGCGCGACCGCATGGGGTGGAGACTCAACTCGCCCAAGTCGCCACGCAGCGAACGAGCGGAGGAGACCTGGTACTCGCCTATGCTGGCGCAGAAATACCCGCACATCAAGGCACCACCGTCGGGCCACTGGGCACAGCCCAAGCTGGACGGTATCCGGTGCACCGCCAGCCGCGAGGGTCTTGTGTCCCGCAAGAACGTGCTCATCACGAGCGTCCCGCACATCGAGCGGCAGGTCAAGGCGTACCTCGAGGATCACCCGGAGATCTTCACGCTGGACGGTGAGCTGTACGTCCACGGGCTGGACCTGCACGACATCTCGGGCCGCGCACGTCGCAAGAAGCCGGACACAGACAGCCAGGAGCTGCAGTTCCACATCTTCGACTGTGAGACGCAGTGGGCTAGCGAGACGTTCAATATCCGCTGGAGCAAGCTACAGAGTGTCAAGTCCCGCAAACACTTAGCCAAGCTCGAGCACCTGCACATGGTCGACACGCAGTGGTGCGACGACGCGGAGGACCGAGACTTCCTGCACGCCAAGTGGATCAGGGCTGGTTACGAGGGCTCTATCTACCGCGATCCGCACGGCCCGTACGTGCACAAGCGCACCAAGTTCCTGCTCAAGCGCAAGGACTTCATCGAGAGGGAGTTCACGGTCATCGGTATCCGCGAGGGCAACGGTGCCTGGCGAGGTTGCGCCAAGGCGATCGACTACGTTGACGACCGCGGCGAAGAGTTCGAGTCCGGCATCCGTGGCACTCAGGCCTACCTCCGCACTGTGCTCAAGGACCGTGCCAAGATCATCGGCTCACTCGGCACTGTGCGGTACTTCTCGCTCACGCCCAAGCGCAAGGTTCCGTACCTCCCGGTCACTGTGAACCTCGGCCGCTGGGACTTGGAGGAAGCGTCGCATACTCTCGGCAGGCGCTGGGGCCGCATCGCGGACATTCTCGGCAAGAAGCAAGCAGATAAACTGCTTCCCATCCCGTTTTAACCTTGCCTCTAGAGCACTGTTGCGCCCAGCAACCACAGGCACTACAGTGATTGCACAACGAGGAGGACGACATGCGTCTGTTGCTTCAGGTAAACGGCGAAACGAACGACATCGCCGACGGGTTCGCCTTCTCGCTCGTCAAGGAATGGGCGATGCAACGCGTCACTGCCGACAACGAAGTCGACGTGTCCAACGCCGACACCGGCGAGGTCTACTTCGAGGTCATCAACGGCAAGGTCACTCACGAGAGGGATTGGCAGTAATGTACGTTCACATCTTCCGCCCGCACAACACCGCTCAGCTCGAGACGCAGTACGTCGGGCCGTTCGCCAGCTTCGAGGACGTGTACGAGTACCACTGCTCGCTGCCCGCCCTCGGCGTGTACGTCGAAGCTGAGGAGGGTTTCATCGGCGAAGGCGTCAAGACCTGGCACGAGCTCAAGCCGCCGGTGACCGAATGAGCAAGCTCGTCTGGCGCGTCGATCCTAAGCCGACCGGGCCGTATCGGTCCTTCCAGCATCGCAACTGGCCAGCTGCCCACTGGCACGGCAGCGAGCAACCTGCCGCGCGCATCGTGTGCGATGTCCCGTACCATCCAACCATCGCCCGCACCGGTCATCACCCCGAGCTTCGTGTGCGCGTCGCCGTGCCTACTGGGGACGGCAAGTGGGAGTGGCGCCAGCTCCTCAAGCGAGCCAAGAACCTCGGCGAAGCGAAGGCATTCGCGGCTGAGTATTTCATCCAGCACAAGGATTACATCCGATGACACCCACAGAGCAAGGCCGCGTGTATCTCGCGATGGCTCAGCGCGCACAAGAACGCGCCGAGTACTACACGTCCCGCAACCAGAACGGCGGTCGTCCTGCGCCTGCCGCCGAGGCCGTCGCGTGGACGCTGCGTGCGATCCTCATGACTGCCGCGGAGGAATGCCTCAAGATCGCGAAGGAGGAACAGCAATCATGACCAAGTATCTGCTGCAGACCACGACTGGTCTCGTGACCCAGCACTACATCGTTGTGCCGGCGGCGTCGGTGAAGATCGATCCCGATAATCCTCGCCGGGCTAAGCTCGACAACTACGAGCTGTGCTGGGCGGATCACAAGACCGGCGCCATCATCTCGGGTGAGCCCGACTGGGTCATCAGCATGGACCAGCTCGAGGAGAAGCTGTCGTCATGACCAACATCGTCTTCGTCACCATTGCCGTCAAGGCGCCCAGCGGCATCTCGCAGAAGAAGCTCACCGAGACTGTGGTCGAGTCGCTCGCGCGTGCCCGCGACATTCAGGACGAGCTGCTGCCCGACACGACCAAGCTCGAGTTCGCGCCGGCCGGTCGACCCGGCAAAGTGAGCGAAGGTCCCAAGCCCATGAGTCGCATCGGAGAATGGCGATGAAAGACAGCATACGCGAAGCACTCGAGTCGACCTGCGCTGCACAGGAACGCTCGCGCCTGCAGCGCTACAGAGGCATGTCCTCGCTCGCGACGACACACGAGCTCAGCAACTATCGCGACCTGCTCGTCAGGTTCCTGAACGAGGTCAGCAGCAACGGCGAGGAGGACATGACAGTCAGTGAGCTGATCATGCACCTGGAGGACTGGTCATGAGCTGGTGGTTCATCGCCTACGTCGTCGGCACGCTGGCGGTAACCGCAGCCTTCTCGAACTACGTCAATCGCCAGCCGAAGATCGGGCCGCAGACCTTAGCCTACCGAGTGTCCTACGTGACTGTGGGCACCGCGGCTTTGCTCCTGTGGCCCGTGGTGCTGTCGGTGATTATCCCGATTGTCTGGCTGCAACGCTTGAGGAACAGATGACCCACCTGACACAGAAGAAAGACACCGGCCTCGACTTGACGATCAGCCGCGCGTTCGCCGAAGCTCACGTCCGCTTCCGCGGCGATGACGGTCACGATCACCTTGTCACCTTCGACATCGAGTCGGCTCACAGGCTCGGCCAGATGTTTGACGATCGCTCGATGGGGAAGGCGACTGCAGGTCAGTCGAAGAAGGCCAGCTTCGCCGAAGCCTGCCTCAACACGATCATCTCCTACATCATCGCCGTTGGTATTGGCCACCTTGTCTACGGCTACTACCAGCTGCCCATCGACCTCGAGCTCAACATGAAGCTCACCGCCATCTTCACGGTCGCCAGCATCGTGCGAGGTTACGTCATCCGTCGCTGGTTTAACAGGAGGCAACAATGCCGGTAGTCCACAAGGTTCACATCCCAGTCCAGGACGAGGTCAACATCGTCATGCCAGCCGATGCCAAGGTCGTCATGGTCGGCGATCAAGACGACCTGATTGCGGTCTGGTTCGAGCACGACAACGGCCCGCTCACCACCCGCACGATCTACATTCACGGCACGGGTCACCCCATCCCCGCTGGCCGCAAGCACATCGGCTCGGTGCAGCAGCGGGTGTACGTGTGGCACCTGTACGAGGACGCATGACATGGAGGGTCCCAGGCTTACGCAGTGGGTGAAGAACTCCGAGCGCACTCCCACCGTCGGCGGCACGTACTTCACCGGCCGCTGGACGGGCCCAGTCAACGGGCTGAGACAGTTCCGCATCACGCGCCTGTACTTCCTCATTCTCGAGGGCAATAGGGCCGTGTGGTATTCGTTCGACAGAAACGGGGACGGCTCACAGAGACTGGCGTTTCCGGATTTCTGGCTCGAAGGAATG
>Ga0181343_1000323_pt1 | contig 22063 bp, 3 predicted proteins | sample Su13VDMLBSD_FD_130110 | JGI IMG/M metagenome (GOLD analysis project Ga0181343, IMG submission 130110) | Freshwater viral communities from Lake Michigan, USA - Su13.VD.MLB.S.D | ecosystem: Environmental > Aquatic > Freshwater > Lake | place: USA: Michigan | collected 2013-07-15 | reverse complement strand
CAGGAAGAAATGGTAAGATTGTAAGAGCAATCAAAAATTTATAACGAATTCAATTATACAAGATTACCGAAAACCATTACAGTTTTTGGTAATCTTATTATTTTTAATTACATTTGCTAACTTAATTTAACATGGCAAGTTTTACAGACGCAATAACCCAATTTAACCCCTACGTATCACAGCTTCCTATTGAGGCTATGGTAAAAGTGGGTATGCAAAAGCAGGCCCAATATGAGGAAGGGTATAAGAAAATACAAGGTGAAATAGACAGAGTAGCAGGTCTTGACATAATCAGGGATGTAGATAAGAACTATCTACAGTCTAAGCTTGATGAACTTGGTAGTAATTTAAGGACATATGCTGCTGGAGACTTCTCTAACTTCCAATTAGTTAACTCTGTTGGAGGTATGGCTAGACAAGTTGGAAAAGATGAAGTGGTTCAAAATTCTGTAGCTTCAACAGCTTGGTATAGAAAACAACAAAAAGCAATAGAGGAAGCTAGGAAAAATGGAAAGTCTAATGTTGCAAATGAAGATTTGTTTTCATCACAAGTTAGTAATTGGTATAAAGATTCTAAAGCTGGAGCAACATTTAGTGATGAGTATGTTCCTTATACAGATGTTTTTAAAAAACTTCAAGATATTGCTAAGTCTGTAGGAGAAGATTCCACTATTGTACAACAGTTATTTCAAACAGACTTAAATGGTAATCCTATTCTTAAGAATGGTCAATTACAGTATAATGATGTAATGGCTGAAACTTTATTAAAAGGAAAGGATAAAAATAAAATTTTAGAAGCTTTTCAAAGTGGTCTAGATGCTAATGACTATAGACAGTTGAGTATCACTGGTAGATATGAATTAAAGAATAAATCTGCAGATGATATTTCAAAAATGTTAAATGATGGGTTTGAAGAATATCAAAAAAATTCATTATTAAAAAAAGAATTAATACAAGATAAAATTATAGAACTTAAAACAAAAGGAGGATCTAAGGATGATATAGATCTTCTTCAAAAGGCTGTTGTTAAAATAGATCTTGACATCTCTAAAAGAAGGCAAGGTGTAGATAACATGCTTGGATCTGGAGATCTTGATGCTATTAAAGGAAGTATTTATACAAATAACTTTCTTGACAGCATGTCTAATGTGTTCTCTACAAAGGAAACTTATACAAAGTATAGTAAGAATCCTGCTGTAGAAGTGATGATGGATAGAGAAAGATTGAAACTTCAACAAAATGAGTTCAAACTTAACCAAGATAAATTTATCTATCAACAAACTCATGATGCAGAAGAAATGGCTCAAGAGAGATGGAAAGCTCTATTTGAAAAAGGACTTGTTGATGAGAATGGAAAACCTACAGGAGCTGGTCTTTACTCAGGAGCAGCTAGAGATCTTGGAATAAACGATATAACTGATCCTTTATATTTTACTGATCAATTTGAAAAAGGATTGAAGGATGATATGGACACTCAGTTTAAGTTATACGAAAAGGTAGCAATAGCTGATTGGATGGCTAAAAACTCTGGAAATATTAATCCTCAAACAGGTAAGTCTTATACTAAAGATGAGATGAAAAATCAAATAGCAACATATGCCAAAAAACTTGGAAAATCATATAATGACTATGTTGTTTATCAAGGACAAAAAGCTACAGATAGATATAATGAAACTAAAGGAAAATCTCTAGGTGCTGAATATGTTGATGACTTTAGAGCAATAAATGAATTAGGAAACAGAATAGGTATTAACAAAAAGAAGATGGATAATGAGGCAGCTACACTTGCTGCTAGAGCTAATGAACTAGGGTTTACACCTGTAGATTTAAGCCAGATTAATATTAAACCTGTAACTGTAAAAGCAGTTCTTGGGGGTGAAGCTGAAGGGATGGGTAAGATGAGAAGACAAGATGTAACTCTTAGTAGACAAGATATTTTTGATTTTGCAAAGTTTATTTATCATGATTGGGAAGGTGGATTTATACCAGGATCTTTTGATTCTGATCTTGTTAAAAAACAATCTGATGAAGCTAAAGCTAGACTTATAAAAAAATATGGAACTGCAGGATTTGAAAGTATGCAAAGATCACTTAGAGGTCAAGAGAAGATGGATCCAGCAGATATGAATCCATTTAATCTTGTATTTAATGTAGATGTAAATAATTTAAAACAAAACTCAGAAGTTAAAAAAGCAATAAACGTAATAAGAGATGATAGGTTTAGAAAAACAATGACTCTAAAAGAACAATATTACAAAGGAATTAGTGAAGTTGGTGTACCTAAAGGAGTCACTCTATATAAAGATAAAGCTGAACAAAAAGAACATTTACAATCAGCACTTACAAATGTTGCAAGTGATTACATAGGTATTGATAATTCTTATCAAGATTTAATAAAAGCTGTAAATGAAGATGGTTCACAGTTCCAAATAAATATTGATCCTGCTGCAAGTAGATATGGAAAAAATTCATACAATTTACAAGTTACAAAAAAAGATGGTAGTGTAATAGTTAAACCTATTATGGAGAGCCATTATAAATTTATAACAGGAAAAGAAGCACCTTCATTATTTATAAATGAAGTTTCATCTGCTATCAATGCTTCTAATTATGGCAGTACTAATCTATCACACATGTATACAGATGACGATGCATATAGCACTGCATTTGTAAAAGATGATCAAACAAGAACTAAAAATTATAACGTTGCTATGGACTTTGTTCCAGGATCAGGTAATCTCCTTTTCCCTAAACTCTATGTACAGAGAAGTGACAATGATTGGAAACTTGTTCCTTATAATATTGGACTTACACCAGAAGAAGCTAAGAATTTTCCATCATTAGTTGATGATGTTTTTATCAAATCATTATTACAAAGAAAATAATATATGCCAGAAGAAATAAAGCCAGTAAATTTAAAAGGAACAATTGCCCCAATAGTACCTGATTATACTTCATCTTTAAGAAATGGTAATCAAACTCCAATAGATCCTTATGAATTAATGTCTCAAAGATTGGCTTCTTTACAAAAGCCTGAAGGAACATATTTTACAAATGTTTCAGCTGATACACTACCTGGTACAGGAAGATATGGAAAGATTTTTCCTGGAGAGGATATGGAAGAGATGTATGCTAAAGGGCAAGGATGGGGTTCTAAAATGGTGAATTCTTTAGGAAAAGGACTTTCTCTTACAGGAACTACGTTGTTACAATCAACTGTAGGACTTGTTAATGGTTTAGTTCAATGGGGAGCTGATGGTAGAGCTGCTTCATTCTACGATAATGATTTTAATAGAAAGTTAGATGAGTATAATAAAAAACTAGAAGATACACTTCCTAACTATTACACTGCTGCTGAGAGAAATGCAAACTGGTATTCTCCTACAAAATTATTCTCAGCAAACTTTCTTTGGGATGGTATAGTAAAGAATATGGGTTTTGCTGCAGGTGCTGCTCTATCTGGAGGATTATATTCAGCAGCGTTAAAAGCTCTCCCTCTTACAGCAAGATTGTTCTCTGTAGGAAAAGCTGCTGAGACACTAGCTGCTACAGAAGAAGCTCTTCTTGCTGCTAATAAGGTGGCTGAAACTTATGGAAAAGTTAAAGGTCTTTCTGATAAATTTCTATCTTCATACAAAACTCTCAATGCTGGTGGTAGAGCTTTAGTTGCAGGACTTGCTACAACAGGTGAGGCTGGGTTTGAAGCATATCATAATCTTAATCAATTTAGAGATGATAAGATTAGAGAATATAAAGAATCTCATGGAGGAATGGCTCCAATAGGAAAAGATCTTGAAGAGATTAATAAATTAGCTGATAGTGTTGGTAATTCTTCATTTCTCTTAAATACAGCTCTTCTTACTGCTACAAACTATATTCAATTCCCTAAGATATTAGGAAGTTCATATAAGGCTGAAAAGAATGTAATAAATGGACTCACTAAAGAAATAAATGAAATTGCTACAGATGCTGCTGGAAACTTTATTAAACAAACACCAAAGTATGGTAAACTTCTATCAGTTGCAAATAAGATAAGACCTTATACTTTCTCTATATCAGAAGGTTTTGAAGAAGGTGCTCAGTATGCTATACAGGTGGGAACTCAGGATTATTACAATAAAAAATATGAAGGAGACCCTACTGCAAACTTTTTGACAAGTGTTGTTGAAGGTGTAAGTCAAACTCTAGGAACAAATGAGGGTATGGAGAATGTTCTCATAGGAGGATTATCTGGATCATTAATGCAAGCTAGAGGTACATTTAGAGAACAAAGAGAAAAGTCTAGAAATACAGCAGAAGCTATTGCTGCGTTTAATAAATTTAAGCTATCTGATTTTACTAAAGAAACCGTAGACTCTGTAAATAGAGGAGTGGTTCTTCAGCAAGAAAGAGAACAAACATTAAAAGATGGTGATGTTCTTGAGAGCAAGGATAAAGAAACAGATTATATAATTAACTATCTTTCTCCTAGGATTAAGTTTGGTAGAATGGATCTTGTAAAGAGTGATCTTGAAGAACTTAGAATGCTTGCATCAAGTGATGAAGGATTTGCACAATTGGTAAGTGAAGGTAAAGCTCTTGAAGGAGATACTCAACAAGCTTACATACAGAGACTTAATGGTTTAGAAAATACAGCTGAAAATATTAAATCTTTATATGAATCATTGAATCTTCGTTATGGAGGAATGTTTGGTAAAAATGGTGAGCCTTTGTATTCTCCTGCAGTAATGGATAAGATGGTTTATGCAGCTACAAAAATAGCTGACTATGATCAACGTATTCCTAAAGTAGGTTCTAATTTATCTCTAAGTACAGGAATAGATATTTCATCTATAGTTGAAGATGTTGCTAAAGGTAACTTTGAAAGTTATGATAAAGCAATGGCTACTATAGAATCAATGGATGAAAAATTAATTGATGACAAAATAGTAGATCTTAAACAATCATTACAGGATGTAGGAGAGCTCACTCTTCGTAGACAAAAGTTCTTGAAAGAGTACAATGATATGAAGAAAAATCCTGAAGCGTATAAAGATTTAAAATCAGAAACAACAATAGATGAGGAAGAGGAAACAACAGATGAAGAACAACCCACTGTAAAGATAAAGACAAAAAGAGGTGAAAGAGAACTTACAGTTGGAAAACAGTATTATTTAGGGAGAGTTATTAAAAAATCAGAAACAGGAGAAGATGTTTTCAGTGCTCCTATATTTAAGATAATTAAAGATAATGGAGATGGGACTGTTGTTATGGAAGATATTGGTACAGGACAGCAAAGAAGTGTTAAGAAATCTGAATTTGCTAACTACATGATAGGTTCTGTTGAAGCTACAAAAAAAGATAAAAAAGCAAAGTTCTTTCTAGAGAACTGGAATAAGGTGTATATTCATAAGGGTTTAAAAGATAAGAACGGTGATCCTAGAAAAGGAAGACTTGAATACTCTGAGGAAGAAGGTATTTTACTGTTCAGATATACTAACGATTATGGTAAGGAAAGAACTGTAGAAATTAGAGGAGGTCAATTTATTCCTCAAAAAGGATACAAATCAGGAATGATTGAAGCTGTAGGAGAACTTACAGCTGCACAACAACAAGCATTTGATGATTTTGTAAAAGAGAAATATGATATAAGAGAGAGTGTAGAAAGAAGAAAACAAGTGGTGGTTAACCTTGTGAACAACTCTAGAGAGCGTTTGGATGAGGTAAACACTGAACTTGATAAGGCAAAAGAATCTCTATCTCAGGTGGAAGAAGCATTGCACAATGCAATGTTTACCAAGAAAGGACTGCCTAGAAAAAGTCTTAATGCATATAAGAAAACAATAAATCAACTTTCTGCACAGAAACAATCTATTGAAAAGGTAATTGCAAATCTTCAAGAGGAGAAAGATGAATTAGAATCTCAGCTTCCTTATATGGAATCTTTACTTGAGTATGCAAAGACAATGCCTGAAGATTACAAAGAGGTGATTGAAGATCTCAAGGATGATATTGGTAGCATGGAAGAGATGATTGACAATACAAATGATGCTATTAAAACTGGTGAGTCTTTGTTGTCAAAAATAGACACTGTTCTTAAGGATGCTCTTTCTTTAATGGATGATTTTGTAAAAAAGTTAAGAGATCAAAATCCTAATATTCCTTTATTTATAGATGAGTTCAAATCTAAAATTGAAAGGTTCCTTGGAGAAGAAGGAGCTAAAAACTTTATTGCTGAGAGACAAGGATTTACACAAGCTGTACTAGATCTTCAAGATCAAGTGTCTGAGTTCTCTGAAGAGCTCAACATTCCAAATATGACTAGGAAAGTTGAGAACTTACAATCTCAACTAGCTGAGTTAAATAGTGGTGTAGATGATCTTGTTAGACAAACTATAGCAAAGGGTACACTATTAGAAGCCTTTGAAACACATGTGGCAAAGTTTGAACAAGAGCTTGCTGAACAAAAGAGATTAGAAGAAGATGAAAAGTTTGCTGAAAAAATAATGAAATCAGCAGACAATAGTCAAAGAACTCTTGATGAAGAAACTCCATATGAAGAGGACAATAGAAAATCAAACATTAATGTTGTAAGAGGAACTGTTGCTTCTCAGAAATTACCAGGATATGTTGCATCTCAAACATTTGGTAATAATATTGAAAGTTTTCCTAATAGGAAAAATATAAAGGCTATTGTAGTTACAAGAAAGAACCAAGCTGATATTCTTCCTGGACTTATAGAACATCTTGGTCAGGAGCAATTATCTGAAGCTGAAATGAATAACACTATAGCAATTGTTATGGTGGAAGAACAAGCTGATGGTTCTAGAAAGCTTGTAGGAGTTGATGGTAAAGTGTTAGAAAATCCTACAGTGGAGAATGCAGTGTACCAAGTGATGCCTACAGAAGAACTTAAGTGGAGTGAAGAATTTGGTGGTGGGGATATGTTCAGAAAAGGTACTGATAATAAAGTTAAAGAAAGTCTTAGAGAACAATACAAAACTTGGAGAGAACAAACATTAGAAAACCCTCCAACAAGAACCTTCTCTATAGAAGCTTCTTTTGGTAATCCTCAACGTGTTGCTAAAACAGATGATAATGGTAGAGAGCTTACAGATAAGAACGGTAAAACAATCACTGATCCTAATGCTGTAGTTTCTGTATCAGAAGCAGGCCTAATCTCTGAAGATGATCTTGAGAACCATCGTTTATTAAGAATCCCTACATCAAATGATACTGAAAGTAAGGGTACAACTAGTTTTAAAAATGCCATAGGTAGAGTGTTTCTATCTCTAAAAAATGGTCTTGTAAAACTTCAGAATAGAAAGTTTACAGAGAAAGAATCTAATACCATCTATCAAGCAATTGCTCGTCTTTCTGAGATAATGTTTGATGAGGATGGAGATATTAAATCTGAAGAAGCACAGCGTTTATTAAGATGGTTAAAGAGTGTTGTATATTGGGGAGTTCCTAAAGATGCTCAAGGAAAAGTAAAGAAAGCTGGACATAACAGCATATTCTTTGATAGAGTGGAAGTTGTTGGTGATGATGGTAAAACAAGAAAGTCTCTTAGACTATTCTTCTCAAATAAAGATGGAAGTATTCCATTCACACCTTCATATATAAAAGATAATAAATCTGGAATCATTGCTCTAATACAAAAGCTTTACAACAATGTAAACTCTACAAGAGCTAATGGTGGTAGAAAGAATGAATGGAGTGAGCCTTATGAAGAGATATTAGAGGTTAAACCTAATGGTGAAGTGGTATCTAGACAATGGGAAAACTACCAAACCTTCCTTCTTTCTTCAAAGAACCCAGATGGTAGTGCTAGAAAGAATGAAGAACTTCCTTTATTCACTAACATCAGACCTAAAGAAGGACCAGAAGATGCTAATAGACAAGGTGTATACTTTGTACTCACAGACCTTCAATATAAAGAGCCTGTCATAAAAGAAACACCTAAAGCTGCTAAGATAGTTCCTGGTGCTAAGGTAGCTCCTAAAACAGAAGAAGGTAAAAAGCCTGAAACTAAACCTTCAGAAGGTCTTGTAGAAGCTAAAGAAGGAGAAATGGATCTTACTGGTAAGAAGATTAATACATATACATCTCCTTCTGGTAAGAAGATTAAATGGGTGTATGATCCTTCAAAAACAGGAACTGCTGCTATCACTGTAATAAAAGGTGGTGATATAAAAGAAGTTATTACAGGCCTTTCTGAGAAACTAGGTAGTGAAGAAAAAGCAAGAGAAAATGTAAAACAAATTATATTAAATAGTATTCCTGTAGGTGCTCTTGAAGATAATGATACATTTGTTATACCTGATGATGAGGATATGGAAACATATGAAGATGCTGATACATATGTAGAACCAGATCCTAATGAAAAGGCTGAGGATGAAGAAACCTTCACTATAGATGATGAAGATTCTGAGATTGAACAGCAAATGCGTGAGGAAGATGAAGATGATGATGATAAACTTTTACGTCAAGTGATTGATGAAGATGTTACAGAAACAGAAAGATGGCCTGAGATTGAAAAATGGTTAAAGGCTAACTTTCCAAATCTCCCTGTATACAGAGTGAAGAATATTCTTAAAAGCACTAATGGCCTTCAGGCATGGGGTATGCTTAAGAACGGTGCTCTGTATGTATATGAGAATGCTGAAGTTGGTACTATCTATCATGAGGTGTTTGAGGCTGTATGGAAAATGTTCTCTAATCCTAAAGAGAGAAAAGCTGTTGTTAAAGAATTCACCTCTAGAAAAGGTACATTTATAGACAGACCTACAGGACAAGTGGTTGCATATAAGGATGCTACAAACTCTCAAGTGAAGGAACAATTAGCTGAAGAGTTTAGAGACTATGTTAGATTTGGTAAAATGCCAGTTAAACCAGCTAGCACAAAACCTTTCATCTTGAGATTGTTTGCTGATATTGTAAATGCTATCAAGAATCTATTTGCTAACACTCCTGAAGCTAAGAACAATACAGAGAGATTATTTGCAAAGATTGGTAAGGGTTATTATAAAAGCTACATTCCATTTGAGACAAATCTTTCTTTTGCTAAAGAGGGTATTATAGATATTGAAGATGCTACAATTGATAAGGATAGTGAACTTCGTTTAAAGATTCCTGGTGAGACAGTGCATGACATTATGCAACATATGACCTATCTAACATTAAGGAAAGTCATCTCTTCAAATGATAGCTTGTTTAATGTTGAAGGAGAAAATAAGAAAGAGTTGTACGATATGTTGAGGTATGAGATGGGAAAAACTGTTCTTAAAAAAGCTAGAGCTGCAAGAAAGCTTAGGAATAAAAATAAGATGACTAAAGAGAAAGCTGCTACTATTATAGAAAAAGGAATAGCTCTCTGGAAAACAACAAGGAATAACTGGGAAGATATTACTAAAAAACATGAGGAGTATTTAAGATCTTACAATATTGAGTTTGATGAGAATGATAAAATGAATGTAACATCTGATGAAAATACAGGAAGAGGTGAATATGATAGCTCTGATAAGATAGATCATTTTAGAAAGACAAACTCTGCAATTAAGCTTTTGCTTTCTACACTTCCTATTATGGAAGATGGAGATCCTCAGTATTCATCTGTAAATGGTGTTAAACTTCTTCCTCTTAGTCAGGTGTACATGTCTCTTATGAACAATCTTCATACATCAAGAAATCTTGATGAGATGATTGAGAGAATCAGACAGATGGCTATTGAAGATGAAAATTATCGTTTATTATACTCTCGTATTACAGGTACAGATTATAGTGAAGACACTGTAGATTTCTCAGAAATGATGGATGTACATGATCTTCAACTTCTTACAGCTATGTGGACCACCTTTAAAAAGCAAAGTCCAGATGCTAGAACTATATTTATATTTGAGAGTGGAGAAGTGAATATGGGAGAATCAAATCTTTCCACTGCAGCTAGACAAGTGAAAAGTGAATATGAGACTGCTATAGCTACAACAATGAGAAAGAAAAATCCTTATTTTGAATACTCAGAAAAGGAGAAAGTATTTGTTGGAAAACCTGGAGGTATAAAGAGTGTTACCTTCTCAGGAGATGAGACTACTATATATGCTAAGATGGCTGAATTCCTAAACTCTATAGGTATCAAATTCACAGAAAAAGAATTAACAAACCTTCCTATAGACAAGAAAACAACATTCAAAGATGCTGTAATTGGAATTAGAGATAGTATAAAGTCTGCTGATCAAATTGCTACAATTGGTGGTAAGGTGTTGGATATAGAAGGAAGACTTCTTCAACTTGGTCTTATTAGAGCATCTATTGCAAACCCTGAGTTTGATAGCACATTCTTTAATGTTAAAGGAGAACGTACACAAAGCTTCATGGGAACAAATGCTATTAGTGATTTCTTTGATGCTATTTCTCAGATAGAAAATCTTAATGACTTACAAGGAACACAGTATGAATATCTTCTTACAGATGAGTTTGTACAAGGATCTGTTATTCTTAATAAGATGTTTAACATGAAAACTGGTGAACGTAAAGATTCTCCAATCTTCATGAAAGCAGGATATGCTGATGGTACAGTGAATACAGCTAATGGTAAGAAGAAACAATCATCAAAGCTTAACTATAAAGAGAGATTGGTTCAAGAGATCAACATGAACTTGAATGGTTATTATACCAATCTAGTTCCTGGGGATGCTTCTCTAGAGCACACTGTATTCATGGGAAATGCTATTACAGAACAATCTCTTCTATCTGGATTTGATAATGTATTTAAAATCTTTGGCGGTTATCTAGAATCGGAGATTAAACTATCAAGAAATACAGATAGAACAATTGTTCAGGATAAAGGTGAAACAAGAAAGACAACAGACCTTAGATTCTTTAAAGGCATTCTTGGAGATGCATTACATGATAAGATTGTAAAGGATACAAAAACACCTATTGAAGAAGTTTATGGTACTAGAGAAAACCCTGGAAAATATAAGAAAGAAGTTGATGCTGCTGTTGAAGCATTCATCAAGAGAGATGCTCAGAGAACAAAGTCTGAATTAATGGAGTATGGTGTTATTAAATTTAATTCTGAGGGAGAAGTTGTTACAACAAATATAGGATTTACAGATTCTGATGGTATGAATGAAGTGGATCTTAATAGAAAATTAAATGCTCTTTCTACAAATTATATTATCAATAACATTGAGCTTCACAAACTTATATATTCAGATCCTTATCAATATGCAGATGAACTTAAGCGTATTAAGAACTTCCTTTCTCCTAGACAGGCTATCCTTTATGGATCTAAAAAGATGAATGAAGCAATGAATATTGTTTATAATAGAGGATATGAGAAGAAGGATATTGGACGTACAGATTTTAACAGAGACTATTTTAGAACAATATCTTATAATGATGTTCTAGGAGAAGAAGATCTTCCAGGATATGTAGAAGCTATGTATAAAGAAACAGATGGTGCTGGTATAATCAACTTTAAGGCCTATCGTAACTTTAGAATGAGAAGAGGTAAATGGAGTGCTGCTGAAGAGTTACAATACAAATATGATGTGGCTTGGGAAAAGAGATATAAGAGTCAAGGATTAAATAGTAAAGAGATAGCTGATAGAGGATTAAAACTTAGTGATTATGAGAAAGAGATTCTTAAAGATGGTAATCCTCAAGTTAGAAGTGCATACACCACTGAGAAACCTATTGTAGCTGGTAATAAAGCTGATGGTAATTCTTTCAATGATGTTGTATTAGATAAATACGCTCTATATCCCCTATCATTCCGTGTGATTATGGAGTTGAATCCTAACTCAAATGCAGTTAAGCTTTATAATAAAATGCAAGAAGAGGATGTTGATTATGTAGTGTTTGATAGTGCTAGAAAGGTGGGAGCTAAAAACTCAATTCCTTTATATGAAAACGGTGTTCTAAATCCTGCTCCTTATGGTAAAGATTCTATAGTTAATATTCCATTTGCTATAATGAGTGTACAAGCTGAGGTTCCTTCTAAGGAAGATGAGATTGTTACACGTGGTAGTCAGGTTACAAAACTTGCTACACTTGATTTCATGGATGCTGGTGTTCCTGTTGACTTTATGGAAGATGAGAAAGATTTTGAAAAAAGATATATAAGTTGGATTAAGCTATCTGAAAAAGAAAAAGAACAATCTGAACTGTACAAAGAAATAAAGAACAATCAAATGCTTTTAGAAGCTATGATTGATAATGGATATAATACCCTTCTTAAAAAAATGGGTATTGAGGAGACAGTTAAAGATGGTAAGATAGTAGGTTATGAGGTGAAGGATTTCTCTAAGGCTGCTGAAACTCTTCGTGAGGAAATTCTCAAGAGAGAGACTAATGATAATATTAGTGATGCTTTAAGTGATTTCATTGCTGGCAATGCTGTTCTTGAAGCAACTCCTGCATATCAACAGATTAGAAACATTCTATATTCAATTGCTGATAAGAATGTAATCTCTCCTAAGATCACTGGAGGTATGAAGGTACAGATCCCTTCTACCCTTCTAGAGAGTGTGCGTGCTGAATCTAAAGTGATACAAACAAAGAAAGGTCCTAAAACTGTATACACATCTAAAGAACTTTCATTCTACAGAGATGAGGATGGTAAGCGTGTATGTCAAATTATGGTGGGAAGATGGTTTAAGAGTGATATGACAGATGCTGAATTAATGGAATATTTTAACACTGATGAAGGTAGAAAAATCCTATCAGGAATTGGTTTCCGTATTCCTACACAGAAGCAAAACTCAATTGATGCATTTGAAATTAAAAGATTCCTTCCTGCAGAGTTTGGGGATAATGTTATTGTTCCTGCAGCTCTTGTACAGAAACAAGGATCTGACTTTGATATAGATAAACTATCCATTTATCTTAAGAACTTATTTACAGACAATAAAGGAAATCTTAAACTTGTTCCATATTTTGGAACAGGAAAAGAAGCTCTAGACAAGTTTGAAGATATGTTCTATGACATGCTTCAAGAAAAAATAGATAAAGCTGAAGGTGGAAAAGAAAAACTATCTGGTCTTAAAGAAATAATTACAAGCATTATAGATAAGACAGCTACTAAGAAAACAAAAAATAAATGGATTCCTATTCTTAGAGATATGTTTGGTGAAGACTTGACACTTGATGAGTTAGAAGAAACAATTGAAGAAAAGATTGAGAATGTAATGGGAAGAATCCAAGACTTATCTGATCAAACTGTTCAAGATAAGTTTATGGAAAGATTCAAAGAAACTATGTACAAGAAGTCTCTAGAGAACCAGTATGTAGAATCTTTGGAGAAGCTTGTCACCCATCCTAAAAACTTTGGTCAACTCATTAAACCTAACTCTGCAGATGATTTAAAAGATCTATCTGAAGAAATAACAAAACTTCGTGGTATTGAATCTTTTGATTACAGTTCTACAAAGAATATGTTGAATAGGGTGTTTATGACAAGACTTAGATATGCATTCGTTACAGGTAAATATGCTATTGGTATTGCAGCTGTTAACCAAACTAATCATTCATTAAATCAAAGAACTCCCATCTATGTTAATGAAGATATGATTGATAATGTTTCTCCAGAGGATCAGGCTTGGTTAGGAGATGGTAAGATTAAGTTTGAACAATACAACTCAATGAATATCAATGGTAAGAATGTTCCTGTTTTGTCAATGATCAAAAATAAAGCTGGAGAATTTATATCAGATTTGATAGGTCAGTTCATCGATGGATATGTGGATATTGCAAAAGGTCCTTGGATTATGGAGCTTGGTGCTTATCCTAATGTAGCTAGTACATGGTTATTTTTGATTAAGCTTGGTGTTCCTGTGAAGACTGTAGGATATTTTATGAACCAACCAATCATTAGAGACTATTTAAATTCAATAGAAAATGCTGGATATTCTTGGTTGTTCATTGATAGCTTTGTAAAAGATACATTAAATGAATACGGAAGTGATGTTACAGCTTCAGATAAAATACCTTCTGAAGATAAGCTTATGGATATGGTTGGTAATAAGAAGCTCACTCCACAACAACTTGCACAACAGAGAGTTATATTAAAAGAGTTCTTAAAGTATGCTAAGATGGCTAATCATATGTTCCTTGTAACACAAGGATCAAACTTTGATACAGCTACATTTAATGATCCATTCTTAGTGTTAAAAAAGAACAAACAACTTGAGAAAGCACAGAATACAATCATCTCTTCTGTAGATGAGAACAATAAGTCTATTCCTGCGGTGAATAGTATATTGAAAAACTCATTCCTTGGAAAGCTTGCTTATAGAATTAACAATGTTAGAGATGCTTATTCTGAATTCCTACCATCAGATAAAGGTAGAGTGAGAAATGTTCTTGAGAATGTACTCACTCCTTATATAGATCTTTCAGATAAAGAATTTGTAAAGATTGCTAGAAAGGCTGTTTCTGATCTTTTTGATTGGGCTGTACAAACAGATCCTACCAAAAAGCTTAACATGGCTATTGCTGATATTCTATTAAAAGATGGTGGTGCAGCTGAAGAACTACAGGAACTATTTGATTCTATAAAGGCAAACAGAAAACATCCTCTAAGAAATAACTATGTTATTCAAACATTGATTCACGAAGTGAATGGTCCAGTGAATAACATGAAGCTCAAGAATAGAGATAACAAGGTGTATGATCAGAATCAGGTGATCTATGGATTTGCTGAATTGAGAAACTATTTAAATTCAGAGAATAAATTGGACGTTTACAAGAGACTTGTAGCAATGTCTATTCTTCAGAGTGGTGTTTCTACTTCTCCTATATCCTTTACACAACTTCTTCCTTATGAAGATTTTAAAGAGGAGTATAACAAAATTTTGGCAAAGTTAAATACTATTAGTAACTTAGAGGACTTTTACAATCTAGGTGTATTCCAAAGAAACAACTGGAATGATGATGATCTTGTTCCTTATTCAAGAGCTGGTATAGCAACTGTTCCAGATTATATATATGGAACAAGAAAAGTATACAATCCTGCTATGGAGTTTCTTCCTAAAAGTGTAAAAGAAGCTATTACTAATGGAAGTATTCCAAGAGTTGTAACTTTCTCAACTCTTAGTTCAGAATCTAGAAGTGAATATGTTGTATACTCTTGGGAAAAGAGTGAGGCAGAAATTCTTACAGAAAAAGAAATGGAGCTTCCTTATAAAAAAAGAGTAAAGCTTTTAAAGGAAAAGAAACTAGCTATGAAGAAGAAAGGAGATTTCTCATACATACAAAAAGGTCTTTTCCAGAGAGTGAAAGAAAGCGATCAACAAAATGCAGATCCATTAATACACTCATACACTAATAGTAAAGGTGAATTGAAAGAATACTATGTATATAAGATGATTAATGCTTGGGGTAATTCGTTCAGTGCTAATGAGTTTTACACTGTAGGAAAAGCTTCTGTTATAGACAATAGATTCCTCAAGGCTAAAGAGGTGAGTGATGGTCCAGTGATTGATGCTTTCCTTGAACAAGGAAAAACAAAAACCACAGTAACAAGAAAAGGTTCTACAGTGACAAAAACTATATACAAAGCTTCTGAACAAAAACCTTCTGGGAATGAGATAGCACCTAAAGGTAAACCAGCAATTAAAGATAGAAATCAAAACAACTGCGGATAATTATGGCAAAATGCTCATTAGATATCAAACTTGATATTATAGACGAAGTTAGAGAAATACTAGATCGTGATGGTTTTACTGCCACATCTAGACAAACTTTAGACGTTACTGATTCTGAAAAAGCTAGAGAAGTTATGGAAAGGGTTAACGCTAGGTTTGGAGATAAGGTTGTAACGTTTAGTTATACTTCTGCTAACACTGTATATATAGATCCATCAGATAGTCTTGTTAATGAATATTACAAAAACTATATAAACAAGATGGGATTTAAACAGCTCAATGAAGAAGAGCAAAAAAGAGGTGGATATACAGAAGAAGATCGTGGTGAGTTTTATCAGATTACAAGTAAGGAAATAGAAGAAGCTGATAAACAGTTAGATGAACATTTATTAAATTTTCTGAAACCTTTTGGAGTTACTTCAAAAGAAGTAGATGAACTTAAGAATAGACTTGGTGAAGATTCTCTAGGTGTGGCTGATGTATTAAATAAAGTTATAACTGTATCTAAAAATCGTAAGATAGATACTATTCCTGAAGAAGCAGGTCATATAATTGTAATGCTAATGGGAGAAAATCATCCAGAAATTAAAGCACTACTTAATACTATAGAAAAATGGTCAGGTTATCAAGAAGTATATGATGAATATTTTGAAAAGTATTATAATGATAAACAGATAAAAGTAGAAGCTGTAGGAAAAGTATTAGCTCAATCTCTTGTAAAACAATATAAAGAAAGTACAAAAGATAGTTCAATTTTTAATCAAGCTAAAAAAGCAATTGAATCTTTTTTCAAACTCTTAAAGTCTTTAAATCCTTTTTATTCTAATTCATATACGTATAATTTAGCAGATAAAATTGCTATCAATGTTCTTTCTGGTAATACTAATTACATTGCAGATTTAACTACACCAAATCCAAGACTTGATTATTCAAAAGCAGTTGAAGAAAATCCACTAGCTAAATGGATAATTAAAACATTTACAGAAAAATTTAAATTTAAATTAACTGGATCATTAGCAATTTCTGGACAAGGTGAGGAAATATTTAGACCAGAAAATGAACCAATACATGATCTTGATTTTGTAGTTGATGATAGATCTAAACTTGAAGAGCTTAATAAATTTCTAGATGATATAGGTGCTGTTAATATACATTATGGAATGAAAGGAGATGATTATATAACGCAGGCTTATCTTATACCAAAAGAAGGATATAAATTAGTTGTTACTGGTAGAAATAATTATGGGTGGTTAAAAGCTGGATATTTACTTGATAGTGAAGGTAATAGATTTGAACCAAACGAAAATAATGTAATGAGTGTTGATTTTTTTGTATACAACACTCCTTCTGGAAAAATAGGTAGAGGAATCTTTACATCTTGGCAAGATATTTATAATGGAAAACTTGTATTATCTCCTCTTAAATCTAGTGAAAGAATGTTTGCTAGACCTAAAGATCAGAAAGATTATGTACTTAGTAAGCCTGTTGATACATCTAAAGAGTTAGCACAGTTTACATATCTTCAAACAGAAGATATGCCTATGTCTAAAGCTTCTCCTGAGACTCTTGAGAAGGTTAAGGAGGTTGCTAAGAAGATGGGTGTTAACATTCAAGCACTTACAGACTATGCTAAAGCTCATCCAGAAATAGATCTTACATCTGTTAATGGTGTGGCTGATCTTGTTAGAGGAGTGATTGCAGTTTCTGAAGGTAGAGAAGATGTTGCTCTTACAGAAGAGATGGTGCACATAGCTACAGCTATTCTTGAGCAAACCAATCCTAAGATGGTTACAGAGATGATAGCTAAGATTGATAGATTTGAGATTTACAAACAAACTCTAGAAGCATACAAGAACAATAAGAAATATCAACTTGCTAATGGTAAACCAGATATTCGTAAGATAAAGAAGGAAGCTGTAGATAAACTTATAGCTGAACTTATCATCAATCAGAATGAAGGAGATACAGAATTTCCTGAACTTAGACAAGAAGCTAGTAGATCTACAATTAGACAATGGTGGAATAACATTCTTGATAGAATAAGAGGAATGTATAGAAAATCTAATATATCTATATTTGAAGATGTTGCTGCAACTATATCTGCAGGAGAGATTAGTGGAACAGTTAAAGATATTAAGATACAAGATATATTCTTCCAAATGTCTGATGCTCAAAAGAAAACTATTGATAGGATTAAAGCACAGTCTGCTAATATTGAGAAGATAGTGGAGAAGAAAGAATCTGATCCTCTTCTTATGGATTCTGAGGAAGCTAATAACTACTATCGTATAAAACAAGCTGACGGAACCTATATAGAGAGAAGTGCTATCAAGAGGGTAACAGATAGAGTGAAAGCTTGGTATAAACAAAGATTTGGTGATAAGGAGTTTACAGAAGCTGAGAAGAAGTTTAATGAATTAAAGCGTGAATATGGTGTAAAATACCACGGATATTTTGATGAGATTCATAGTAGATACTTTGATGAAGATGGAAACAGAAGAGCTACCCCTGGTCCAAGACCTTCTATATCAGATCTTGTAGATGCAGAAGTGTATGATAAAATTGAAAAGTATTATACAGAACTAATCAATCTTCCAGAATTAAAGGATGCAGCAATCCTCACTGAGGTGATGATATATGATCCTAAACAAAAAGAAGCTGGTACAATTGACTTCTTGGCTATAGATAAGAATGGTAAAGCTCATATTCTTGACTGGAAGTTCATGTATATAGCTGATGATAATAAAACAGATGATGTTGCCTGGTTTAAACAAGGAGCTTATAACATTCAGCTAGGTAGGTATAAAGAGATGTTAAAGGATGCTTATGGAATAAAAGAGTTCGGAATGCTTAGAGCTATTCCTTTTCTCATGAGGTTCCAAAGAGAGAATCCAAAAGATTTTAAATCTCCTATGATTCTTAAAGGAATTGTTGCAGGATCTGCAGATAAAACTAAGATTGAAAGTCTTAAGCTCATGCCTGTATCTGAAGAAACAGAATCTACAGGATATGATGAACTAGATGACTTGATAAAAAAGTTAAATGCTTTATTAAAGCAATATGGTTCTGAGAAAGTTACAGATGAAACAGAACGTGAGTTTAAGATTGAGAGAATGAACACTATTAGAAGAGCTATTCGTATTGTTCAAGGTTCTCAGAACATTGCTCCATTAATTGATGTAATTGAGGTGATTCGTAAAGATGGTGAGAGAATCCTTGAGGATTATGATACCACTTATAAAAATAGACCTGCTACAAGAGAAGACTATAACAATAAAGATCTTTCTGATTTCTCAGAGCAAATGAATAACTACATTAAGTTTTCTGACATCTTTTCTGATATAGGTGATTACATAGGTGATCTCATCTTCACTGATAAAATGTTGGATGAAGCAAAAACAAAAGCAGAAAAAGAATATGCTCTTCAGATGAAAGATGTTTTATTGAAACTTGAAGATGAGCAAAAGCGTATAAGAAAAACTAAAAACAAAATAACTAACGCTGCTAATGATTTTGCTGACAAACATATTGGAGAGAGAAATCTTGTAGGAGGACTTACAAAAGCAGAAGCTGTTGTACAAGGACTTAGCTCTTGGTTTAGAGGAGTGAGTGAACTTCCTATGGCTTCTCTAAAGGTGCTATATAAACTTGTCACTCTTGCTAAAGGTAGAGCTTCTGCTGATGCTCTTAAAGAGGTGGAAGATCTTATGGCAATCAGAGATAAGATAGCTAAAAGCGGTAAAGATCTTAGAGCAACTGTTAAACAAATCTATCAATCAGACGATAAAGGAAACTTTGTAAATAAGCTAATATACAAGTATAAGAAAGAATTCTTTGATCTTGTTAAAGAGAAGAAAGAAGAAGGTGGTGATAAGAAATGGCTTCTTGAAAATATTAATGTAGAAGAGTATAAGAAAGAGGCTGAAGCTAAAATGAATGAGAATATTGAAAAGATAAAGAAACGTAGATATGCTGGAACAAAAGAAGAAGAACAAGAAACAAGAGAAGAACTAATCCTTCAAGAGAAACAAAGATGGGATATTACAAGAAAAGACTTTAATGGTTGGGATAACTACATAATCAAAAGACATCCTAAAGATACATGGTTATCTGATGAATATAAAAATATTGCAAAAGATCCTAATCTATTAGAGCTATATAACTTTATTACAAATTTCAATCAGAAAGCTAAAGAAGTTGGATATATAGAGAACAAGGTGGCTAGTGTATTCTTACCATTTGTAAGAAAGAGTATGGCAGAATCTCTTGCATGGGATGGATCATTATCAGCTATACAAAACTTCTCTAACAATCTTCAATTAAAAGCTGATGATGTAGGCTTTGGAAAGTTTAATGAAATCACTGGTGAGCTTGAAAACAGCATTCCAAAATACTACACTTATGATTTTACAAAGACAGCTAATGGTGTAAATGACTATTCTGAGGTGAGTGAAGACCTTTTCAAAAACTTAATTCTCTATGTACAACATGTTAACAAGTATAAATATATGTCTGAGATTGAAGGACAGCTTAAACTTGTTAAAACAATAGAAGAGTTTAAAGGTCACCTTAATACAGATAGAGTTGGTAAGGTTATCATAAAGCCAAATGGTTTACCAGAAGAAATAGAAAGTAATACACAGAACACCAAAACATTTGATGCTTTCTTGAGAGCATTGTTATACGAACAGAAATATGCTCTTTCAGATGCAGACACTCCTCTTTATTTTAGTAAGGTTTTAAATGGAGTTAAGAAACTTGTAAATAAAGCAGCAGGAAAAGAAATATGGAAAGAAGATGAAAATCCTTCTGCTTCATCTCTTATAAAAACAATGGATGCTGCTAACAGAGCATTCCAGTTAAAAACCCTTGGATTAAATCCTATCTCTGGAGCTGTGAATATGTTTGGTGCTAATATTCAGATGTCTACACAAGCTGGTAGATATTTTAAATCTAGAGAGTTTCTCAAGAATGAGATTAAGCTTATGGGGATGAGATTCAATAGTGAAGAAGAGAGATTGATATTTACACAATCTGTAGATCTATTCATGCCTCTAAAAGATGATCCTTCATATGAGCTATATAAGAAAGCAGGTATGACATTGGGTACAAGAAGAAGTGCTTCAGATGATCTTATGTTCTTCATGAGATATCCAGAACAACTCGTAGAAAAGTCTGTATTTGAAACTCTTCTAGAGAACACAATGATAGAGAACGGTAAAATAGTAAACATCCATGACTTTGTAAAAAACAAATATAAAGGAAGAACACAGGATGCAGCTAAGTATAGAGAATCAAAAGCTAATATAGAAAAAGAAGTTGAGGAACTAAAGAACACAAAATCTATTGCTAAAACAAGAAAACTAGAAGATGGAAAACTTGTAATTCCAGGACTAGATCTTAATAACAGAGAAGAGATACAACGTCTAACAAACTTAACAAGAACTATTTCTAGGAATGCTACAGGAGGAATTGCTGATATGGATGTTAACAAAGCATCTATGTCTATATGGGGAAAGAGTGCTATGGTGTTTAGAGGATGGATACCTAAACTAACTGATACACGTTTCTCTGAGTTTAGAAAGGTTTCTGATGATTTCTCTGTAACTGTTAATGAAGATGGTGAATTAGAAGGAGAAAGATATGATATTGGTAGACTTAGACTTTTAGGCCATGTATTAATGGATTCCATCTCTACAGCTTCTAATAACATTTCTAATATATTAGCAATGAATGAGAAGGGAATTGCAGCAATTGATCAGATGTATGAAGAGTTTGCTAAGAAATATGAAGAGCAAACTGGTCAGAAAATGACTATGGATAGAGATGAGTTTGCTGATATGATTAGAACAAACTTAAGAAACCAATTAAAAGAACTTTTAATATTAGGAACTTTGGTGGGTACAATGTTTGCTCTAGGATTTATAGCCCCAGATGATGATGAAGATAAGGCAACAAAGAACGCATTCAGATATACACAAAGAGTGGTAGATAAATTTGTTGGTGAGCTTTCTTTCTTCTATAATCCTGCAAACTATGAACAAGTATTGAGCGGTAGTGCTTTCCCAGCAATAGGACTTATAGGAGATTTTTATAAAGTGATTAGTAATTTCCTTATGGAAACTACAGGGTATGACTTTAAAGATCCTACAAAAACTCCTGAAGAAATCAGAAAAAAAGCTATGCCTATTAAACGTGTTGTAAACATGGTTCCTGCTGGTAAATCTATCATGACGTGGTTAGCTATGATTGATTCTGAATTTGCTAAGGAATATGATATAACAATTCAAAAAGAAACAAGTGTTAGATAACGCTATATTATGCCTACATTCTCTTTAAGAGACATTGAAAATACATTAAAAACAATTAATTTTACATATTATGAGAACAGCTGCAATTTGCCCCACATGTGCTACATACACCAATGCTGT